>OLIH01000217.1_pt1 | contig 51667 bp, 62 predicted proteins | sample 1609721 | NCBI WGS metagenome assembly OLIH01 (sample SAMEA4350157, study PRJEB24818) | metagenome | biome: human; feature: gut; material: faeces | place: Denmark | collected 2013-09
TCATAGATATAAAAAAGGATATATGAAAGACTAAATGCAATTGTAAGTGTAAATTCAACTAGATTGTTGTGTAAGAGTCTTTTCTACTTAGCTACTTTGAAAGTGGAATTTAACTTTTCACTTCAGCTTTTTTATAAATTTTAGAGAAAGGATTGCAATTATCACAGGATGTGTTATAATATTAAAGCATTTGCGGGCGTGGTGAAATTGGCAGACACGATAGACTTAGGATCTATTGCCTTCGGTGTGCAGGTTCGAGTCCTGTCGCCCGCACCATTTAATCAATCACTCTCAAATCCTTTATTTATAAGGGTTTGAGAGTTTTTTTATTCTTTGTCAATTTATAATCACGTTTGTTTGATTAAGACCAATTTATTAAGACAAGATGATCAATGTTTAAGTTTCTATAAAAAATTTATTCTGTTATTCTCTATAGACAAACAAATGAAAATTGCCTCCAAATCATCGTTTTTTCATATTTGAGTTGAAATTGCCTCCATATCATTTCATCCCTTTGATTTATTTCTGATTTTTTTATTTAAAATCGTGAATAAACCATTTTTATTTTTGCCTCCATTTTAACTAAAGCATATTTTCAGGAAGAATATCCAACATAGCATTTGCTGAATCCATCTTGGATAGGTAGTCCAAATGAGCATACGTATTCGCTGTCGTTGTTATACTAGAATGTCCTAACCACTTTTGAACTTTAACAAGGTTTTCACCTTTTTCGCACATCCTTGTTGCACAGGTATGTCTTAAATCATGAAAACGTATATGGCGCAATTTGTTTTTCTTTAGTAGCAGATTAAAATGCTGCGTAATATATCCTGGCTTAATTCTATTACCTACTTTATCAACATACAAGTACTCTTGATGTTCATAATTGTAGGAACGTCCTGCCAATCTCTTATTTTTTTCCTGCTCTTGCTTTAATCTCATCAACAACTCTTTAAATGGTGCAGGGAGCGGATATGTTCTCTTACTTGCTTCATTTTTAGTACCATCTTTTTCAATTATGATTTCCTTGCCATCTATATTGGCTATTGTGACCGTTGTCGCAATTCTAAATGTTTCTGCTTCAAAATCTACTGCATTCCATTTGATACCTACCACTTCTTCGCGGCGTAATCCATAATAGGAAGCCAAGTATATTGCTAGTTCTAGTGGATCATCTTTAGCTGCCTTAAATAACAAATCTAATTCAGCTTGAGAATATGAACTACCTACAAATTTACTTTTCTTTGGTTTGCTAACTGAGAGTGCTGGATTATCTTTAATAAGTTTGTTTTGTACTGCATAATTCAATGCTTTATTTATATTTGCATGACGTTTAAGAATTGTATTTGATTTAACTTTTTCTTCTTCAGCACAATACGTATAATAATCTTGAATATCGAAAGAAGTAAGTTCTTCCAAAGTAATTCCAGTTTCTGCAAAGTAAGGAGCAATACGCTTATTCACTTGCATCAGATAAGAGCCATAGGTATTTTGCTCATAACTATTTTTAGTCGCTTTGATCCAGTAAATCATAAAGTCAGAAAATAACATATCCTTAGAAACTCGTATCTTTTTAGTTGATTCGGGTTCCGTTTGTTTCTTCTCTTTCTTCTTCTCCTTAGTTGAATTTTTTTGAAGCATATCCTTGGTAAAATAACTTTTTAGATTAGCTTTTCCTCCATCTTTTGGTATCACAAATACGTTAATAAGATATTTTAACATTGCTTTGGCTTGCTTTTTATTACCTCTTAATGGTAGTTTCGTTGATATTGATGGATTTTTTCTTTTACCATTTTCATCATAGTAATTTAAAACTATATGATATACCCCATTCACTTCCTTTAAATGGCCTGTGATTTTTTTCTCATTCATTTAAAATAATGCCTCCATCTCATTATTACTCTTCACTCACTTAAGCCAAGAATAATTTAACAAGAATTAAGTTGTTTTACAAATGTGCAATTTTAATCATCATCTTTAATTTGTAAATAACACAATATATGGTATTTGGTTATAAAAAAAGATCTTCCAATCTTAAAAAACTTTATTTTATTCTCTTTCAATAGCTTATAACCAGTTTTTGTACTTATACCACCAAGCATCTTACACATAGTTTTAACGTCTACAACATCTGGATATTCTTTAAATAATGTTTCATAATGTTTTATTAAATCCTTTTCCATTATGCGGCACTCCTATAATTCATATTTATTGATTCCAAGACTAACAACTAATTTCCTTTCAATCTGAAGCATATCATCTTTCCCAATGGTTCCGATATATTCACGTAACCTAGCTTTATCAATTGTCCTGATTTGTTCTAGCAATACGATAGAATCGTATTTTAGACCGACTGACGCTGGTAAGAAATGATGAGTAGGTAGATTGCGTTTTGTATGAACACGAGCTGTCATAGCCACTATGATTGTAGTAGGGCTATATTTATTACCGATATTGTTTTGAACAATTAAAACTGGTCTAACTCCTCCTTGTTCAGAACCTACAGTAGTTTCTAGATCAGCATAATATATTTGACCTCTTAGTATATGATTGTACATATCGTGTACTCCTTTCTACATTCCCATAAATGGGTATGTAAACTGGAATCCTATAACGTGTTTGTGTAACATAAATGCCCCATACTTATAGGATTCTAGTAAAGTAACTTTATGAATTTGTTTCTATTCGTCCCTGACCGCCGAAACAGCAATCGTTGATAGGTTGTCTTTGCATGACAACTCCATGAGATTTTAATGTTCTTTAATGGCGTCCATTCTGATCTCCTGCGTGGTTCTCACCCAGCTGCTTGTCATTGCCTGCGACGGAATAAAACCGCTTTGGCGCCGACTACAGAAGTAGCATAATCCCAGTATTCATCATCGCCTATAGTTGCAAACTATTTTACAAACGGATAGTGATCGCTCGTAAGTTTTCATATATACCATGATTACTTAGTTATGGCGTATCCTTTGATGGGCTTAAAATACTGTTAATGTTATCAACAATTAGTATTCAGTTGTCAAAGATCTATAGAAGAGTCCGTATACGACCCTTACACTATATAGCCCAGCAAAAGTGCCATTTTTTGACGCTATACATGAATTTTTTTTTGAGACGATGAATTCTGCTATAAATTACTGCCTCATTCATACACATAATCTTTGATATTTCTGATACAGAATATCCCAAGATTTTTAACAAAAGAATGGTAAGTGTTTTAGAATCTGTTTTTGATAGCTGAATAAACAATGATTCGCTTTCAATGCCATCTAGCAAATCTTCTATCGTCTGAATTTCATACTTATCATAATAGGGTGTATTTAAGAAGAATGTATCTACAGTAGCCATTTGCCTACTTCTGATTCTACGATCAGCTAAAAACATCTGATAATCATATTCACGTAACTGCTGTATAATTTTCTCCTCTACTCCTAATTTCCTTAACAATAACTCTTCCTGTTGTTTCCATATCTGCCACTTTTTTAACTCATGTGTTTTGTTGTAACTCATTTCTGTCCTCCTTCAAATCTGTTAGAAATGAAGGGAGCAGGGGGTCCACGAATGAAATAGCAGATACTATGAGCAGATACGAAGGACAAAGTCTTGAAAAAATCGTTCTCCCTCCTGCAAGTCAATAATCTGTACGTTATACATTTCACATATAAGTTTGAATTCTTGAAATCGTTCTTCAGACACAAGTAGTCTTGTCTTGTCCGTCACAATCACAACATCGAGATCACCACGTTGTGCATGGATTTTAATAGTATCCAAAGCCCTTGTATGTGGATCTCTACCTGCATTGACTTCCTGACTAACGCCAATGATTCTTACATTCATATCATCAAGAAATTCCAATACCTTGTTCTTTTGATATTCCAGTAGGATCCTTTCTGACTCATTGGTAACTCGGCAATGAATCCAGATATTTAATTTACTGTCCATATGACATACCTCCTTGAAGATCTTTTGTCTTCAAACTCATGCCATTGGAGAAACAGAAATATCTCACTGGTTTTTATATTTTTTTCTTAACCGATAAAGTCTACAGTCAATTGAACGTACTGTAATATGTAATTCCTTTGATATCTCCTTACTGGAATAACTTTGAAATTTCATATAAATAATCATTAGTGTTAAGACGTCTAAATCTTTCAAGAGATAATAGAGTTTCACATCTGATAATTGATCTAGTAATGCATCCATACTTGTTACTTCATATGTATCTAAACTACAGCCAAGAAAATGTACTAAATCATCTGAAACAGTCTGATGTTCGCCAAAACTTCGATTTCTTTTGAAGTCATGCCAATCATATTCATATAATTCCTGAATCACAGCTTCTTTGACACCATGATTTCTTAAAATGATTTCTTCTTGTTCTTTCCATGCTTTCCATTTCTTTTCTTCTGCGAATTTTATAAATCCCATTTATATTCCTCCCATCTGGCTTTTTCAATTCGTCAGATGGGAAAGGGTGGAGATCTAGCTTGATAATTAGATTTTTCAGGGAAAACAAAAAATGCATTATTATTCGTATGAAACAAGAATAATAATGCACTTTTTAAGATATGAAGGTTTAAAGTCTTTGATAAGTATATTCTATTTGAATCGGTTAAAGATAATGTAAATACTCCATAAATATCTCCTCTCAAAAGTGGCATCCATGAACGATAATGCCTATTAGATAGGAATGATAGGGTTGTTTAACTCAATGAACATGCACGATACAATATATATGAGGTGAACAATAATGCCGATTGATCCAGTAAGACACTTAGGAATGCTTGTTAAACAAGCGAGGCTACAACAAAACATGACGCAAGAACAACTGTCAGTTAAAAGCGGTATATCATTACGGCATATTGCCAATATCGAAAAAGCAAGAGCAAGTGCTTCATTTGAGATTGCGTATACTTTGATACGAGAGTTGAATATCCCTGCTGATATGGTTCTTTATTCTGATCGTATTGATCAGGACGAACTCACTCAGGAGACCATTCAGTTGATTAGAAGTAGAAATCAAAATGATTTAAAATTTATCAAGAAATTTTATATCTGATTTTTGATTATCCGCATAAATACAATACTTTCAAGCATTTTGAAGTATAGGAAGACATTCATTTTACCACGAATTTACCACGATTAAACGAGCCTTGATATGATGATAAAACGGTTAAGGGAGATAGCACAAATAACTGTGTATCTCCCTATATTCTCTTTATTTATTACGTTGATTAATTCGTTTGATTTCAAACTTCATTGCTTTTTTATATCTCGTTTTTCAAGTCCAATCATCTTATCAATCTCCTAAACTTTTGTCCATTCCCCTCTCTAGTATTGTGATAAATTCTCTGTTTTGCTTCCATTGACATTGGATAATTCCTTTTCAGTATTTCCTGTTTCCACAGGAATCACCCATATTTCCATATAATTAATCTCTGCATTTCCTTTGTAATATTTTTCTGCCATGAATGGCTTTGTAACCAAATTATGATTTGGAAGCCAAGTTTCAAACAGATACTTATTTGCTTGATTTAAAGCAGTGGTAACAAGTTCTTCAAAAGATTCTGCCTCAATTCTGCATACAACATACTCACCTGCTGGTAATATGTGTTGTACCATATTTTTAGGACATACATCTATTGATGAAACCATACCTCCTGCAAAGTAAAGGAACATTCCTTTATCTGGACTTGCTGAATGAGATACACCAAGCTCAATACCATTTTTAAAAACGGCACTTTCAATTTGCAGTTTCTTTGCATGAAATTCACACCATAGCTGATCTGGAACATCAATTCCCATACTTTCTCCAACAGGAATTTGTTCAGCAATATTTACTGTTTTTTCAAAACCAAAATATGTTTCCTTTGTTCTTAATGTTTTTCTTTGAATTTCCAAAACAATATTCCCTACAATCAATGGAACATTTTCATCAATCATAATATAACGGGAAGAAAGTTCTGGTTTGTCAAATGTATTTAACATAGGAATACTCTTTCTGTATTCATCAGGAGTAATATGGTAACTTCTTTAAATGCTCTTGTGAAATTAGCATGGTCTGAAAATCCGTATTTTAAAGCTATGTCTAATATTCTTTCTTGTGAATTCTGCCAATTTTTCTGTTTCGATTTTTTCACTCAAATGTTGTTCAATATAATTTAATGACATTTCAATATTTTCATATGCGTACATATCAGTACCTCCTTGTATAATTTATAATCAAAGTATACATGATAATTTTTTGTACGGCTTGTCATACAATGCCATTATCTTATAAGAAAACCGTAATAAATACATCATTAAGGAGTAGATAGTTATAACTCATTGATTGTTTCAGTTACAGAAATATTTTTAATTCTTCTAGTAGGGTTATGAACAGCAAGGATAGACGCACCAATAACGAATATTAATATCACTATTAAAGAAACAACCGGAATACTCCATACAGCGTATGGAAAATGTGGCGTAATCAAAATATCATACAAAAATTTGCTAATCAATAAACCAATGCCACACCCCACAACACAGCCAGCAACTGCATAGGTAAATGCTTCGGAAGCAATCATTTTTGTTATCTGGTGTTTATCCATACCGACAGCTCGCATAGCTCCATATTGTTTTATTCTTGCTGATACGCTCATGGAAATACTGTTCATAATATTTAGTACAGTAACAAGTGTAATGATTGCAAGAAAACCATAAACAAAGGTAACAAAAGCCATGTAGGTACTTGTTGTACGCTGTTCTCGTCTGTCATGAAAGGTAGCATTATTATCATCAATAACTTGACTGATTGCTGTTACATCTTTATCTGTTGCGTCCTTGGTCGTTTGTACCATGATAAGAGAATAATCTACAACACCTGTTACACGTTTAAAAGTTTCTCCAGATGTAATCAATGTAATTTTACCGTTGGTACTGCCATTTTCACTAAATGGATTATATTTCAACATACCAGCAATTTCTAATGTATCACTACCTACAGTAACAGTATCGCCCACTTGCAAAGGCAGGCTCTCGTCATAAATTGTAAGAACATAATTGCTATTCCCATATACTTTTGAAAGGTCACTGCCAGTTTTGAGTTGTTTATCTTTAGACAGACATTCCAAATCAAAATCATCATAGGAAATCAAGTCTATCTTATCTGCGTGATTAGAAACCTTTGCTGAAACATCTAAAAGGCTTCTTCGACCAAATACTTCTTTGACACCTTGCATAGTACTTATTTCTTCCAGTAATGCAGGGTCTATGGAATTTGAATTATCATTGCTTGAAATATTGATGTCGGAAGTATTGGAAGATTGTGGCATAAGATAGCCCACAAAATCAATCAAAACAGTAAAACTCAAGAACAAAATGATACTAAGGGCAAAGGAACCAGTCATAAGAATAAGGTTTTTCTTAGCTGATACGGCATGATGAATGCCAAGAGCCGTTTCAATCTTAGATATATGAGGATTGACAGGTTTGTTAATACTCTGTGTGTTTTCAGAATTTCCCGATACCGCCGATATAGGAGATACCTTAGAAGCTCGTCTGGCAGGAGAGTTTGACGCAATCAATACTGTAACAACACCAACAATCACACCACACAAAATCCCAATTACACTCACGCCAAATAAAGGCATGGTCGAAAATTCTCCTGCGACACCATATCGTAAGAAAGCACATAAGCCCCATGTGATGATAATTCCAAACACAACACCAACTGGAACAGCAGTTTTACACCAGTTAAGAGCTTCCAATCTGACAAATCTTTTTATCTGTTTCTTGCTCATACCGATACAACGCATCATACCAAAAAATTTTGTTCTTTGAGCTACATTGCTGTTGATACTGCTGGAAATCATCAATACACCAGCAATGAGTATCATTATAAATAACAGTGTCGCCGCTAAATATAAGGTTTGTACAGTAGGGTTACTACTCATTCCTTGCAGAGCTTCACTTCCATGTTTGCCGACCAACCGCTCCATTTCCATTCTAACCCCCATATCCGCCATACTGAAAACCGCAGTTACAAGGAATACTGCAAAAATAATACAGAGTAATGTCATACGGTTTTGTCGCCTGTGGACTTTTGCGGATATGGGAATTAAGCTAAGATAGCTCTTCATTTGCGACACCTCCCAAAATCTGTTAATACGCCGTCAGACACCTGCAAGATACGGTCTGCTGTCTGTGCAATACTTCTGCTGTGCGTAATCATAACAATCGTTTGCTCGTATTTTTTTGCGGCTTCTTTGAGAAGTGTAATAACCTCACTACTGTTCTGCGTATCCAAATTTCCCGTTGGCTCATCAGCAAGGATAAGTGCTGGTCTGGTAATCAACGCTCGCCCGATTGCCACACGTTGCTGTTGTCCTCCTGATAATTGACTAGGCAAATGGTTACGGCGTTCTTTTAAATTAAGTACTGCCAATAATTCTTCTAAATATTTTTTGTCTGGTTCTTGATAATCAAGCAACACAGGGAAAATAATATTTTGTTCAACAGTTAATTCTGGAATAAGATTGAAACTTTGAAATATAAATCCAATATTCCTGCGACGAAAGACAGTTAAGTTTTGTTCTTTCATTTTAAAGATGTCGTTTCCATCAATATACACTTTTCCAGATGTGGGAATATCTAAAGCACCTATCATGTTCAAAAGGGTACTTTTTCCAGAACCAGATTCTCCTACGATTGCGACAAATTCGCCTTTTGGTACGAAAAATGTAGCGTCCCTTAATGCGTGAACAGCCGTATCGCCACTACCATACGTTTTAGAAATTGATTTTACTTCTAACAAATTCATTTCATATACACCTCTTTTTATTTTATATGGAAAGTCTAACACGCCAACATTATTACAACATGACAGTAAGCCTACAATGTTGTAGGAATTAAGAAATCTATTGTAAATGTCGTTCCGACATTCAATTCACTATCTACTCTAATTGTTCCACTATGAGCTTCAATAATAGATTTTGCAAGTGACAACCCTAGACCAACGCCCTGCGTGTCTTTAGAAAATCGGCTACGGTAAAATCTTTTGAATATGAAATACAAATCTTCGGAATGAATACCACAGCCATTATCTTTTACAATTATCTGAACGACTGACGCAAATTGTTTCCATTCAATAGAAATAGAGTTACCTTTTTCTGTATGGTCAATTGCATTTTTTACAATATTGCTGACAGCTTCCACTAACCAGTTACGGTCACACAATAAAGTAACTGTATCGTCGCCTACAAGTGTCAATGTTTTTTCCTCTTGCTTAATGCGGTAATGGAAACGTCCTGCAATATCGCTTATCATGTCCGATACATTCTCGTTATCTTTTTCTATCAAGACAGCACCTGCGTCTAATTTTGTAATTTTCAATAGGTTCTGGACTAATGTTTCAATCCTATCTAATTCATGTTCTGAAAGAGCAGTAAAGTCTTTGATTGTTGATAAATCTTTCGCTTCTTCTTGTATAATGCCATTATAAACATTAAGGGCGGCAAGAGGTGTCTTTAACTGGTGTGAAATATCTGAAAGTGTATCTCTTAAAAATAGTTTTTCTTTCATTTCCTTTTCTGCATGGGCGTTTAGGATTGATACTAAAGAATTGACTTCATGGAATAAAAGATATAATTCTCCCTCATCGTTACATTCGATACGAGCATTCTCATTCCCAGATGTATATTCTTTAATCTGAGTAATCGCATATTCCATGAGTTTACTCTGCTCACGAAAATACCAATATCCAGATATTAAAATAAACATACCCATGATAAGGGCAGATACCATGATATAGATTTCCGCATGATCTATCGCCAAAGCGATTAGAACTACGGAAACAAGAGCAAATGCAATGATACTTCCCAATACCATAATAAAAAACTGTTTGATTTTCTTATTTACAAATATCTGCATAGTACACCTCAATCCATAGTGTTCCATTTATATCCCATGCGACGAACAGTTACAATCTTGTTCGGGGTGCTTGGTGTATCTTCAATTTTAGTGCGAAGTCTACGGATATATACAGTCAAAGTATTCCCGTCTATATATTTTTCATCACAATCCCAAAGTTTACTTAAAATCTGTTCTTGCGATAGAACTATATCTGGATTTTCCATAAACAGACATAACAGCTTATATTCGCTGGCGGTCAAATCTATCGGTATACCGTCTTTATATACTCCTGATTTCAAAAGCTCCACCTTAATACCATTTGAACATAGCTCCGTATTCTGCTGGCTGAAATTCTCACTTCTGCGTAACAAGGCGTTTATCCTGGATAATAATATCGCCAGCTTAAAAGGTTTTGTAATATAGTCGTCGCCCCCTATATCAAGTCCCATGATAATATCCGTTTCTTCATCAGCCGCAGTTAGAAATATAATCGGAACTTTTGATGTTTTGCGGATTTCCCGACATAAGTCATAACCGTTACCGTCTGGAAGTGATACGTCCAAAATAACCAAATCATATTTCCCGTCCTGCCATATTTTATGTGCTTCTAAGACTGTTCGGACAATATCTATTTCATATCCTTGCTTCTTGATTGCAAAGGATAGACCGTTAATCAAGCTCAAATCATCTTCAACAAAAAATATACGTTTCATTCTTTAGCACCGTCCTTTTCACATTTAAGAATATATCGTCTATCAATGGGCTTTTCTGCGTTTTTTGGTATAAGCCACATACGGTTAATACGAATAACGCCTTGAATACGATTATTAGAGCATAATATCTGTACTCTACGCTCTGACAATCCCCATTTTTCCGCTGTTTCCTTAACACTCATATAATCAAACATAAAAGTTCCTCCCTCTATAAATCTGATTATAGTTCGCAACAACGAATAATGCAAATAATATAATAACGTTATTTGAAAAACAGAAAAAGGATAGTTACACTCTATACATATTACATTGAAGAGCGTGCATATCTTATATAAAGAAATGCACGCCATAATCATTACCCTATAATCTTCCAGTTACTATCCTTATGTAGCACAAGTTCATACTGCGATACTTGTGTAGCCTTTGTCTGATTTATTTATAAATTTACTTTTATCCTTTTTTCCTCTTGATTACCCACAACAGAAAAGGAAAAGCCCTGTCAAGAGCTTGCCACCATTAGTGGTGCTTTGCACTCTTTACTGGGCTTTTTGTTTGCTGTATCTTCTCGTAAGAGGAAAAAGGTTACTCGTCCTCATCATCAAAATGCTTATTCTTTAATACTTCCCGTAACAGTTCCATATCCTCTTTTGAGTTGGGGTTTATCATTTTTACGACTTGATAAGGTGTCCTATATTTATGTCCCTCTATGCTTTCCCCGAACATATCCATGCTGTATAAATCATCATAGCGGTCTAGTAGTTTTTGGAATTTCAAATGCTGGATAAATGCTTTGATTGGGTAAAGGTCGGACGCTTCAATACTTGTTCCATTGATGTAGTCGGTAATATATTCCCGTAACTTTTCTAATTCATAGTCCAGCCATTCTTCCTCGCTGTCAAAGAAGTTATCATAATGTCCATGCTTCAACTCTGCGTTTAAACGTTCCTCTGCTCATAAAAACTGGCAGATTTCTTTTTCGGATTGGTTAATATATTTCCATTCCCCCGACAACAATTCATTGGGCGTTACGTCAAGTACTTCCATTATCTTTTCCAGCGTTTCATAAGCAGGATAATTCAATCCTCTTTCAATCTTGGAAAGGCTCTGCATATTGATACCGATTTTGTCTGCAAGTTCCTGTTGTTTCATTCCTCTAAATTTTCTTATGGTCTGTATATTATTTCCTAAATGGCTTATTTTCATTGCATAACCCTCCATATCTCGTTATATCTTCGTTATTGTAAGTCTATCATGCTTAATATGATTTGTAAAGATAAAAAAAGATATTGACAAATAAGCATATAAGAATTACTATGTTCTTGTAATCGAATAAGCACAATAGAATGAAATATAAGAATGCTAAAAAAGTAAAACCTATCTGATTAAACCCGTAGATATGAATATCGGTTGAAATAGAACTTGTTAGAAAAGGCAAAACAGGACTTGCCGACAGAGCATTGTAGGACTGTTGGCGTGCGTCAGCAACAACGCCATGACGGCTCTGCCGTCAAAGGACGGAAATGCTTTGTCAGCTGGGCGAGCCTGCGAGCCTTGTCTGTGCCCCCGTTATCTAACAGGGGGGCACTATTACACAAAAGACAAGTCAAAAACCATTCAACCCCCAAGCTGTACGGAGTAATGAGGAGTTTTAAGAAGATAGTACACTTCACACTTTTTGAAAGGTGGTTTACAGGTATTTCAACGCTATTGTGGGATTGGAGGAATACAATGAACAACTTAGAATTTGCACTTGAAATGAAGAACAAACGTCTTGCCAGCGGTCTTTCACAAGGAGAACTTGCAAATCTTACCCATGTATCAAGATATAGTATCAACCGCTTTGAGAACGGAAAAGCCAACGCCAGCAGGGAAACACAGAACATTATCCTGCGTTGTCTGAATTACTATGTCTGTGATAAGCCTTTTTATCTGCTTGTTGATTATCTGTCCGTCCGATTTCCAACGACTAATGCATTGGAAGTTATCCGAAAGGTACTCGGCATGAAAGCAGACTATTTTATCCTTTATGACTATGGATATTATGGCTATAAGGAGCATTACGCCTACGGGGAAATCAAGGTCATGGCTTCTGATGAGGAACACATGGGCGTATTCTTGGAATTAAAAGGAGCAGGCTCACGCAACATGGAATATGTCTTGCAGGCACAGAATAGGGATTGGTATTCATTCTTAAACCGCTGTCTTGACTGTGGCGGTCTTATCCGTCGATTTGACTTGGCAGTCAACGATATGTGCGGTCTGCTGGATATTCCTGTCTTATCTGAAAAATACAGAAACGGCGGTGCGGAATGTCGCTGTAAAAACTATGAAAATGTGCAGGGTGGAAAATTAAGCGGAAAAAAACGCAATTTAGCGGACACGCTCTATATCGGCTCAAAGACAGGCACGAAATATTTCTGCCTGTATGAAAAACAAAAGGAACAGGCATCGAAAAAGAAACATACGGATATTATCAACCGTTTTGAAATTCGTCTGCGTGGTACAAAAGCAGTACAGGCAGTCGAGGAATTGTTACTGACACACAACCCTCATGGGCTGGTATTTTATCTCATTACCGATTTTGTGGCCTTTCCCGACTATCCATTGTGGGAGATATTCATTTCCCATGACAATCTGCCTTTTGAAATGAACCCTGTACCCGTCAATATGGAACGCACCCTGCAATGGCTGGAAAGACAGGTCATGCCGTCCATCGTGATGATAGAAGAAATCGACAGGCTGACAGGCTCAAACTATATGAAAATGATTGATGAATGCACCCACCTTTCCGAAAAACAGGAAACGATTGTGGAACAGATGTGTACGGATATAGCAGACATAATTGAAAGTGAGGGGGTGTTTTATGAGTAATGCACAGGATATTCCCGTATGGGAAAAATACACCCTTACCATTGAAGAAGCGTCAAAATATTTCCGTATCGGTGAAAACAAGCTAAGACGATTAGCAGAGGAAAACAAGGGCACTGGCTGGCTCATTATGAATGGCAACCGCATACAGATTAAACGCCGACAGTTTGAAAAGGTTATTGATAAATTGGACGCAATCTAATGCAAATGAGCCTTGTATGTGTTATGATGAACACAAGTCATATCAGGGCTCTTTCCGACAAGGAAAGGAGCAGACACCATGAAAGAAAAAAGGCGGGATAACAAAGGACGTATCTTGCACACTGGAGAGAGCCAACGAACAGACGGAAAATACTTATATAAATATGTGGACGCATTTGGAAACACAAGATATGTGTATGCTTGGAGATTAACACCAGCAGACCCAACACCAAAAGGGAAACGGGAAAAGCCCTCACTTCGTGAAATGGAACAGCAGATAAGACGGGATATAGAGGACGGTATCGACAGCACAGGCAAGAAAATGACACTTTGCCAACTTTATGCCAAACAGAACGCACAGAGGGCAAATGTGAAGAAAAGCACACAGAAACAAAGGGAACAGCTCATGCGGTTATTGAAAGAGGACAAGTTAGGTGCTAGGAGCATTGATACGATAAAACCCTCTGACGCTAAGGAATGGGCGTTATGCATGAAAGACAAGGGCTTTTCCTACAATACCATTAACAATCATAAACGCTCGTTAAAAGCGTCATTCTACATAGCCATACAAGACGATTGCGTGAGGAAAAATCCCTTTGATTTCAAGTTAAGTGAAGTCATAGAAAACGATACAAAAGAGAAAGTCGCATTGACAGAGGAACAGGAACAAGCCCTGCTCTCATTCATCAAGACAGACAATGTGTATCACAAGTATTATGATGATGTGCTGATACTGTTGAAAACGGGACTTCGCATTTCTGAATTATGTGGGCTGACAATGGCGGACATTGATTTTACGAATGAGGTTGTAATTATCGACCACCAGTTACTAAAGAGCAAGGAACAGGGCTATTACATTGAAACACCTAAGACCAAAAGCGGAGTAAGGAACGTGCCATTGAGCAAGGAAACAATACAAGCATTTCACAGAGTGATTAAGAAACGCCCAAAGACAGAACCATTTGTGATAGACGGACGGGGCAACTTTCTATTTGTCAATCATAAAGGCAAGCCCAAAGTTGCGATTGATTACAATATGCTTTTTGTCCGTATGGTAAAGAAATACAACAAGCACCACAAAGACAATCCTTTGCCACATATCACACCGCATACGCTACGCCATACATTCTGCACAAGGCTGGCAAGCAAGAACATGAACCCAAAAGATTTACAGTATATCATGGGACATTCAAATATCAGTATCACAATGAACTGGTATGCTCATGCGTCCATAGATACCGCAAAATCAGAGGTTCAGCGTCTAATCGCATAGAAGTATTTACCACGATTTTAACCACGATTGACAGGGAAAATATAAGAAGATAGACCTAGGTATGTGAGGTTTACCACAAAAGCAAAATGCCCGTAGAGCCTATAAAATAAGGCTTTGCGGACATTTAAGAAGATATAAAAAGATAGTCAAAAAGACATATATAATTTTATAAAATTCTTTAGATAATCTCATCAAGAATTTAGATGAGTATAAAGAAAACGAATAACTTCTTTACCATTATAAAAAATAATAATGTAGGGAGCCTGTGGAGAAACTGTAAGGAAAAAGAAATGTTATCTTTGAAAGGTTTAATACTCGTTTGTGGGTAGATACAAAAAAGGAGAATTCAAAACTATTGTAATTATCAATAGAATTTGAATTCTCCTTTTCCTGTACACCCTAAAGTAAGAAAGAACCATTGAAAGAAGAAACATTTTTTATTACAATATGGTTAAAGTTAAATAAATTTTCCTATAAATGCTTAAGATTTTTCCGATAATTGCGAAGTTTAGATTCATTTTCTGGGTGGCAAACTTTCTTTAAATGTGATATCATTTTATCCTTATCAGCTGGTAAATCACCTTCAACCCAAATGGCATTAGATGCTCCAAGTGTTGCGAAATATACAGGGATATCCAATAGTGAAATCAAGGTTTTAATTTCTTCTAACTTTTCCAATTCACTTTCTTCCATCCAATTACCATTCTTTATTTCGTTAAAGAGTTTTGATTCAGGATAAATAGTCAACATTGAAGACCCTATTATTTTTGGATTAGTTTGATTAAAAACCTTAGCACTTTCCATTGCTCCATTCACACCATTACCTGCTCCTGAAATCCCTGTCAAATAGAAAAAGTTATAAGAAATATTAGCCAAATCCAATCTATGAGTCTGTTCTACAATGTCATTTGATGTATAACCTTTATCCATAAATGATAATGCGTTATCATCTCCAGTTTCCACACCGATGGTTATGCCATCATAACCTAGCTCTGATAGTTCCTTAAGTTCCGTGTCAGATTTTAAGCCTATATCCGATATTCTTGAAAAACATCCAATCGATTCACATTCAGGATAATAATGATGAATTCGTTCGGCAATATCTTTTAAACGTTCAAAATTCAAAACAAATGGATTTGCTCCAACTAGATATATTCTTTGCACTTTGGCACCTGGCCAAGTGCGTATTTGCTGTTGCGATTCAAGTAAATCTGCCTCAATATCTTCTAAAGGCGTCATACGAAATTTAAATGGTAAGTCATCATAAAGCGTGCAGAATTTACATTTATGGTGAGTACATCCTGCTGTTACTTCAATTAGTAGAGATCTCGCTTCATATGGCGGTCTCCATACAGTTCCTGTGTAATGCATAATCATTCTCCTTCTATTTATTAAAGAGATAATATTAAACTTCAAATTTATTACCTCTTTATCTATAGGATATTGATTTAAAATAAAAAAACAAGAACTGTCTTTTTTTGAATGTAGTATCATTTTTAATACTATAAATAATAAAAGATAGTATATTGCTTTTTATTTTTTTATAACGTATACTCTAATAGAGAGGTGAGATTTTTGGCTAATAATAAATTTAGTAATAAAGATACAATGGCGAGATGCATACCTATGAGTAGCTTGCAATCAGTTTTGAGTGGAAAATGGAAAATTCTGATTTTATGGTATATCGCTTTTTATAAAGTGCAACGATTCGGTGAACTTATGAGACGATTGGACGGGATAACCCAATCAACGCTAACAAAGCAATTAAGAGAGTTGGAGAATGATGGTTTTGTTCATAGAGAAATCTATAAAGAAATTCCTCCTAAAGTCGAATATACTTTAACAGTTATGGGAAAGAGTTTTGTCCCTATATTGAACGATATGATGAATTGGAGTCAACTAAATCTTTGTCCACCAGATTATATCAATCCTTATGGGGGTCAAATCGAGATAGATATCGAAAATAATGAGAGCGAGGGAAAATAATGTTCAATTTCTTTAAACCGAAATTTAATATTAGAACAAAAAGATTGGAAAATTCATTAACCATAGTTGCTAACATCAATGGTAAGAAAATTTCTTCAATGAAATGTGTTGTTGAGGAAAAAGCAATCTTAATTGGTGATATAGAACCATTTCGAAACCATAAAGATTTTAATAAAGGTTATGGGACTATGATGATGAATGAATTGTTATCATATGCCAAACAAAATAATATTAACGAAGTATATGGATATCTATCAGATGTTGATATTGATCATAAAGAAAGACTATTACATTTTTATACTAAGTTTGGTTTTGAAATAAAATTATATGATGTGATGATAGACTGTAATTTTGGGGAACTAAGGATTTTAATATAAGTAAACTCAATTATAGCTATGCTGTACAATACCAGTCGAATTACAAAAAAAACAGCACAGGCTGTTTTTTTTATTTACACAGACAGTTCCTTATTTGATACTATATACAATTTTCAGTATTAAATATTAAAAATAAACGTACTTTTTTCAATTAACATTTAATGTTAAAATGTGAAACCAAAGGAGATGATTATAATGAGTTTTTTATTTACATCTGAATCTGTAACAGAAGGTCATCCTGATAAAGTATGTGATCAAATTTCTGATACTATATTAGATGAATGTCTTAAAATAGACAAAAATTCAAGAGTAGCATGTGAGACTATGATCTCAAAAGGTATTGTAATTATAACTGGTGAAATAACAACAAAGGCAAAATTAGATTATAAAAAAATTGTTCGCAATAAACTATATGAAATTGGTTATAGTGATGAAGCAAGTGGAATGGACGTTGATAATTGCAAAATATTAGTTGAAATCAAAAAACAGTCTATTGATATATCTAATGGTATCCAAAATACAAATACTGAAATTGGTGCTGGAGATCAAGGTATGATGTTTGGTTATGCGAGTGATGAAACAGAAGAATATCTACCAATGCCATTTGTATTTGCAAATCTTATTACGAAAAGACTCAGTGAGATACGAAAATCAGGAGAACTTGATTATCTACTCCCAGACGGAAAAGCGCAGATCACTATGCGATATTTTAGTGGTGTACCTGAAATGATTGATACAATCGTTATCTCTACTCAGCATAAGAATGGTATAAGTTTATCTAAAATACAACATGATATTTTAACGAAAGTTATTGAAAGCGTTATTCCAAAAAAATATATTAACGCTGAAACCAAGATTCATATCAATCCATCAGGAAGATTTGTAAATGGAGGTCCTAATGCAGATGCAGGATTAACTGGAAGGAAAATAATAGCAGATACTTATGGTTCTGTTGCTCGTCATGGAGGAGCTTTTTCTGGTAAAGATGCAACAAAAGTTGATCGAAGTGGTGCTTATTATGCAAGATATATTGCTAAAAATATTATAGCAGCTAAACTAGCGCATCAATGCGAAGTTCAGCTATCATATGTAATCGGTATATCTTCACCAATTTCAATATATGTTAATTCATACGGAACTGGAATCATAGAAGATGAACAATTATCTATGTTAATAGAAAAATTTTTTGACGGAAGACCTGCAGAAATCATAACAAAATTTGATTTAAGAGAGCCTCAATATCAACATCTTGCAGCGTATGGTCATTTTGGTAGAATTGATGTATCTCCTAAATGGGAGGATACAGATATAGCAAATAATTTGCACAATTATGTTAAAGAAAATTATGGAAAGCAAGCTTTGAAATAGAGGAAGTGTTATGATACAAGATATTTTCCCTCACATCTTTGATAATACATTTCTTATGGTAGAACCGAAGAATAAAGACATTGTAATAATTTTTCAAGAAGAACATATTCTACTTCATAAGCAGACAGGCGAAAAAGCACTTATCAAATTTGAAGAATTTGATGATATGAATAACTTAATTTACTTATTTAAAATTGATAATTTAAATTTTTTTATTACATTTCAAACTCCTGTAATAACTAAAGGACATGATGTTGAATGGTACATGTTAAATATTATATATTCTATTTTTCCTATATGGCTACAATATGCTTATATCACAGCAATCCATCTATATAATTGGTATAGGATGAATAAATACTGTTCTTGTTGTTCGCATCTAATGATGAGGAAAATAGAAGAACGTGCTTTAACTTGCAGTCATTGTAATAACATTGTTTATCCAATAATTAGTCCGGTAGTTATTGTTGGAGTAATAAATAAGAATTCCTTACTGATGACAAAATATGCAGATAATTCCTTTAAGAAATATGGACTTATTTCTGGATATGTAGAATTTGGAGAAACCCTTGAAGCAGCAGCTTGCCGTGAAGTAAAAGAGGAGGTTGGCTTAGAAATTACAAATATAAAATATTTTGGCAGTCAACCATGGGGAGCTAGCCATATTCTTATAGCAGGCTTCTTTGCTGAAATAAAAGGAAATCCTAATATAACTTTAGATGAAAAAGAACTTTCTGAAGCAAAATGGTTTAATAAAGATGAAATCCCCCTTGAACTTAGTGATATTAGCATTACATTTGAAATGATAAACTATTTTTTGAATAATAAGGAAGGTGAATAAAAATGCATTATACAGGAATAGTGTGGATACCCTCATATGAGTTGTACACTGCATTGATCCAAGTGACACAAGGCTGTACATATGATGAATGTAAGTTCTGTAATCTATATAATGATATCAGATTTAAAGTATATCCTTTAGATGGAGTAATTAATGAGCTTTATCCTAAAACGATCGAAGCAGGAGCATTAACAATCTTTGAAAATACTGAATTATGTAATGAAATACAAAATGGGACTTTTAAAATAGCAACTAAAAAAGAGATATCAATAGAAATGAAAACATTTATAGATAATTGTGATATTAATTGTAACTTTTTTGCTAATACGGTATCAAACACGGTTAAATTAGAGGGTAAACCTCCTAAAAATTTAACGAAACTGAGTGATATATTAGGTAAATCAATAAATAATTTAAATGAGTTGGAAATACAAAAATATAGAAGTAGTATCAATCATTTATGAATTATGGTGGTTTTATATAATTATCCAGGCTGTGCAAGTGGAAGAAAAGCAAAAAAATGGTTAAGCGATCATCAAATCCAGTATAAAGAAAAAGATATATCCAAAGTTTTTTTAACGAAAAAAGAAATTCAAAATCTACTTGCTAAAACAGAAAATGGAACTGAAGACATTATTTCAAATAAATCTAATGTCTATAAAAAAGAAGAATCACGAATCAATGATCTATCTATATCTCAATTGATTAAATTGATACAGGAGCAACCAACAATTTTGAAAAGACCAATTATTATAAACCGCGATAAAATGGTTGTCGGCTATGATGAAGATGAATTAACCATAATTATACCAAAGGAAAAGCGTGCACGAAGCACAGAAATTAACTACCATATCATTTAAATTAAATGTTTCATTATTTAGAAAAGAAATGCCAATAAAAGCATTTCTTTTTTCATTGTATAGAAAACCAATTATCTAATCCCCAATCACACATAGCATTTAAAACAGGTATGATTGTTTTTCCTAAATCAGATAAAGTATACTCAACTTTTGGTGGAACAACTGGGTATACAGTTCTCACAATCAACCCATCTGTTTCTAATTCTCTCAACTGCTGAGTAAGAACTTTAGGAGTAGCATTGGGTATTTTTTTCTGTAATTCATTAAATCTCAATGTTGTGTCTATAAGGTGCCACAAAATCAGTGATTTATATTTTCCCCCAATAAGATCCAGAGTTGCTTCAACTGGACATTGATAAGACTTCACATATTTCATATAGTGTTAAACTCCTTTCATACTATCTTTTATGATACTGACTTACTTTAAAGTGCATTCTTGTAATATTTTAAATGAATGATAAACTGTATAACGTAAGTTGAATAAGCATTCAACCAATACAGAAAGGATGATATCATGAATTTTATTGACATCGCAAAAAGAAGATATGCCTGCAGAACATACAGAGCAGACAAGGTAGAAAAAGAAAAATTAGATTTAATTCTAGAGGCAGCTCATGTTGCTCCTACAGGTGCAAATCGACAACCGCAAAAACTAATTGTAGTACAGGAAAAAGAAGGCCTAGCCAAAGTAGCTAAAGCTGCAGATATTTACAATGCCCCTTTAGCAATCATTGTATGCGGAGATCGTACACGTGCATGGAAACGTCCATATGATGGGAAAAATTTGACAGACATAGATACCAGTATCGTAACCGATCATATGATGCTTCAAGCAACAGAACTTGGTTTGGGTACTGTTTGGGTATGTTATTTTGAGCCTGATGTACTGAGAAAAGAATTCTCTATTCCTGAAAATCTAGAACCAGAGCACATACTGGTGATTGGTTACACCGATGAAGAACCAGCAGACCCAGACAGGCATTCAGAAACAAGAAAAGCATTAAATGAAACTGTTTTTTATGAAACGTTATAAAGGATAAATTTCAAAATTAGGATTGTGAAATCACCTCACAATCCTTTTATTATCGCTCGCAAATATGCTCCATAGAAACTTCAAGTATTCCTTTTATATGATCATCATCTAATGAGTAGAAAACAAGTTTTCCCTCTTTTCTAGCTTTGATTAACTTTGCAGTTCTTAATGTTTTAAGTTGATGAGAAACTGCTGACTTGCTCATATTCAATAGTACTGCTAAATCTCCAACACACATTTCGGCTTCTACCAATGCCCATAATAATTGTATCCTTGTGCCATCGCCCATAATTTTGAAAAAATCTGATAAGTCATACAATAGGTTCTGATTTGGCATTTTCTCATTCATTTCTTTTACTAATTCTTCATGTATTGCAACACAATCGCATTTATTTTCCATGATGATACCTCCTATCTTTATCATCATTATAATTGATTGATTATTCAATTGTCAAACATATAATCACTGTAAAAAAACAATTTTAGAATGTCTAAACGGGACTTGACAGTTGAATATATATTCAATTATAATACAGGTAGATAGTTGAACGATTGAACAACTATTATATTAAAAGGAGGAACTTCATATGAAGAAAAAATTTAATTTAATCGACTTGGACTGTGCAAACTGCGCAGCAAAAATGGAGAATGCTGCGTCTAAAATCGAGGGTGTAAATTCTGTGAATTTCAGTTTTATGACACAGAAAATGACATTGGATGCTGATGAACAACGATTTGATGAGATCTTAAATGAAATCATCAAGGTATGTAAAAAAGTAGAACCTGATTGCACCATCGTTGTGAAATAGCTTAAAGAAGGAGGGAAACATATGAGCAAAAAGTTAAAGAACCTCCGCTTGCGTATATTCTTAAGTTTTATCGTTTTCTTGGGTGCTGTTCTATTACCAATGGAGGAGCCAATTCAATTGGTCTTATATCTGGCATCTTATCTCATTGTTGGTGGAGATATCATAAAAAAAGCTGTCACAAACATTGGACATGGGCAAGTATTCGATGAAAATTTCTTAATGGTATTAGCAACCATTGGTGCTTTTATCACACAAGAATATCCTGAAGCGGTTATGGTTATGTGGCTATATCAGATTGGCGAATGGTTTCAGCAGTATGCTGTTGGTAAATCTCGTCAGTCAATCAGTGATCTGATGGATATTCGACCTGATTATGCAAATGTTGAAAGAGATGGCAAGTTAGAAAAAGTAGATCCAGATGATGTATCTATTGGTGATTACATCGTTGTAAAACCCGGAGAAAAGATTCCTTTAGACGGTATCGTTATAAAAGGAAGCAGTTTAGTAGATACTTCTGCTTTGACAGGTGAATCTGTACCAAGAGAAGTAAAAAAAGGAGCAGATATCCTGAGTGGTTGTATTAATAAAACTGGACTATTAACTATCAAAGTTACAAAAGAATTTGATGAATCTACCGTTTCTAAAATACTAGAACTGGTTGAAAATGCGAGCAGCAAGAAAGCAAAAGCGGAAAACTTTATCACGAAGTTCGCGAGATATTATACGCCTATTGTTGTAATTGCAGCAATATGTCTTGCATTTCTTCCCCCATTGTTATTAGAAAACGCAGATGTCTGGGACTATATAAAAAGAGCATGTTCATTCCTAGTTATCTCATGTCCGTGCGCATTGGTGATTTCTGTACCACTTGGCTTCTTTGGAGGGATTGGTGGAGCTTCTAAATTGGGAATCCTTATAAAAGGTAGCAATTATTTAGAAACACTATCAAAAACCGAAACTGTCGTTTTTGATAAGACAGGTACCCTTACAAAAGGATCATTTGAAGTAACAGATATCAGTCCTATTGGAATTGATAAAACAAGCCTATTAGAGATTGCTGCTCATGCTGAAAATTATTCTGACCACCCAATTGCTCAATCTATCAAAAAAGCATACGGGAAAGCAATCGATACCACTAGAATAGCGGATGCATCAGAAGTATCTGGAAATGGTGTATGTGTAAAGATTGATGGAAAAGAAGTTTATGCTGGTAATGAAAAGTTGATGAAAAAAATCAAAGTTAACTTGCCAGACATGAACATTGTTGGAACGGTAATCCATGTCGCAATGGAGAGTCGATATGTTGGATATATTTTGATTGCGGATGAAGTAAAAGAAGAAGCAAAGCAAACAATTAACGATTTAAAAGAGATTAACCATGTGAAAGAAACTGTTATGCTAACTGGCGATAACAGTACGGTTGCAGAATCAGTCGGCAGAAATCTAGCGATTGATACGGTATATTCTCAATTGTTACCTGCGGATAAGGTAACTAAGGTAGAAGAATTATTGCATAAGAAATCTAGTGATAAATCCCTTGCCTTTGTTGGAGATGGCATCAACGATGCTCCTGTCTTGACAAGAGCAGATGTTGGAATCGCTATGGGTGGCTTAGGTTCTGATGCAGCGATAGAAGCAGCTGATGTTGTAATTATGGATGATAAAATTTCCAAGATCAATACAGCAATTTATATTTCAAAAAGAACATTGAAAATTGTAAAACAAAACATTATCTTTGCATTAGGAGTAAAAGGAGTTGTACTGATTTTAGGAGCCATTGGTATGGCTAATATGTGGGAAGCTGTATTTGCAGACGTAGGTGTATCCTTTATTGCCATTCTGAACTCCATGAGGGCATTAAGAGTGAAAAAATTTAATGACTAGAATTGTGACGATAGTCTAATGATTATCGTCTAATTCTTAGATAAATGACCACCCCACATAAGGGGTGCATATAGTAAGGAGGGTCAAATGAAAAAAGATTATTTTGATATTACAGGTATGACATGTTCTGCCTGTTCCGCTCGAATAGAAAAGAATGTATCAAAGTTAGATGGAATGAAAATTGTGAACGTTAATCTTCTAAAGAATAGTATGAGCGTTGAATATGATGATCAGATACTTACTGCAGCAGATATTGTTGGTCGAGTAGAAAAAACAGGATATGGAGCATTTCTGCATAATGCCTCGACTACAACAGTCAACAATAAACCAAAAGAAGATATTGCATTAAAAGAGTTTCAAGAAATGAAGAAGAGATTATGGATTTCAATTTTGTTCTCAGTACCGTTGTTCTATATTTCTATGGGACATATGTTCAACTGGCCATTACCAGAGTTTCTTTTAGGAATACCTAATGTGATGAACTTTGCATTTACGCAATTTCTGCTTTTACTGCCAGTTATGTATGTAAATAGAAAATACTTTAAAGTAGGTTTTAAGACCTTATTTCAAGGTGCACCGAATATGGATTCCTTAATTGCTCTAGGATCAACTGCTGCAGCAGTATATGGTGTTTACGCAATTTACAAAATTGGTATAGGACTGGGAATGCAAGATATGAGTACGATTCATACCTTTATGATGGATCTTTATTTTGAATCAGCAGGTATGATTTTGACACTCATCACATTTGGAAAATTTCTGGAAGCAAGAGCAAAAGGACAAACTTCAGAAGCTATTTCTAAACTTATCGATCTTGCACCAAAAACAGCTTTAAAATCAATTGCTGGCAAAGAAATCGAAATACCGATAGAAGATGTAACAACAGGCGATATCTTAATCGTAAAAGCAGGCACATCAATACCAGTAGATGGGGTTGTTGTTAGTGGAACTGGCTCTGTTGATGAATCTGCACTTACTGGAGAAAGTATCCCTGTAGAAAAAAACACTGGCGACAATGTCATTGGAGCTACGATCAATAAATCTGGTTACTTTACAATGGAAGCATTAAAAGTTGGAGAAGATACAACACTATCACAAATTGTAAAACTTGTAGATGAAGCAACTTCATCCAAGGCACCAATCGCTAAACTGGCTGATAAAGTAAGTGGCATCTTTGTTCCAATTGTCATCGTTATTGCATTAATTGCAACAATCACATGGCTAGTATTAGGCAAAGATTTTGAATTTGCATTATCAATTGGTATATCAATACTTGTAATATCCTGCCCTTGCGCTTTAGGATTGGCAACTCCAACTGCAATCATGGTTGGAACTGGCAAAGGGGCAGAAAATGGTATACTGATTAAATCAGCTGAAGCATTGGAAACAGCACATAACATCAGTACTGTGGTATTGGATAAAACTGGTACTGTAACGGAAGGAAAACCTATCGTTACAGATATAATCACGCACAAGGATATTACTGAAAACGAATTTCTTCATATTGTGGGTTCTTTAGAAAAACTATCTGAGCATCCTTTAGCTGAAGCAATCATTCACAAAGCAGAGAGTAAAGAAATCACCTTTGAGCCTGTGGAAGATTTTATACAACTACAAGGAGAAGGTATTTGTGGTCTTATCAATGATGTATTGTATTATGCTGGTAATGCAAAAATGTTGAAGAAATACCTTCACGTGGAGAATGATCTGTTATCAAAAGGTGAACGTTTTGCATTAGAAGGAAAGACACCTTTGTATGTTTTCTCTGAAGATGAAGTATTAGGTGTGGTTGCCATTGCTGATACAGTAAAGAAAACCAGTAAACAAGCAGTTACAACGTTGAAGGAGTTAGGTGTAAATGTTGTCATGCTGACTGGTGATAACGCCAAAACAGCAGAAGCAATCAGACAACAGGTTAATATTAATCATGTAGTATCTGATGTTTTACCACAGGATAAAGAAAGAGTTATTAGAGAATATCAAGGAAAAGGAAATATTGTAGCCATGGTTGGTGACGGTATCAATGATGCACCTGCTTTAGCACGTGCAGATGTTGGAATCGCTATCGGCGCAGGAACTGATATTGCAATTGAATCAGCAGATATTGTACTGATGAAAAGTGATTTACTTGACGTAGTTACAGCGATACGTTTAAGTAAGTCAGTCATCCGAAATATTAAACAAAATCTGTTTTGGGCATTCATTTATAATGCTATTGGTATTCCAATCGCTGCTGGTCTATTTTATACGGCATGGGAATTAAAATTAAATCCTATGATTGGTGCTGGTGCAATGAGCTTAAGTTCTGTATGTGTTGTTACTAACGCATTAAGATTAAAATTTTTCAAAATAAAATCAAACTAATAGGAGGATAAGATGATGGAAAAAATAATTAGAATTGAAGGTATGTCTTGTGGACATTGTGTTAAGGCGGTTACAAATGAGTTATCAGCAGTAAGTGGAGTATCTGATGTAGTTGTCAGTTTGGAGAATAAATGTGCAAAATTAAATACCACAGATAGTGTGACTAATATAGCGTTGACTGCTGCTATTGAAGAGGCTGGTTATGAAGTTATAAGTATTCAATAGTATGAAAGCTAATTCTATGGATATTAATGGACTATTGAAAACAGCAATCGGTCAATTACACGGTATTCAAAAAATGGTTGAGGATGACCGATACTGTATTGATATTTCAAATCAGTTATTGGCGGTGCAATCTATATTAAAAAAAACGAATATGATGATATTGGAGGAACATATGAAAGCATGTGTAACCCTCGCTATGGGAACGCCAGATGCACAACAAAAAATAAATGAAATTATGCTAGTGATGAAAACAATGGCAAAGTAAAGGCAGGGATGGTCGGTTAAGGCACTCCCTGCCTTTTTAGCCTAGAAAGTATGCGTCTATTTGGGACTATTTATTGTCATAATGGAACAGACATTCAACTGTATTCTTTATATAATATCAGTGGTTAGATAAATCTAACTACCCTACGGTTTAATGTTATATAGAAAAGAGATGAGAAGATGGAAAAGAAAAAACAAATCAACAGAGTAAGTGAAATGACAGTCTTTCAAGTTTATCCAGGTATTGAACTAATTTATAACAACTTTGAAGTACCTAATTTCGATTTTGATTCACATGAAACAGAAAATATTATGGAAATCAGTCATTGCCGCAAAGGGAGAGTTGAATGTGAATTAAAAGATGGTACTTATCTTTATTTAGGTGAAGGTGATTTAGGAATCAATATGATGAATAATCATGCAACAGCAATGGACTTCCCTGTGAAATACTATGAAGGTATTTCTGTCAATTTATATCTGGATATCTTAAAAGACGAATTACCTGAAATTTTAGAAGGAGCTTTTGTTGATATAAGGAAGATGAAAGAAAAGTTTTGTAGTGAAAATGGGTGTTTCATTATGAGAGCAACCAGTCAGATTGAACATATTTTCTCAGAACTATACAAGATTCCTGATGAAATCAAAGGAGCTTACTTAAAAGTAAAAGTCATTGAATTACTATTGTTTATGAGTGTATTGGATCAATCTATGGGTGAGAAAAAAGAAAGTTATCATAAATGCCATGTGGAAACAGTTAAGAAAATACGAACCCATTTAGTTAATCACTACGGAACACGTTATACAATTGATGAACTTGCAAAAGAGTATTGTATCAGTCCTACCACATTAAAAGTTTATTTTAAAGAGGTCTATGGTACTACAATCGCTTCCTATATGAAATCCTATCGAATGAAAAAAGGTGCAGCATTGTTGCGTAATACACATGATTCAATATCTGATATTGCTTATTCTGTTGGCTATGAAAGCCAAAGCAAATTTGCCATCACTTTTAAAGAATTATATGATATGAGTCCGTTAGAGTATAGAAAAAAATGTTCGTTTCATGAAAATAAGGAGGATTAAAGAATGGTGAAACAATTAGACACACGTACACGACTGCTTACTGAGAAACCTTTAAAGCTAATGTTCTCTTTAAGCATTCCGGGTATTTTAGGTATGGTAGTAGTAGCACTATATAATTTGATGGATTCAATTTTTGTAGGTCAAATAGTTGGTTCTATAGAAATGGGCGCGGTATCAATTTCGTATCCGTTTACACTGATCAATGGAGGAATCGCCACACTAATCGGTGTAGGTTCAGCTTCTATTTTATCAAGAGCAATTGGTAAGAAAGATAAGGCTACTATGGATAAGATTATGGGAAACCTTGTTATGATGGTATTCGTATTGTCCCTTATCGTAACCGTTGTTGGAATAATATTTACAAGACAACTGCTACAGTTTAGCGGTGCAAGCGGTGAAATGCTGAATCAGGCTGAGAGTTATCTTAGAATCATCTTTGCTGGTTCATTATTCATCAATTTCACACAAAGTTCAAATATGGTGATGAGAGGACAAGGTTTGTTGAAGAAAGCAATGCTGATTATCGCCAGTGGTTCTATCTTGAATATCATATTAGATCCAATATTCATAAGCTATTTCAATCAACATGGTATGGGAATTGAAGGAGCTGCTTATGCGACGCTTATTTCTCAAATATTACAGTTTTTTATCAGTGTATGGTATTTCACAAAAAAAAGTGACGATTTAAAAATAAGAAAAATCAGATTTGAGAAAGATATCATTCCAGAAGTATGTTCCGTAGGTGTTTCTGCTATGCTAATGCAAGTTATGACCTTAGTGCAACAAACAGTTATTTTTAATGTGGCATCACGTTATGGAGGAGACACGTCACTAATTTTATTAGGTGCAGCACTTCGTGTTCAAAACTTTGCCTTTGTTCCATTATGGGGAATGAGTCAAGGATTTCAACCAGTTGCAGGAACAAATTACGGTGCAAAGCAGTATGACAGAACAATTAAGTTAACAAAAGTATTTGTATTAAGTGCAATTGCATTATCCTTATGCTTCTTCTTACCAATTCAAATAATTCCAGATAAGATCCTGTCATTATTCATTAGTGATGCAACTATCGTATCCAGTGGTGTTAATAATTTTAGACTTATGTTTTCTACTTATAGTGCTCTTGCAATCTTTATTATGATTGTAACTCTATTTCAATCCTTAGGTAAAGCATCGAAAGCCAGTATTCTAGTTATGTTAAGACAAATCTTATTATTTATACCTGCAGTTATTCTATTCCCTATGCTCGCAAACCTTGGCGAAACAGGAGTCTGGTTGGCAATTGCTGTTGTCGATGGTTTTGCAGGAATCTTATGTTTGTTCATGATGCTGAAAGAATTCAGAAAATTAAGAAGCTTAGCTTAAATTGAGGTGATAAGGATGACATTAAACAACGGGATTGTAAATAAAACATATAAAATTAAAGATATGAATCTCCCCACCAAAATAGAAAAAAGGTTAGAGGCATTAGGAATGATTGAGGGTACAGAAATCGCAGTGCTCAATACGAAAAACCGCGGAACTTTGATTCTAAAAGTTCGTGGTACTCGTTTTGCTATCGGAAAAAACATTTCAAAACGAATTGAGGTGGTATAAAATGTCAGAAAGACTAACAGTTGCTTTCATAGGAAATCCCAATTGTGGAAAAACAACTTTGTTCAATGCGTTTACAGGAACAAATCTTAAAGTAGCAAATTGGCCCGGTGTTACAGTTGAAAAAGTCGAAGGTGCTATGAAGTATCATGATATGGATATTAAACTGATAGATTTACCTGGGACATACAGTCTTACATCCTATACGATGGAGGAACAGGTATCCCGTGAGTATATTCTTAGTAATGAAGTTGATGTCATAGTTAATGTTGTAGACGCATCATCGCTTGAAAGAAATCTATACCTTACCTTACAGTTATTAGAATTAGGAAAGCCAGTAGTAGTCGCGCTAAACATGATGGATATCGTACAAAAAAGAGGAATGGAAATAGATCTTCACAGATTGCCAGAAATGTTAGGAGTGCCTGTTATTCCTGTTTCTGCACGTAAGAGAACAGGATTAGATATTCTGATTCATGCTGCAGCTCATCATAAAGGAAACAAACTACCAGATTCTCTACTACATAATCATAGTAGTAAAACCAATCATAAGCATAATCATCACAAAAATACTGTCATGGTATATAGTGATCAGATCGAAGATAAAATTGATGAGATAACGGATGAATTAAACTTTAAGTACCCAACTATAAAGAATCTGAGATGGATCTCAATTAAGTTATTGGAGAATGATAAAGAACTTATGAACAGATATTCTGATCTATCGTCTAACTTACTAAAAGAATCATATGAGTCCCAAATTATTAATGAGAAATATGATTTCATCGAAGAAGTATTATCTGAAACAATCATTAATAAAAGTAAAAAGGAAGTTGCAACTGATCGTGTGGATAAATTTTTAACGAATAAGTGGTTAGGAATACCCATCTTCTTATTGATTATGGGACTTGTGTTTTTCCTGACCTTCACAATTGGCGACTGGCTTAAAGGATATCTGGAAATAGCATTTGAGCTGCTGTCTGATAGTGCTAGATCAGGCCTTTCGAGCATTGGAACAAGTGAGTTACTGAATTCACTCCTTGTTGACGGTATTATATCTGGAGTAGGAACTATCATCACATTTCTACCTAATATCTTCATCCTATTCCTTGCTTTGGCATTTTTGGAGGATACTGGTTATATGGCACGTGTCGCTTTCATTATGGATGGTATTATGGAAAAACTAGGGTTATCAGGAAGATCATTTATCCCTATGTTATTAGGATTTGGTTGTTCTGTACCCGCTATCATGGCCTCAAGAACATTGGAAAATAAAAGAGATCGTTTTAAAACAATGTTAATTACACCATTCATGTCATGCAGTGCCCGTTTGCCAATCTATATTCTGTTTTCAGAAATATTCTTTGCGGATAATGCAATGCTAATTGCCTACTCAATGTATGTTCTAGGCCTGATAGTGGCTATTCTTGTTGCATTTGTTATCCATATAATTGATAAAAATGAAAATGAAAACATGTTATTGATTGAATTACCTGAATATAAGATTCCAAGTTCAAGAACTGTAGAAATTTATGTATGGGAAAAAGTGAAAGATTTTCTAACAAAAGCCGGTACAACCATTTTTGTTGCATCAATTGTTATGTGGCTGCTTTTGAACTTTGGATTTCATGGTTATACAACAGATATGACACAGAGCTTAGGAGCATCTCTTGGCAAGTTCATAGTCCCACTTTTCGCTCCTATTGGCTTAGGCTTCTGGCAAATAGTAGTGGCACTTATAGCAGGAATATCTGCAAAAGAAGTAGTTGTGTCAAGTTGTGCGGTCTTATTTGGTATTGCTAACATTAATTCTTCCAGTGGCATGAGTATGTTAACAGAGGTTCTAGGTGAGATGGGATTTGGACAATTAAATGCTTATTGTTTAATGGTATTTTGTTTACTTTATATCCCTTGTATGGCTACTATTGTTACAATTAAAAAGGAATCTCAAAGTATGAAATGGACTGTTTTCACAGTACTCTTTCAATTATGTATAGCTTGGGTTGTAACATTTATCATTTATCAAATAGGAAATCTCATTATTTAAGAACAAGAGGTGATAGCTATGTTTGAATTATTTATCATTATCTCCATTATTCTATACTCCCTCTGGACTATTAGAAAAAAAATAAAAGATCTTAAGAATGGAAATTGTTGCAGTGGTTGTTCTTCCTGTCCTGTAGGTAGCAAGTGCGCAACAAAAATGAAATAATATGAAAAATACTTTAATAATAAATGATTTAAATAAAGAAGTAAAGATAAATGGTAAGATAGTACTATTGACGAAAAAAGAATATGATTTATTATACTACTTATATCAAAACCCTAACCAAGTTTTATCTAAAGATCAAATAGTCGAAAAAATATGGAATGATGAGTGCGAAGATGCATCTAATACGATATATTGTCAAATTTATCAATTAAGGAAAAAAATAGAGCCAGATCTAAAGCATCCGCATTTTATATTAACTATGCGAGGATTTGGTTATAAATTCTTGCAAGAATCTAAATAAAAATAACCAAAAAGGAGTGAATTCATCACTCTTTTTTGGTTATTAGAAACAATATCAACCTAGTTAATTGCCCCATAACCGTAGACAACTTTACTATCAATTACATATGTGTTTTGTCTGCATTGATCATTAGAATTTCCTTCTATCGTATAAACAATACCATTTTCTGATTTATCTACAATACCTACATGATCTGGTGTTCCATCAACCTCCCAGTCAAAGAAAATGATATCTCCAGATTTTGGTATATAACTACGATCTTGCCATCGACCTTTGTCTTTATACCATTTCACGCCATCTACAACTGCTGCGAATTTAGGAATCGTAACGTCAAGATCTCCAGATTGATACGCTACCCAACTTACAAAACAAGCACACCATTCCACACGCTCTTTATATCCATACCATGACCAATAGGGAGTACCTCCGTGATTACCTATCTGTGAGGAAGCAATATTCACTAATTTACTATTGCTAGTACCTAGTCCTGCAAACTGATAATAACGCAGTACATGAGGAACATACTCTGGATCTCCATAACTGCTCCATCCGTGTTTGCGAGCTTGATCATCTGCAAATACTTTGGCATTACCTTGAGAATAAGCACCAAAATTCTTTAATGCCCATGCAATATAACCATTACCAAAATTATATCCCTGTAAGGCAAGACTTAAGGACGGTATGTCTAAAGGGTCAGTACAGTTTGCTTGTTTCAAACACTCTGCGAAATTTTGTACGCCAACCTGAATAGAATAATCAGGATCAGTGATTCCATTAGGTGTATTAGGAAACTTTGTATTAAAAGCACATTCCGATGCCTGCATAGGATCATTTCCTTTACCTCCACTTTCCTGCATCATGATTGCCTGTAAAGCATTCAGAAAATGAGGTATCTCATATTCATCAGCATATTTTTGTAGGGTAGAGGTATGTGCAATCACTTCTGGAGATAACTGATTCCCTTCTCCACTATTGGAACTGCCAGTCATGAAGATCCCACCAATCAATGCAATTAAAAGAATAACTAGAATCGCAATCCATCCGATTGAATAAAGGAAAGTAATCGCAGTTTTAGTAGTTTGGATAGCATGTCTTGTTGCATTGGTTGTTTTCTTAACCGCAGAATAGGACTTGCGCCCGATAGTTTTCATGGTATGATAAGATTCTTTTGTTGTCTTAGCGGATTTTATTGCTGATTTTTTAGCAAGTTCCTGCGAAGTTTTTACGGTCGCTTTTGAAGATTCTTTTATCGGACTGCCACTTCTTGTTAATGTCTTGACGGATTTCTTATCTGTTCTTTTTAATGACTTCCTTGATCGTCTATCTGTCGTTTTGATATCTTTTTGAATAGGTTCCTTCGTTTTAATTTTAGAAGAGGTAGGTTGAAATGCATCACTCTTTGCCTTCTCATCTGAAGCAGCACCTGTTCGTGATTTAGATATACTGGATTGGGTAGTCGGTTCAATAGAAGAATCACTTATTAATTCATCCTTTTGATCTTTTCGTGTCTTGATTTTATTTCTAGCATATCTTGATACCTTTTGTGTCTGAATTTTGGCTTCAATTGCCGCTTTATTCACAAAATGTTCTGCATGAGAGGATACTTGAGAGGTTGCATATTCATGAGGACTGCTATATTGGGTATCCGTCGATTCCTCTATGCGGTCTTTTGTTTTGGCGGTGACATTACGTATACGTTCTCCAGCTACTGCTGCCTTATCAATGGCTTTGATATCCTTGATGGTATTTTTGGTCTTTATATTTTTACTCATCTTGAACTCACATCGTTATTTCTAAGTTGATAATCTTTGCAGTATTCTGGAAAACGAAGTTTAATTGCCTCAAAAAAATACGGTGCGTGTTCACAGGCAAAAAGTTCATAAGGGGTGCTGTCTTTTTCATGGCCTTCTTCCACGAACCCATTCCATAGATTAAAGGCAAGTTTTGTCACACATTCTGATCCACTGGTCTGCCAAGGTTCATATAAGGCATTAGGTTTGATACGATCTGTTTCTTTATCAAATATGGTGTCGAAATTATCTCTAAAATCTTTATTGATACCTAAAGTATAGAATAATGCCTGATGATAGGTATCGTACTTACTTTCCTGCATCTGCTTCATAAAAAAATCTCTGTGTTCAACTGAATTGAATTTAATTTGCATTGTTCTTTACCAAAAAAACAAGGACAGATTATCTCTGTCCCAGTTCTATATCCTTTCTTGATTTATCATTTGATTTATTAAGTTGTTGCTTGTTTTTGATATCCTGCAATTCACTTTTTACTGATTTTTTTGAATTACTTTTATCTTCAAGTTTTTTAACACTGTTAATTGCATCATCTGTTTTCTGCGACATATGGGAGAAAGTGCTCATGGAAAAGAAGAGGCTTTCCTGAATCTTGGATAGTATACCTTTAGCTGTATCCCGTGGCTCTAAATCTTTGATTTCCTTTCCAACTAATACTCTGCCAGCGTTCTTCAAATGAGAATTGACAGCGTGTACTTCATTACCAAGTTTGGTTAGCTTATCAATTCCATGGTCTGCGGATAGTGCAGCATGATTTAAGCCGCTTTTGATATTTTCAAGCATACCTTTCACATTTAATGATTTCATTGCAGTGACTAGAGCAGACTTCCCATGTTCCTTGAACTCTGTAATTGCTTTATCAACAGTTTTTACAATATGATTTTTTAACTTCATCAGCTGCCCTTTAGCTTCTTCAAGTTTGGTGACAACTTTATCTACTGCTCGACTTGCGGTTGCTCGTAATGTCTTATCCTGAATTGTATTCAGTTCCTGACGGACGTTTTTCAATTCTTCCAATACTGTATTAAATTGAAACTCCATCTGATCTACATAGCCAGCCAAAAGCTGAACACTGAGTTTCTCATCATGCATTCCATTTTCCTCTAATAACTGAAGGAATGATTTCATATTCTCCTGATCTAATAAATTCTGTTTTTGTTCCATTGCTTACAGCTCCTTTATTTCGTTTTTCTATCTGTTGGTTTGGTCGTCATCAACTGATATAATTTGGTATCTGTTGGGAAACGATTGATAAATGGTACTAACGAACTTCCATATTTTAAAAGTCCACATCCTGCATCGGCATTGGTGATATAAGACATTTGCTCATCCGAGATGTTCAACATTTTTGCCAGTTTCCCTCTATCCTGTGAAGCTTGATTCAGCATAACGACAAATTCACTGTTGCTCAACATGGTACTTGCCATGATGGAATCCAGCAGATACTCTACATTTTGTGTAATACCTGTTGGATACGCATTTCTTTTACGAAATTGACGCCACGCACTATTGAAGAAAGATGCCGAGTATTCATTTTCAAAGACGACATGAAACTCATCGATGAACACATGTGTACGCATACCTTTACGCCAGTTTTCTGTCACTCTGTTTAACATGGCGTCGGTAATAACAAGCAAGCCCATTGTCTTTAATTGTTTACCTAGATCCATAATGTCATAGACGATCATGCGATTGTTGGTATCAACATTGGTCTTATGGGCAAATGCATTTAAAGATCCATTTGTAAATAGTTCAAGTTCTAAGGCAAGATTCTTTGCTTCTTTTTCTGGTTGCTCTAATAGTTTCTCTCTTAAAACAACTAGAGTAGGTAGTTTTCCTCCAGCCTGATAATCTTCATATACTAGGAATACGCAACGATCAATGATTGACTTTTCTTTCGGTCCGATACCTTTTTTATCCAACTGTTCAAATAGGGAAAGGATGAATTCTGATTTATCTATAACAGGGTTCTTTCCTTCTCCATAGTTTTCAACCATATCCATGGCGTTAATGTGATCGTCACTTCCTGCTGCAATATGAATAACCTCTCCGCCTAACGCTTTAATCAAGGCAGAATAGTCGACTAAGTCGGCGGGATTGCTCCCGCTTTCTCGTCTAAGAACCGTACGTGATAGTTTCCCATCATACGGCTCAAGCATTTCATCACTCTTTCGAGCGGCTCTCAAGATATAGCTGTTGACAGCTTTTATGGGTATATGCCATATTTGGAACTTCATCTTTTCCACCTTCTGATTTTGGTATCTTGAAATAGATTTCTCTATCCCCTGTTACCTCTAAAGGCATTCCACAATGATAACAGCGACCATCTAGATTTTTCCAAATCAACTTAAATCTGCCTGATAATCTTCTCATCCCTTGTTTGAATTTTCTCTCTTGAAAATATTCAGTATCAAGGTATGGATTCACTGTGGTTTGTACTTTGACGTGTCTTACAATTGGTATATGGTCTACTCGAAGTAATTCTTTGTTTTCTGTAGAAAATACCCAATTTCGGTTACCTCGTCTATGCCAATAATTCGTTGATACCCACCATCGTCCTTTATGCGGGTGCCTTCTTTTCGCCCATCTCCATAATAATTCGTAAAGAATATAATCTATATGGGCAAAGGCTTCACTTGCGCATACACTCTGGTGATAATTCGCCCATCCTCTGATTTGCTGATTCAGCTTTTCAATCAGAACTTCCTGTTTCCAAGCCTTACCTCGTTTGAGAATGGTTTCTGATAAACTAGCTACAAATGCCTTGATAGATGCCTTGGACGGTTTGATTATCAATTTTCCATTGAATTTTCTAAATGTCCATCCAAGCATATCAAAGCCTTCATCAATGTGAGTGATGACTGTCTTTTCTTCTGACAGTTCCAGTCCTCTTTCCTTTAAGAACGATTGGATAACCATTTTTGCTTGCTCAGCTTTTTCTTTGGTATTGGCGGTCACGATGAAATCATCAGCATAACGAATTAAGTTAACTTTGTTATGTCTGTGAGTTTCCGCATTGATTTTTCCTTTGGTGTTTACATCAAAATATTCAGCCAATGCTTTCTGCATTCCGTCTAAAGCCATATTTGCTAAAATTGGTGAAATGACACCCCCTTGAGGGGTTCCGTCTTCTGTAGGAAAAAGCTCATCTTTGAATACAAAACCTGCTTTTAGGAATTGCTTAAGTACAGATTTATCCATTGGGATGTTCTCCAGTAGCCACTCATGGCTGATATGGTCGAAGCATCCTTTGATATCTCCCTCAAGTACCCATACAGGACTATATCTTCTCGCTAGAACCTGGAAAATATATTCACATGCATCTTGGGCTGAGCGTCCTTTGCGAAAGCCGAATGATTTTCTATCAGCTGTTGCTTCAGAAACTGGGTCAAGTGCCAATGCATATAATGCTTGCATAGCTCTATCATACATACATGGAATACTCAAAGGTCTTTTAGCTTTTTTGTTTTTCTTATCGATATAAACCCTTCTCAAAGGTTTTGCTTTGTAGTTTTTATCACTCAACGATAATACAGCTCTCATTTTAGAGGCTGGTGTACTCCACTTTTATCCATCTACTCCTGCTGTATTCTTTCCTTTATTAGTTGTTACTTTTTTAACAGCTAATGCTTTGGCATGATACGAGTGTGTCAAAAGATATTGAAGTCTTTTCACACTGTTCCATTTCTTTTCTTGAGTCGCCTTAGCAATTCTGGCTTGTAGCCTATTAACTTCTTGTTCAGCTTTTTTCCAGTCAATTGTTTTCCATTGCTGTTCAAGCTGTTTCGTGTCTGATAATCTCTCAGTTTTCACTGTCATTGAATTATTATCATTCATAGGTTTACCTTCCTTTCTTTGCCATGAAATACCATAGGAGAAGTCTGCACCCTTTCGGGTTAGGGCAAATCTTGAACCCCTATGCTCCGCTATTACAGCAGTGCCATTCGCTTTCTCTCCCTTTCCTTTACCCTCTATACCGTTTCTTCCCCTTACGGGGTTGATACCTTGCAAAGCAAGGAGCATATAGGGCTTACCAAGTTCCACATAGTAAATAATTGTGAATGTGTTAGGAGCTATCCTTGAGCCGGGAGGACTGATGTCCATTTGTTGCTACGTACACGAAAGACACAGCAACCAACCTCCGCACCTTTTGGTGTAAGTGTATCAGCCTGATTTCACTTATTCCCTGTAACGACCCTGCAATAGTTCACTTTACGTTCTCCATAACATTCTTATCCCACAGTACGTCCGCTTTAGGCTAGCAGATTTCCCAGTGTTTATCCCGTGAGCTTCACACCCAAGCGTTACCACTTACGCATGTCACGGTAGGATTACCCCAAATGGATAGGGTAGCTGACAACCAGCAATTTACTATGCGACTTCTTGTCGCACCTCGGCTTCGGGATCGCAGATAATAATGTCGTCGTCCGTAATGAGGAAAGCGTTTGTCATTTCCCGCTTCGCCGCAAAGGATTTCCCGCTTCCCGGCGTTCCCAAGATTAAGCCGTTGGGGTTTTTAAGCTGCTTGCGGTCGCATAAGATCATGTTGTTACTAAGGGCATTTAAGCCATAGTAAAGGCTTGCGCCCCTCTGAAAAAGCTCCTGCGTGATAAAGGGGATAAAGATTGCCGTGCTGGAAGTCGTCAAGCCCCGCTGTATGGGGATAAGGTTCTCACCGATAGGGACGCTTGACATCAGCCCCGCTTCCTGCTGGTAGTCCAGCCGGGTGAGGGCGCAGTTATATTTCTGTGCAATCCCCGCCGCCGCGAAAATGTCATTTTCCAGCTTTCTTTTTGTGTCCGCCATGTTCACCACAAGGAAAGTCAAGAGGAACATTCTTTCATTGCGGCTCTGTAAATCCTGCAAGAGATTTTTCGCTTCGCCGCCAAACGTGGCAAGGTCGGACGGGATTATATCCATGTCGTACCCTGCGCGGACGGCTTTCTTCTGTTCCTCGATCTTCATTTTGTCAAGGTCGGTGATTTTCCTCTTGACGGTCTTGATTGCTTCCGTCTGGTCGATACTGTGGATATGCAGGTTGACAATCACACCCGTTTCAAGGTCTAACATATCCGCAAGCATACGGTCGTTTAACTCCGGCGCAAGTATCTGTAAGAACGATACCGCGCCGATCTTGCGCCCCATGCGGAAATACCGCCCCTCGCCAAAACGGAATGAGGGCGGGGCGATAAAGTCCTTTGTGGTAAGCCCGGACGGGGCAAGCCATGAAAAATCAAAATGAAACGGCTCCCCCTCCGGGTGGAATACCCCGTGCATGGTCTGTAACCGTTCATAGCCTGTCTGCGGGCGGGCAGATACCCCCAGCACCTTGAAATTGTTCAGTATGTCCGTTTCAATACGGGAAAGCCGGGATTTTGCCGCGCTCATGTTGTCCGCTTCGATACTGAACGTGATATATTTGTGCTTCACAAGCCCGTTGTTCCCTTTTGAAAGCTGGCTTTTCAGCATATCCCCGTACTCCGTGCGGATAGAGTTGAAAGCGTCGTCCTGTGCCGGAATGTTGATTGCTTTTTCCGCTTCCTCCCGCTGCGTCCCTTGATTGATGAAAGAGAGCTGCACCGATACGGAAGCGTCAAAATAGTTGAGGAAGTCGCACCAGTTTTCAAAGATGGCGGTCTTGTCGTCTGCCTGTGCAAGCTGGTAGTTTATATCCTCGTAGACAATGCTCTTGCTGTATTTCTTTTCCGTTATCCGGCATATCCCGTCCGGGTACAAGTTGATGTAGGGGATTGTCTGCTGGGCGGTGTGCGCCTTTCCGTCCCCCTTTGCCTGTCTGATTGCGGCGGCGATCTGCTTCTTCTCGCTGCGGGTCAGTTTCCGCTTCGCCTTAGTTCCGGGGCTTTTTCCCGGTGCGCCGCTTTTGGTTGGTTCCTTTGACAATCGCTGATACCTCCTTTTCCAGTTTCCGCTGCCTTTCCAAGACAGCGTATAAATTCTGTGTCTGATAGGGTCGCTCCTTTGGTCGGACAAATTTTGTCTGTATGATGTTTTTCACCACGGTTTCAAGGGGCTGTCCGTGTTTCTCGTACATTGCCATGAGGAAGCAGGGCAGCATGACGACAATCATCACAAATGCCGCCGCGCTGGTTCCCGCGCTGTCCTTTAGCAAGAAAAAAAGCGGCAAGCCTGTAATGAGTGCTGCCGCGAAACAAACGATCTGCCGCTTCGTGAGGTTGAAAGCGACTTTTGTTTTTATCTTTGATAAATCCTTTGGTACGGGTACATACGCCATACCGAAAACCTCCTTTCCGTCAAAGCTCTATGCTGTTTTTTGTTTCATTCCCCCATGTGTCCCAGCCCGCCGTTTCCTGCCTTGCGAAAAGCTCTATCCGGGGAATGTCGCCCATAAGGGCAATGATTTTTTCCCGCGTTATGTCCGGCTTTTTGCTGTGCTGCTCTATGGGGGAGATAATGAATTGATGAATACCCGCCGATTTTCTCTTTGGGTGTCCCCGTGTGGCAAACAGGCAGAGTTCCGCGTTTCCCCGCGTCCAAAATCCCAAGCCGTAAAACCATGTGTAGGACTTTTTATTGAGTTTCAGCCATACAAAGGCGGCGGTCTTAAAGGAAAAGCCCCAAGCCTTGATAAGCCGCAGGGCTTCGGGAAGCTGGGGGAATGTCGCCCACAAGAAAAGTGCGCTGTCCTCTGCCGCAAGGTCAGCCACGGGAAGCGCGCAAAGTTCCTCTATGCTCATGGTCGGGTAGTGGTGTTCTGCCGCGCCGGAAAGCCGCTTCTGTGCGTACTTTCACGGGGGATCGGCGTAGATTATGCCGTATTTCTTTTCAATGGTTTCGTCCCTCCTTTCCGTGTGCTTCCTTTTAAGCCCCATAAAGGGTAATCAAGGCAAAGGTCAAGTTTTGCCCTTTGCCTGTCCCTATTCTATGGGTTCCTCCCGCGTCAAGGTCGGGTCGTATTTTCGCCGCTTCGCTCTGAAAATCTCCACCCTGCCTTTGACACGCCTTTAGTGCGCCGCGAAAATGGACTTTGCAAGTGCGCCGGACTTGAACAGGGAAAAGCAGAGGATCACCGTGTAAGCAGCAAGGGAGAATATCGCGCTGTGTAGGTTGTCTGCCACGGTTATGTTGTTCACCAGCACCGCGTAAATGCCCACGCACACCATAATGAGGAAGCCTTGAAAGCCGATAGCGAACAGGGCTTTTAAGTAGTTGTTGCCGATCTGCCCCCACTCTTCATTTGTCATTGTTGCAAATGGGATAGGCGACACGGAACAGTAAAGGTAAATTTCTATCATTCTGCCGTAGAGGACAACGGTTATCAGTACGGACATGATTTTCATGCAAAGGCTCACAAGGCTTGTTTCCATAACCAGCAATAAAAGTTCGGGGATTTCCATTGCGTCAAGCCCCTCCTGCATGGAAGCAAGGGCGGCGGCAACGTCAATTTCTGTGCTGCCGCTTATCACCCCTGCCGCGCCGGAAACGACGTGCTGCGCAACGTCAAAGACTGCCATAGTAATATCAAAGGTGTGGGTGACAAGGTACACCGCCACCCACGCCTTGAAAAACCACTTGAAAAACATAAATGTGTCAACGTCGTGCATATTGTTCTTTTCCGTTACCATGCTGATTAGCTCCACGCATAGGACGTAAGTAATGACAAGCCCCGCTATGGGGACAATGACATTTTCCGATAATGAGCGTATCATGTTGAAAATGCCCGCGTTCCACCCCTGCGGGGTCTGCCCTACCTCGGCGGCGATTGTGCCGACTTTCTCGTTTACGTCCCCGAACATAGTTGACAGGTTCCCGTTAATGGCTCCTATGAGGATTTCCTTTATCCATTCCGTGATCGCGTCAAGTATGCTCTGCATAGGCTCTTACCCGCGCTTTTTAACCGAACAGCCCGGAAAGCAGGGGTACAAGGGTCATGCCGATCAGGGCAACGCCGCCGCCCGCCATGAGCTGTTTCATACCTAAATAGTAGAAACGGCAAACGGCGGGCGGCGGCGTGATGTTTCCGGCTGCTTTCCGGGCCTATTCGGTTGTATCATTCGCGGTCAAGTCTGCGCTTGTCCGCTTGCTTCTTGAAATTGAAATGGATTTCCACGGTCTGGCGAACGGTGCTGCCGTCCTTGTCCTCGTGGATAACGATTTTTTGGATAAGCCGGTTGAGCGTCACCGCGTCCAATTCCTGCACGTCCGCATAGTCCTTGATGATTTCCAGCCAGCGGGTGTTGTCCTCCTGCTCCCGTGCCTGCTCGTCAAGGCGCTGCCGGTTCAGCGTGACGCGGTTTTTAAGTACGGCCTGTTCGCCTTGGCTGCGTTCCAGAATCCGGTTGAAATTGTCCTCGGTTATCCGGCCCTCCGCCATATCCTCATATACCCGGCCTATGACACGTTCCAGCGTGGCGATACGTTCCTCGTCCTCCGCCACGCTTTGCAGGATTGCGGCGCGCTCGGATTCTTCCTCGGCCCGGCAGCTTTCTTTGAGCTGGTCGGCTGCGTCCTGCTCGTCCGCAAGGGCGGCTCTGGCACATTCCAGTATCTGTTCCAGAACGATACTGGAATGTGCGTCATAGCTGATACGGTGCTGGGAACAATGGGCCACGCCGTACTTGTTGTACTTGGAGCAGGTGAAGATTTTTTCCTTGCTTTTGGCGTTGGCGGTGCGGATATTAAGGGCGCTGCCGCATTGTCCGCATTTGACAAGCCCGGCAAACAAGCTGAAATTGCCCCATGCGTCCGGCCTTTTCCTGTCCTTGATTTTCTGCTGCACAATGTCATAGGTTTCCCGGTCAATCAGCGGCTCGTGCATAACCTCGACGGCAATCCAGTCCTCCCGCTTTTTATCGGACAGCCAGCCCACCTTGAAGCGGTAAACCACCTTTTGAGAAGCTATCACGCCAATATAGACGGGGTTGGAAAGAATCTCCTTGATGGTGGTAAAGTCCCAGATAAACCGCCCATGCTCCGGGTCGGCAATTTCAAACTTCCTGCGCTTGTCCCGCAAGCCCTTTTTCCGATTCCACCAGACGGGGGCGGGGATTTCCTCGTCCTCCAGCCTGCGCCGGATATAGTTGGGGCCGTGTCCGTTGCGGGCGTAGTCGTAGATTTTTCGCACAATCCACGCGGTTTCCTCGTCGGGCAGAAGATGGTTTTTGTCCTCCGGGTCTTTCCGGTAGCCGAACGGGGCCAGACAGCCGGTAAACTTGCCGGATTTCGCTTTCGTCAAGTAGGACGAATGTACTTTCTTGCTCACGTCCCGGCTATACATTTCGTTCAGGATATTGCGGAACGGGGTTATGTCGTTCTCAATGTCTGTGTCTACCGCGTCATTGAGGGCGATATACCGTACATGGTTGCGCGGGAAAAATTCCTCCAATAGCTGGCCGGTCTGCAAATAGTTCCGGCCCAAACGGGAGAGGTCTTTCGTCAAGATAACGTCAAACCTGCCGCCCTCCACGCCTGCAAGCAGGCGTTTCAGGCCTGGACGCTCCATGTTCAGCCCGGTATATCCGTCGTCCTCAAACGTCGCGGCCACACGCCAGCCCTGTTCCTCGCAGTAACGGTGTAAAAGTTCTTTCTGGTTTTGAATACTTGCGCTTGTTCCGTCTTGGTCGTCGTCCTTGGAAAGACGGCAGTAAACGGCGGCTCTCACCTCCAAAGGGTAGTGTTCAGCATACACGGTGTTAGGGTTCATTTATGTCCTCCATTCCGCTGTGTATGCCGCGTTTAGGAGTATCTTCATTATACTCCATCGGTTTAGAATTGTCAATTATAGATTGCGATTTAACAATCTCCTGTTTTTGCAGAATCAGGTCAATAAACGCCTGCCGGTCGCTCTGCTTTCCGGCAAAAACGGCGCTCACTGTGATAACGGGGTCTTTCGGTTTTGCCATAGGCGGCTCCTTTCAGTCGTTGAGAAGCCGGGAGGCTTCGTCCTTGTTGGCGGCGGCGTTGCCCTTGCGGTAATTCGGCCCGTTGAAGCATATCGGGGTGCAGCGTTCCAGAACGCGGTCATAGATTCGGGCGTGTGCTAAATCCTTGGGGGCTTGCAGCTCGGCAAGCGGTAGATTTGTCGTGATGATGAACGGCAGGCGGCTTAAATATCGGCTGTCAACGACGTTGTAAACCTGTTCCAGCGCGTATTCTGAATTGCGCTCTATCCCTAAATCGTCGATGATTAACAGGCTGAAATGGTGAAAGCTGGCAAGATACTTGTTTCTGTCCTCGCTGAACATTCCTGATAGGCTGTTGAGTATCTTTGAGAAGTTTGTCATAAGCACGGGGACGGCATGCTCGGTGAGTACGTGGGCGATACAGGCGGCGGCAAAGGTCTTTCCAGTGCCAACGCCTCCCCAAAGCAAAAGCCCCTGTCCGCGTTCTTTCATGGCGGCCCAATGTTCCACATAGCGCCGGGCGTACTTCATAGCCGGATTCTGGCCGTCGTCCCCGGCGAAGGTATAGGCCAATAGCGCCCGGTCTTGTAGGGCCGTTGCTTTCAGCCTGCGGATTCGGTCAAGGCGTTCCTGCTCCCGGCGGGCTGCCTCCGCTGCCTCCCGGCGCTCCTGTTCGCATTGGCAGAGGCAGGGCATTAGCCGCTCCCTCTCGAAAAGCGTCACGCGGCATTGTTTGGCCGTGTGGCACTTGCCGCAAAATAACAGGCCGGTTGCCGGGTCGGTGTAGTCCTCCGGCGCTGGCGTTGCTGCCGCCGCGATACCGTCCATCATTCTTTCCAGCTCGTCCCTCATAAGCTCTCGCCCTCCTTGTAGGTGTAGTCGGGCAGGCCGCCGCCCTTGGTTCCGCTGGCGGCCTTTTGGCTGTCCTCGCTGGCCCAGCGCCGGATTGTGGCGGCATGGCTCTTGTACTTCCTGCCGGTGGATTCCATGTAAGCGGACAGCTTTTCGACGTACTTCTCCCAGACGGTGGGAAACTCCGCTTGTAGGTCAGCAAGCTCGGCCTCTGTCAAAAGCACATTCTGGTATCTGCCATAGGTGCGGGCGGGCTGTCCCTTTTTTAACTCTCTCTCTATCTCTTTCTCTATCTCTAACTCTATCTCTATCTCTGGTGGACGAACGTCGGACAAATGTCCGCCATTTGTCCGCGACGGTAAAAGCGCCCGGTTTTTCTGCCTCGCGGCCCGCTTGCGCTCCCCCTCGGTGGAGGACTGGCCGATTAGCAGCTCAATGTTGCTCATGTAGTACGCGCCGCCGTCCAGCAGCTCCACAAGGCCCAGCTTCAAGAAGATTTGCAGGGCGCGTTCCACGGTTCCGATTTGCTGGCGGGTGATGGTGGCTATCATCTGCGCCGTATAGGGGATATTCTCGTCAAGCTGAAGCCTGCCGCCGTGCTTCAGCGATTTCAGATACAGCTTCAGCAGAATGTTGGAGTAGAGAACGCCGTCCTGCATACTTTCCAGCAGGACGATGGAATCCTCGTCAAAATAGCTCTCTTTCAGTTTCAGGTAGTAGTATTTCCGATTGTCGGACATGGGGTGTCCCTCCTTTGGGTTCTGATGGGGTCTGTATGCCTTTAGAAGCCGTTTTCCGGGGGCAAAGGTAAAATGTATCACGCCCCCTTTGACAAGCGCCCGGAAAGCCGCTGTTTACGGGCCTTTTTCAATGCCTAAAGCGTGACATTTCAACCGTTGTTTCCGCTTGCGCTGGGCGGCCCCTATCCGCTTCATGCGTCCGGCGCACTCCGGGCAATACTTGGCCCGGTTGGAAGCGGGCCGGAACATGGCCCCGCAGACGGCGCAGCGTTTGGCCTCGGCACGGTAAAGCAGGGCCGTTTCAAGCTCTCTATCCAACGACACAACAGGGAGTAGGAAATGCTTTGGACGCAGATACATTCCTCGCCGTCGTCCAGCGCAAGGCAGTTCCCGCCGTCATAGTTGCAGCAATTATGCACGAGCCGCCGCGCCCGGCGATACTGGCGGTAGTCCATGATGGGGATTGCTTCACGCTGCCTGTTCATCGGCGGGCCGCTCCTGTTCCTCCGGCCGCATAGCCGCCGCTGCTGGCGCGGGCGGGGTTGGCGGCAAGGGCAGCCGGATAGTCATGGTGATGGTGATATTCAAAATCGTTTCTTTCATCGGTCAAGTTCCTTTCGTCTGGATTGTTCGGTTTTAGCAAGCTGTTCGGCGGCCTTGCGTAGCTGCTCCACGGCCTTGACTTCCTCGCGCATGGCCCGCATTTCCTGATATAGCACGTCCTTTTTCGCGGTGAGAGTGTCGGCCTCGGCCCGCCACTGTTTGGGCGTGACGGCCTCGCCGGTGGCCTTTAGGCCGTCTAGGAAACGGGCGGCGCTCTCGTATAGGGTAAGCTCCGCGCCGTGGCGCTCCGCAAACTTTTCACGCTTGCCGGGCTTCATGCCGTCAAGCTGGCGGCGGGTTCCCTTGTGCTGCTCGTACTGCACCCACATTTCCAGCCGTTCCGTAAGGGTGGCTAGTCGGCGCTCGGTGGTGCGTATGTCGCCCCGTAAGTCATAGTAAGCGCCATTCATGGCCGACACTTTTTCATAGAGCTGTTGCATGGAGATAATGCCGTTCTGTTGTAGGAAATTGAATAGGGCGGCGCTTTCTTTGAGGGCTTTCACTTTGCCGTACCGGGTCGCCGGTTGGCTCATTTCCTGCCGGGCCTGCCATGCTGCGCCATGACGCTTTCCTTGCCCTGCGGCCCCTCGGCCTTTTCTTTCGTCCAGTTGTAGAGGCGCGTTATACGGGCTTTAATCTCTTTCAAGAGTTTGTTGTCGGCGGCGATCTGCCGGTTGACGCTGCCCTTGTCGGTGGCAATCCCGCGCCGCTCCATACGGGTAGCGGCTACTCCCATGTGAACGGTGGGTAACTGCTCCACGCCCTGCCGCTTGTAGCTGCGGTGGTCGATTCGTTCCGGCCTGCCCGTCTGCTCTAAAGCTCGGTTGGCGTACTCGGCCCATGCCGCCCGCCACTGTTCGGCCTTGTCCTTTTCGTTCCAGTCGGTGGTGTCGGCGCGGTGGTTCTTCCAGCCGCCTTTGCCGTCCGGGATTCGCTGGCCCCGTGGGTCTAGGTCGTATTCCTTGCGGCACTTCGCGCCCCATTCGCTGGATTGCTCTAACGGTCGCATGGTGAGCATGATGTGGGCGTGTGGGTTGCCGTCACCCTTGTCGTGGAGCGCAAAGTCGGCGCACATTCCAGCGGCGACAAAGTTATCCCGAACGTAGGCCCGAACAAGGGCAAGCTGGGCCTCCCGGTCAAGCTCGCCGGTCATGGCGGCCACGGCGGGAAAGACGCTTTCCAGAATGGCCCCGCGCTCAATGAGGCGGTGCGTCCGGGCCTTGCGCTCGGCGTTGGCTTTCTTGTTGAGTAGAATCTTTTGGCGGTTTTGGAGCTGGTGCAGCTCCGTTTCAATCTTTCGTTTTTCTTCCAGCAGGTTCATAGTCCCTCCCTCGTCCACTTCCTTTTTTTGAAATACTTTTGCAGCTTCTTCACGGCCCGGCGCACGGAATCGCTGGCCTGCGTTGGGCTGATTCCCTCGGCCTCGGCAATCTCCCGGTATTTCATTTCCAGCATATAGCGCATATGCAGGCGGCGGGCCTGCGTGGGGGTAAGCTGGCCGATGGCCTCCCACAAATGCTCCAACAATAGCTCTTGCGCCGCCTCGTCCTCGGCCTGTATCATGTAGTCCTCCGGGGACGGCTGTGCCCAGCCGATAGCGTCATTCTCAATACCGTCCTCGCAATCAAGGGAGAAATATGCCTTGTGATACCATATCTTGCTGGTGCGGTTGTTTTCCTCCCGGCGTAGATGGAGCAGGGCGTCCGCTATCTCGTCCGGCACTTCCACGAAAACGTCCGTCTTGACAAGGGGATAGTAGTAGCGTTTCAGATTGATTACTGTCATGGGCTGACCTCCTAAAATGGCAAGAGGGGCAGGCGGTGAAGCCTGTCCCTCTCGGTGATGGGGCGAATGTCCCTCACTTGGTTAGCCCGAAAATCGCGTTTCGTTAGGGTGGTCTTTGAAAAGTTTTTGATATTTTTTTCTGACTGCCGCAATGCTCTCATAGACAGATACTTTCGAGCAGCCGTCCAGCCGGGCAATCTGTTCATAGGTCAAACCGTCCAGCGCATAGAGCAGGAACCGCCGCCGCTGTGCCTCGGTGCAGCTCTCCAACACGGAAAGCAGCTCGTCCCGCGTTTCCTTGCGGCAGACATATTCCTCCGGTGTTTCCTGATGGGGCGGGCGGCCCTCGGTGGCAACTATGTACTCGTCAAACTCCCGTATGTCCCAATGGCGGCGCTTCTCGTGCGCTAGATTTTCCTCTTTGTGGTCTGCCCGGTCTAAGCACTCGTAGACCTCGACGCTGACCTCCACGGACAGGGCTTGTCCGTTTATTTTGATGGTGACTTCCATCTGCCTATCCTCCGTTTCGATTTGGGTTTGTGCGAATCGAAACGGGGGCGGCGGGGAACGGCAGCGGGGCCGAACATCGGGCCAACTTGGCCCGAACCTGACCGGCTGGAAAAAGGAATTGTCCGGCCCTCCTGTGCCGAATTTTATTATCTTTTCATAAACTAGCGGCCCGACAAAAACAGAGGCGCGGAATCTCTGCAAATATCCCCGGCAATCGGCTGCAATCGCAGACGAACCACGACGGAATAGCTCTGGTCTTGTCGCATAAAAAGAGGGCGCAAGTGATTGGTTTTTCACTTGCGCCCTGTTGGACGTTTCCACTATTCTGTTGTGGTTTGTCCCCCAATTAGGGGGTGGGGCAAAAGGGATATTTGCTCATGGCGGCCCTCCACTGGCCGCAAAAAAGCGGCCTTGATTTCTCAAAGCCGCCTAAAAATCCCATAGAACTCTGCTGCTGTACGACGACTTTTTTTATTAGCCGTCGTGCGGCAGGTTACTATTACTTATATTTCATTCTAGCAACACTAATCATTTTAATCTTAGTTGGGAAAAGTTGTAGTAATCTGTTTTTCAAACCGGGAATAATTATCTCCTTATTTTTCATTAAACCCGAAAAGGCAATTTGAGCAACCTTTTCAGCGGTCATAGAATTTGTGGGAGTAACCGTTCCCTCTCGAACGAAAAAGTTTGTCCTAGTTGCTCCGGGGCAAAGTGTTGAAATTTGGACACCTTTTGATTTTGCCTCATATCTTATAGCTCTGGAATAGCTCAATACAAACGCTTTACTTGCAAAATAGGTTGAAGTATATGGACCGGGTTGAAATGCACCTGTCGAAGCAACATTTAGTATTTTCCCTTGACCGCATTTATACATCTCCGCGATAAACAATTTAGTTAATATTACAAGATTCAACGTGTTAATTATTATCATCTGTTCGTCTTGCTTCAAGTCGATTTCATTTGTTGCGCCAACAAGCCCAAAACCTGCATTGTTCACTAGAACTGTAACAAGTACTTGTTCTTTTGTTACTTTCTGATAAACCTCATATGCTGCCCCAATTTGAGTTAAATCCTGTTCAATAACATAGATAGGTGTAGAATAATGTCCTTGCAGTTTTTTCTTGACATTATCTAAATGATCTTGACTTGATGATACTAGGATTAGGCCATATTCGTTTTTGGCAAATAACTTTGCCAACTCATATCCAATTCCGCTTGTCGCTCCGGTAATTAAAGCGAATTTCATAAAAATTCCTCCTTTTGAGAATATTATAGCTCTGCAAAAGGAGGTTGTAATTCACATGGGTTAATTTATATCTGGTTTTTTAGTTTTTTTCTAATTCTACTCATAGAACCTGCTTTTATGCCAATAAACGACGCAATAAATTTCAACGGTATTCTACGTTGGAGATTAGGATACTCTTTACAAAAACTTATGTATCTTTCATCAGCAGAAAGGAGCAGTAAGTATTTGGCTCTGCTTTCCAATTTCCCCAATTCCTCTAAGTAGAGATTTTGAACATATTGCTCCACTTGTTTATCCATAGAAATAATTTTTCTTATCACCGTATATGGTAACTTTATACACTTACATTCTTCAATACATTCTACATAAAATGACGAACAAGAATTGGTTCTAAAACATTCTGAACCAAAAAAACCGTTTTCAAAACTAAAACACTTTGTAGCCTCTTTTCCTTGGTCATCTATGTAATAGCCTCTAACAATTCCATAAATTATAAAATAGAATGATGACACTTCATCACCCATTTGTATTGGATGGTAGCCCTTTTCATATGTAACAACGGAGGCTTTATTATCTATCACAACACTAATATCTTTATCCAGTCTAATCTTCAAACAATTTTTTAGATATTCACTTGGCTGTATAATCATAACGGCCCTCCATTATATTTTCCTTGTTACGGCTCATCATCTGGGATAAGTGCAATTACATCGGCAATGTCACAATTCAGAGTTTCACAGATTTTAACCAGTGTAGCCATAGAGATATGTTCACCCTTGCCCATGTTGGCGATATGGTTTGTAGTCAAATGCGCTTGCAGGCGTAAATCTCGCTTGCTCATATTCTTGTCTATCAGTGTTTTCCATAGCGGCTTATAACTGATTTTCATAGTGGTTCCTCACCTTTCCGGCCAGAATATCCGTAAATCCGGCCCTGCCTCCTGTCATTACAGACATTATACCGCCTTAATTGACAAAACACAATGTTAGCTTGCAATCATACTCCTTAAACTGCGGCATACACAACTGTTTTATTTGTGATTTCTTGTACCTCTATTTTGGTATCAAGTGCTTCATGCCCTGTGATTTCGCGCCAGGGTTGTCATTGCCGTAGCCCTCCATGAGATTGATCACGCCCCAAATGCCAAGTCCGGCTCCAAGTGCCACAACAAGGGTCTGCAAAACGTCTACTGCTGAATTAAAAAATGCCATGTAAAATCCTTTCTGCCGCGTCTGCGGCTGTCCGGCAAGCGGACAAAAGGCGGTCAGCGTTTGGTCGCCGCCGCATAAAAAAACCGCCCTGTGATAAAGGCGGTGTCCCCGCGCTGCGTAAGTTCTGCGGCGCGGCGGTATTCAGTTGTAAAGGGTTGGGCGGTACGTCCCCCGGTAGGGGCGCGTACCATGTAGCCCGTGTTTACGTTCTTGATTTCCGATCAGCTCCTTAAAAAATCTTTTTATGAATGACAGGTAGGAAAGGGTCTTTTTCCGTAGCAGTCGGCGGTGTGGGAATGTGGGTAACTGGCTGCTCTTTTGGGGCTGTGGGAAACGCTGTTTGCAGGACGTGGGAAAGCCGCACTCTGGCTTTTCCATGTGCTGTGAATGGCGTTTTCCATAGCTCCATAGCCTGTTATCCACATTTCCACGGCGCAAATCTTTTACGCCCTGTCACTGTTTCGGGATAAGCCCCATGCGGCGGGCTATTTCCTCCGCGTAAAGCTCCACATAACGGCGTTCCATTTCCTCCCGCCACTGCCAATACTCCTGTATTGCTGTGTCAATGGCGACTGCCATATCCAGCAGCCACTTCATTTCAAGCTGCTTCCGCTGCTTCTCCTGTTTCTTTCTGATACGCTTATTCATTTCTTGCGTCCTCCTGTAAGCCCTCCCCGTCAATCTCGTAGTAGTCAAATTCTTCCTCCGGCTTCACAATGGCGGGGCGGCGTTTGATGTGCTTTTCCATGTCAAAGGATAGCGATAGGTAACTCTTTGATGTTATCTCCAAGTTTTCCCCCGCTTCACACCGTACATGAAACTTTCGCTTCATACGGCGTTCCATCATATTCAAATAGATTCATAAGTTCTGGTTATTTTATT
>OLIH01000220.1_pt1 | contig 50929 bp, 38 predicted proteins | sample 1609721 | NCBI WGS metagenome assembly OLIH01 (sample SAMEA4350157, study PRJEB24818) | metagenome | biome: human; feature: gut; material: faeces | place: Denmark | collected 2013-09
TATATAGACATTGTACCTCTACAGGAATAAAAAGTCGAGAGTTATACGCGTATTTGTATAACACGTATAACTCCCGATAAAATCCAATCTTCTTATACTTTTAAAAATCTTTCATGAAACAACCCTGGCGGTTGTCACTGCCTGCCTTTTGCCCTGCAATAACAGTATGAAATCGCAGAGCATGACGTATATGCCGGCTATTGGAATGCAGATAAAAGGGAGAATGCCTCAAGTTTTTCATAATAACAAAATCTCCTGCTGACTTTACTCCCGTAAAATGGTATTATATACACAATAACTTAATTCCAAAATACAAACACGGAGGCATACTACATTGAAGAAAAAGCAGAAACAGACCACAACCGATCCATTTACAACGGCGGAGAAAAAGCAGAAGCGCATGCGCCGGTTCATCACGGCCGCAGTCGTTCTTCTTGTCGTGTCGATCGCATGCTGGTGGGCGCTCCCGAAGAACAGCTCTCTGGAGAGCAGCGACCTTTTTGACGCGGAGGAAGTAAAGGCAAAGGCAGAGGAAGTCGTGCAGCTGTTAAATGCAGAGGATTACGACAGCCTGCAGGAGATGACGGTCGAGGAAGTCAGGTCCAATATGACGAAAGAGAAGATGGATGAGGCGAAGGAACAGATCGGTTCAGACTGGGGCGAGTTCCAGTCGATAGAAGAGATCAGCACAGCGGAAATGCATCAGAGAAATGTAAAGGCGGCAGTTGTACAGATGGTGGTTGCCTATGAGAATCAGAACATCACATATACGCTGGCGTTTAACACAGATATGCAGCTCGCAGCATTCGGTCTGCAGTAGGACCAGGACATTTTCAGCGGAGCAGACGCCGCTCCGCTGACAGTTTCAGATAGAGCTTCAGATGCCGCGTTCAGAAAATTCTGAATGGAGGGCATCAAGGAGTCTTGTATTATCATCGGGCATCATGATACAGAAGCGGACGTATTCTCCGTCCAGGCACTGGAAGGAGGAGCAGTCGCGTATCATGAGCCCGTTTTTTATGCATTTTTCGAACACATCATAGGAGGTGAGCCCGGTCTTTGTGATCCGGAGCAGAATGAAGTTTGCGTAAGGGGTGTATACCCTGCACCCCGTCATTTTACTCAATGCGCGGTACATGCGGCTGCGCTCGGAGAGGATGAGCGAGCGAGTCGTTTCGATATAGCTGCTGTCTTTGAGCATCTGCTCTCCGGCGAATGCACCGATGCTGTTCAGTGACCAGGGGATTTGTTTCTCCTTCATTACTCGGAGAAAATCCGTATTGCCGGTGATCCCGTAGCCAAGTCGCATCCCGGGCGCGGCGAAGAATTTGGACACGCCGCGGAGGATCATCAGATTGGAAAATTCTTCTGCCAGCGGCACCGCGGTCACGGTGTTTACATCTGGGGCGAACTCCACATAGGTCTCGTCGATCATGACAAAAATATCGCTTTTAGCGCAGAAGCTGAGCAGACTGCGCAGGTCTTCCTGCATTACGGCGGAGGAAGTTGGATTGTTCGGGTTGCAGAGGATGAGAAAGTCATAGCCGCCTTCTTCGAGGGCACGGCAGAGATCCTCCACATCAAGCTCAAAATTCCTGTCCTCCCGCAGATGATAGTATTCCTGCGTGCTCCCGGAGAAGGCGAGCTCTCTGGAATACTCAGAATAGGTGGGCCCAAGGATGAGAGTATGCTTCGGCGCCCGAGCCTCGATGAGGAGCGAGATGAGCTCGCTGGAGCCGTTTCCCGGCAGGATGAAATCAGCCGGGATGCCGCAGTATCCGGAGATGGTCTCCCTCAGTGAGGTATAATCCCGGTCAGGATAGGAAGAGAGAAGATCCAGATGAGAGGCAATGGTGTTTTTAACATTTTCAGACAGCCCGAGAGGATTGACATTAGCCCCGAAATTAACGATGTCTTCTTTGTCCAGATGATAATATTCGCAGATTTTTTCTATGTCGCTTCCGTGAAAAACAGGTCTTGTGTTCATGGTCACATCCTTCTTTCCAATACACTCTTAATAGAAAATGATACTATGACAGCCCGAAAAAGATCGATATCTGCAGCCGCTCAGTGCCCCGTGTGCATGATCGTCTTCTGGTACTGTTTGGGCGACAGCCCGTAGGTCCGCTTGAATATGCGGATGAAATAATTGATATCGTTATATCCGCAGGCTGTCGCGATCGCAGTGATCGGGAGGGCCGACGAATTGATCAGCGTGATCGCCTTGCGCATCCTGACCTGATGGATAAATTCTGTGAGCGTGCTGCCCGTCTCTTTGCGGAAGAGATTGGACAGGTATGTCTTGGAGATATTGAACATCTTGGCAAAGAAGTTGAGGTTCAGGTCCTCCGTGTAATGAAAATCAATGTATGAGATGATCTCCTTTGTCACAGCTGAATATCCCTTCATGGCATGATTTTTAACGAGCAGACAGTACTTGTGGATCATCTCTCCGGGGAGTGCGCTGATGCCGGTCAGGGAATTGACCTCGTTGATCAGGACGGCGAACCGTGTGGAGAGGTCGTCGATATAGAGCGGGTGAACTCCGCCGGCTTCTGCTGCTTTGCGGCAGAGCGTATTCAGGATGATGGACAGGTGCTGCTGGTTCCGGAGCGGACTTTTTGCGCGTGGGCGTATATGGTATTTGATGAACCTCCCGTGGAGTTCGTGCGCTCTGTCATAATCGCCGGCTGAGATTGCGGCCATCAGTTCATTTTCCACCTCATATCTTTCCGCAATGCTGTCCCTTGCCATCTGCGGATTGTCTTTTACTGTATTATATATTTTGCCGCTGCCGAGAAAGAGGACACTGTCCTCAGGCAGATAATCAAAATGGTATTCTGTTCCGAACAGTCCGGCGGCAAGCTGCAGGATGACGTTCTGAAAGGCCGGCAGATTGTCGACGACCGGGATCGAGTCATAGAAGGCGGAAACGTCGTTCAGCAGACGTTCCGGCAGAGCATTGTCCTGCATGATCTGGTAGATCTCGCCGTGGCTTTTGCGTCTAGATAAGAAAGGTCCGATGGACATAAAATCAGTGTCTTCCTCTGAGAGAAATTCTTCCGGGATCCTCAGAAAAAAATACGTGTGGGAAAATTCATCCGTCTTACAGACAAGAGTATTCTTCTTGATCTTCTGGCTGCTGAGGCTGAGTGTGCTGCCGTAGGGATAATTCTCATAGAGATGCATCCGGAATCTGTTGTCTACAAGCTCCAGATTTGAGCAGTCCTTTCTGAAAATGACTGTATTGATGTTGATCCCGCTCAGAGTTTTCATAAATAATTCCAGGCAGTTCAGTTCCATAAGCCGCCTCCTATGTTAGCAAGATATTTGTTTAAAATAGCACAATATTGTCATTGGATAAATTGTAACATAAAATCGTATGATTTTCAAAGCGTTTTATCAAAGCTGTTTTGTGGGAAATAAACGGTGTTAAAAAATAGAAAAATTATCAGCACTGCAGACTATGAAGCATTGAAAAAGGAATGCGCTGGCACTGCCATGTCGGCGCGGGCTGTTCTGCTGACAGGCATTATTATATAGTATATTGACATATATCGGCAATCTATATATAATAAAGGAAATATATATAGATTGCCGATATATATTTGTGCGGAAAGGATGATGCCGGCAAAGGATTTCCAGACAGAGTATATCGACAAGATCCAGGAAGGAGGGAAAGAAAATGGCTGTTGATAAAAGTCTGGTGTCGGGCAGCACGGGGATGCTCCTGTTGAAGCTGCTGTCAGAGAAGGACATGTATGGCTATGAGATGATCGAGACGCTGAGAGAGCGGTCTCAGAACGTGTTTGAGCTGAAGGCGGGCACGCTGTATCCGCTGCTTCACAGCATGGAGGAGAAGGAACTCCTGACCGCGTATGAGAAGGTGGTAGGCAGCAAGACACGTAAGTACTACAGTATTACGAAACAGGGGAGGAAAGCTCTGGCTGAGAAACAGGACGAATGGAAGAATTACGCGCATGCCGTTCTGAGCGTGCTTGAGGCAGGAGGGGTTGTATGAGAGCGGAAGAATATTTGACGATACTGACAGAGCAGATCCGGTGCAGGATGGCGAGGGGAGCTGTGAGGGAAGAGTTTCTCTGCCATATCGAGGATCAGAAGGCTGCCTTTTTGAGTGAGGGGATGGAACAGGCAGAGGCGGAGGAAGCGGCAGTGCGTGAGATGGGAGATCCGGTGGAGACAGGAAATGAACTGGACAGGATCCATCGGCCGAAGATGGCGTGGGGGATGATCGCGCTGATCGCAGTGCTGAGTATCGTGGGATATCTGGTCCAGTATCTGCTGCAGGAAAAATGGATCGCTGCGGGCGGGGAAGGAGGAGCTGGTCCGTCGGGAAGTATTCCGTATATGATCGCAGGACTTGCGGTCATGATCGGAGTCTGCTTTGCAGATTACACCCGGATTGCCGTGCGTGCCAGAGAGCTCCTCATCCTTATGTTTCTTTTCTTTGCCGTTGGTCCGATATTCTTCAGTGTACCAGTGAACGGATCCATGAATTGGATCGAGATCCCGCTGGCGGGCACGTTCACACTGTCCTATGTACAGTTCCTGACTGTCCCGCTCTACGCTGCAGTCCTGTACCGATATAGAGGACAGGGATACCGTGCTCTTCTGAAAGCAGTGCTATGGATGCTGCCGTCGGTGCTGATCGCAGCAGGGAGACCAAACATCGTTTTTGCGGGAGTACTTATGCTGACCTGTCTTGTGGTGCTGGCAGCGGCAGTCTGGAAGAGATGGTTCAGGGTGGCGAGGAAACCTGTCCTGGCGGGAATCGCGGTGCTTGCAGCAGGTGCTCCGGCAGCGGCGGCTGTATTCGTATGGTTCTTCAGCTCGGGGTATCAGCGGGAGCGGCTGAGATACGTATTGGATCCTGCAGGTACAGGGCCCGGATATGCAGCTTCTGCCGTCAGAGATCTGGTGAGCGGAAGCAGGATGATCGGAGAAGGGGGCGCGGGGAATATCGCGCGGTTCCCGAACATGGTGGAATTTGTGCTCAGCGGTGTGGCCGCATCCTATGGGATACTGGCAGCGGCGCTGATCGTGGGACTGATCCTCTTTCTCTTTATCCGGTTTATGCGTATTTCCTTCCGCCAGAGGAATCAGCTCGGCATGCTGATGGGAACCGGCTGCTGCGCTGTATTCCTGCTCGAGATGCTGATCTATATCGCCGTAAACCTGGGGGCAGCCTATCTCGACAGCTACTGCCCGTTCCTCACTTCCAGCGGGACCGGGATGCTGGTGACATATATCATGCTGGGACTTCTGCTGAGTATTTACCGGTATCAGAATACCGCGCCGGAGAGAAAGCTGTCTGCGAAGCTGTTTCGCACAAGTGAATAAGACCGCGGGAGCAGAGGACAGGAAGAAGTGGGGAGAGGTCAATAGAATGGCCGCAGAAACGATACGGTGCTGTACGTGCCGAATGGCACGGACAGCAGCACGCCGTTTCTGCGGCTTTTGCGTTGTCTCCTGCGTGGGCGTGGGGCGCCTCCGGGCAGAAGAAAGATTATTTACGATATGCGAATTTCGGAAGGCCGTTCTCGGAGGGGATCATGACGTCGCCCTGGATGAGGGGCAGCGCATAGTCGATGAACTCCTGTCCGATATCAGATCCTCCGCGGGTGATCCACTCAGCGGGCACGGCTTTTTCCTGATTGCAGATAAGGTTCACGTCTTCGGTCACATATTCGAGACAGTATGCTTCGCCGGGCACTCTGCGGAAGGCGATCATTTTACCGGTCTCGCCGGCCAGTGCTGCATTGACGCCGCAGGCGCCGGAAGCCACAGCCTCTTCCTGATCCGTGGCGGAGAGCATAGCCGAAGAACATCTCTGGGATACGTTGAGCTCGATGGAGCGGACCTTCACGCCCAGCTTTTCCTTCACCAGGTTCTCGAGATATTTTCCGGAGCCGGTGAGCATCTTATGTCCGAATGTGTCCACGCCTACGCTGCTGGCAAGCTCGCAGATGAAGGTGCCCTTCCCGTCATTGATGCCTTCAGAGATACAGACCACCAGGTTGTTGACGGATTCGAATGCCCTGCGCACATCTTCGATAAAAGCATCCGGGTCAAACGCGGTCTCGGGCAGATAGATGAGCACAGGGTTGTCTCCCTCGAACTTTCTGGCAAGCACGCTGGCAGCAGTCAGCCATCCGGCATGCCGTCCCATGATCTCCACGATCGTTACGGATTTTTTATTGTCATACACGGATGCGTCAATGGCGATCTCTCTCACGGTCGAAGCGACATATTTTGCCGCGCTCCCGAACCCGGGCGTGTGGTCAGTGAGGACCAGGTCGTTGTCGATCGTCTTCGGGACACCGATAAAACGGACCTCGCTGCCGGCCTTCTCTGCATATCGTGAAAGCTTGCTGACGGTATCCATCGAATCATTTCCTCCAATGTAGAAGAAATATCCGATCTCATATTCGGAAAATCTGCGGAACAGCTCAGGATAGACGGCGTCGTCCAGGTCCTCGGGGAGCTTGTATCTGCAGGAGCCGAGGTAAGATCCCGGGGTCGTGCGGATCAGCTCCAGTTCACCGGACTCTTCCAGCGGCTTCATATCCATCATCTGTCCGTTTAAGAAGCCCTCGATCCCGTTGATCATCCCATAGACATTCTCAATTGTGTCAGAGTGCTTCAGCGCCTCGCTCACGACACCGTACAGGCTGGCGTTGATAACGGCGGTGGGGCCTCCGGACTGGCCGACAATTACATTTTTTTTCATTTGTTACCTCCTTGGATAGTTGGATTCTATAACGTCTGCTGCAGAACAACAGTTCAGCTGCAGTTACTGTTCACAGTAACCGGCAATATATTACATACTATATAGTAAAAAAATAAATTTTACAATATACACAGAGAAATGTTATAATAAACCCGCGTGCAGGTGATCCGGCCTTGCCCCATCGATAATTCTGCCGGACCGCACAAGAAATTATGCAGGGAGGAAAGATGCATGAAATATATTTCATTTGCTATACCATGCTACAACTCTGAGGCTTATATGGAAAAGGCAATCAACTCGATCCTGGCCGGCGGAGAGGACGTTGAGATCATTGTCGTAAACGACGGTTCGAAGGATGGGACTCAGGAGATCGCGGAGAAATACCAGGAGAAGTATCCGACGATCGTAAAAGCAGTCAAGAAGGAAAACGGAGGACACGGGGACGCAGTCAACTGCGGACTGGAGCATGCCACGGGGAGATATTTTAAGGTCGTGGACAGTGACGACTGGGTCGACAGAGAGGCGCTCCTCAAGATCCTGGACGCGGTGAAAGGCTTTGTAGACGCGGATTCGCCGGTTGATATGATCATTTCCAACTATGTATATGAGAAGGTGGGGATGACGAACAAGAAGGTGATCCGCTATGATAATGTACTGCCGGAGAACCAGATCTTCCGGTGGGACGACATCGGGCGTTTCCGCCTGGATCAATATATCTTGATGCATTCTGTGATCTACCGGACAGAGATGCTTCGGCTCTGCCAGCTTAAGCTGCCGAAGCATACGTTTTATGTTGACAATATCTACGTGTATTATCCGCTGCCTCACGTTCGGATGCTGTATTATCTGAATGTGGATTTTTACAGATATTTTATCGGACGGGAAGACCAGTCTGTCAATGAGAAGGTGATGATCAGCAGGATCGACCAGCAGCTCTTTGTGACGAAGAGTATGATCGCCATGTATGAGCTGAAGCTGATCACCAGCAGGAAGCTCCGCAAATATATGATAAATTATCTCGCGATCATGATGACGGTTTCGTCGATCCTCTGTATCCGTTCAAAGAAAGCGGAGAATCTCGAGAAGAAGAAGGAGCTCTGGGGATACCTGAAGAAGAAAGACTACAAGACATTTTTTAAGATTCGGTACGGTATCCTCGGACAGACGATGAACCTGCCGGGACGCTCGGGAAGGAAAGTGTCCTCCCTGGCCTACAGTGTGGCGAGGAGACTGATCGGATTCAACTAAGTATTCCGGGGCAGGAGCTGGAAAGAGTGTATATTTTTCACAGCCATGGTGCATATTACCTGATGAAGAAAGATCATCTATCAAAAGGAGTATGTATCATGGCTGTTAATTTTTCAGAGAGCAGGACGAAGGAAAATCTGATGCGGGCTTTCGCGGGAGAGAGCCAGGCGCGCAACCGCTATACCATCGCGGCGGAGCGTGCGGAGAAGGAAGGAATGTATACTATCGCTGATATCTTCCGCTATACAGCGGACCAGGAGAGGGCGCATGCGGAGAGATACTACGATCTGCTGAAAGAGCTGGCGGGAGAGACGATCCATATCGACGGGAGCTATCCGGTGGACCAGCAGGACAGCCTGCCCGGTCTTCTGCGCGCGGCAGAGCATAACGAACATGAGGAATACGAGGATGTCTATCAGGCGTTTGGGGATACTGCCACGGAGGAGGGCTTCCACGAGGCGGCGTCCGCGTTCTATCAGATCGCAGAGGTGGAGCATGTGCACGAAGAGCGGTTCGGCAGGCTGGCAAAGCTGCTCGAGGACGGCACCTACTATGGAGGCGGTGAGGTGACGAAGTGGATGTGTACCAACTGCGGATATATCCATGAGGGGAATCAGGCGCCGAAGTACTGCCCGGCGTGCAGGCATGAGCAGGGATATTTTATTCCGTATGAATTTGCCTGTTACCGTGGAGAATGATTATTTTGTGCAGTTTGGGACGTAGTGAAATTGAATTTGACTACGTCCCCTTTCACCGTTTTGTCACATTTTCAACAGAAGTGTGCCGGGCAGGCTTACGCATGAACAGCGGGCCTGCTGCATAAATATGAGAAAGAAATAAGGAGTGACTGATATTGGGAAGGGAGTTGTGAGGGATGACCCAGAAGATTGAAAATCTTCTGAATCTGGCGCTTGAGGCAACAGAGGAAGAGCGCAGGGAGTCCATTGAGCTTGAGACCGGGTATAACCCGCTGGAAAGGGAGTGGGAGCTGATCGTGAAATATTCAGGCAGCACAGAGTCGATAAGGGGGCTCGCGGTCTCGGTGACGGAGCTTCTGGGTGGCTATGCCATTGTCGTGATAAAGGAGAACAAAATCGAAGCGCTGGCAGCTCTTGATGAAGTCGAGTTCATCGAGAAACCGAAAAACCTTTATTTCCAGGCAGAGAATGGCCGGAGAGCTTCCTGCATCGATGCGGTACAGATTCCGCCTCTTTCTCTGAGCGGCCGGGGGATTCTTGTGGCTGTCATCGATAGCGGGATCGACTATGAGAACCCGGATTTTCGAAATGAGGACGGTACCACCCGGATCGCCGCCCTGTGGGATCAGACAATTCCCGGAAATCCGCCGGAGGGATATGCGAGAGGGACAGAGTACACGAGTGAGCAGATCAATGAGGCGCTTGTCCTTACAGACCGGGAAGAGCGCCGGGCGCTGATCCCCAGCAGAGATAACAGCGGACACGGGACGGCGGTGGCGGGGATCGCTGCAGGAAACGGCAGAGGGAGTGAGGGGAGACGGCTTCGGGGGGCAGCGCCTGAAAGCAGGCTGATCATTGTGAAGATGGGGCTCCCCAGGGATGAAGGATTTCCCAGGACAACAGAGCTGATGGAGGGGGTAGACTATGTCCTGCGCCGGGCGGTTGAGATGAGGATGCCCGTGGCTGTGAACTTAAGCTTCGGCAACACCTATGGTTCCCACGACGGCACATCGCTCGTAGAGCAGTTCCTGGATGCGGCGGCAGATGTATGGAAAAATGTGTTCTGCGTGGGGAGCGGCAACGAGGGGGCAGCCGCCGGACACGCCGCAGGACGCCTGACAGAGGAAAGCGAGTCAGAGATCCAGCTTGGCGTACAGGCAAGGGAGACTAATCTCAGTGTACAGATATGGAAGTCTTACGTAGATGAGATTGAAATCTCCGTCATAAACCCGTCGGGAGTATCTACAATACCTTTTCGCGAGACGCTTGGGGCGCAGCGATTTTATCTCGGCGGCACGGAGCTTCTTGTCTATTATGGCGAGCCGAAGCCTTACAGTGTCAGGCAGGAGATATACATATCTTTTCTTCCGCGCGGAACCTATGTTGACAGCGGAGTCTGGCGTATTGTGCTGATCCCGCGGCGGATCGTAGACGGGTCCTGGCAGATGTGGCTGCCGTCTCAGAGTGCACTGAATGACGGGACGGCGTTTCTTCTTCCGGGCAGCGCGCTCACACTGACGATTCCCTCCACGGCGTCGCGCGTTATTACGGCAGCGGCGTACGATGCGCTGACTTTTTCCTATGCAGATTTTTCGGGGCGTGGAACCGCATCCGCGTATGAGGGGAGCGGCGTGCCAAAGCCAGATCTGGCAGCGCCCGGCGTAAGAGTGAGGGCGCCCGTCCCGGGAGGAGGATACGCTGAGTTTACAGGGACTTCCTTTGCAGCGCCGTTTGTGACAGGCGGTGCTGCGCTTCTGATGGAGTGGGGGATTGTGAAAGGAAATGACCCGTATCTGTATGGAGAGAAGGTGAAAGCATATTTGCAGAGAGGGGCCAGGCAGCTTCCGGGATATGAGACGTGGCCAAACCCGCAGCTCGGGTACGGGATCTTATGCGTGGAGGACAGCCTGGATAACAGTCCGGCGGTCATTCGGTGAGGTGCCTCAGAGCAGCAGGTATGAGCTGCATAGCCTGGCGGAGTGCGCATCTGCCGCAATGAGACAAGAAAACAGTTCCATCCGTTCAGTATCCATGCTAAAATATTTCTGTATTTTATGAACGAAAGATAGGAGAGGGATATGAGATCACTGCTGATATATCTGAAAGATTATAAGAAAGAATCCGTCCTTGCGCCGCTGTTCAAGATGCTGGAGGCTTCCTTTGAGCTCCTGGTCCCGCTTGTGATGGCGGCGGTGATCGATGTGGGCATTGCACGGAAGGACACAGCCTATATCATACGCATGTGCCTTGTGCTGGTCGCCCTGGGGATGATCGGTCTCGTCTGCTCGATCACGGCGCAGTACTTCGCGGCAAAAGCTGCGGCGGGCTTCGGTACAGGGGTAAGGCACGCCCTGTTCGAGCACATCCAGGGCTTTACATTTACTGAGATGGATATGGTCGGCTCCACCACGCTGATCACAAGGATGACCAGCGACATCAACCAGGTTCAGTCCGGAGTGAACCTTGTGCTCCGGCTCTTCCTGCGCTCGCCCTTCATCGTGTTCGGCGCGATGATCATGGCGTTCACGGTGGACGTGAAGGCGGCGCTGATCTTTGCGGTGGCGATACCGGTCCTGTCGGTCATCGTGTTCGGGATCATGCTGATCACAATGCCGCTCTACCGGAAGGTGCAGGCTGACCTGGACAATGTGCTCCTGATGACGAGGGAGAATCTGACCGGCGTGAGAGTGATCCGTGCATTTAATAAGGAAAAGGACGAGCAGAAAAGGTTCGAGGAAGGAAATCAGGTTCTGACTGACGCGCAGAAATTTGTGGGACGTATATCGGGACTGATGAATCCGCTCACATACATTGTTGTAAACGGCGCGGTCATCGTTCTGATCTACGCAGGCGCCCTGCGGGTGGATGCAGGAGATCTGACACAGGGCGCAGTGGTGGCACTGCTCAACTATATGTCCCAGATTCTTGTGGAGCTTGTGAAGCTGGCGAACCTGATCATTACTGTGACAAAAGCGATCGCCTGCGGCAACCGGATCGGCGCAGTGCTGAATGAAGAGTCAGACATGGAAAACGGGACTCTGGACTGGCCGGAGGACACGGATGTGCCGGCAGTGGAGTTTACCCATGTGTCCCTTCGGTATAGAGGGGCAGCCGGAGACGCTCTCTCGGACATCAGCTTCCGCGCGGAGCAGGGACAGACTATCGGGATCATCGGCGGCACCGGATCGGGCAAATCCTCACTCGTCAATCTGATCCCGCGATTTTATGATGCGACCGGCGGAGAGATAAGGATCTGCGGAAGGAATATCTGTGAGTATGATGTGGATAAGCTGCGGACACAGATCGGTACAGTCCTCCAGAAGGCGGTCCTCTTCAAAGGGACGATCGCCGAGAACCTGCGCTGGGGAAAGGCGGACGCATCAGACGCAGAGATCGAGGAGGCGCTTGAGATTTCCCAGGCGAAAGAGTTCGTCGACGGGAAGGAGGGCGGCACCGCATTCCAGATCGAGCAGGGTGGGAGCAACCTGTCCGGAGGACAGAAGCAGAGGCTTACGATTGCCAGAGCGCTTGTGCGAAGACCGCGGATCCTGATCCTGGATGACAGCGCTTCAGCCCTGGACTTTGCGACAGACGCCAGGCTGCGGGGGGCGATCCGGGGGATGAAGGAGACGCCCACAGTGTTCATCGTCTCTCAGAGGGCGTCGTCGATCCAGTATGCGGATCAGATCATTGTCCTGGAGGACGGCAGGGCGGCCGGGATCGGCACTCATGAAGAGCTGATCGAGAGCTGTCCGGTATATCAGGAAATCTATTACTCACAGTTCCCGAAGGAGGCAGCAAATGGATAAACAGAAGAAAAAAGGACAGGCGGAAACACTGCGGGAGGTTGTGCGGCGTCTCGGACGATACCGGATATTCCTTGTGTTTTCCGTGCTCCTGGCAAGCGTTTCCGTGGCGCTGACACTCTATATTCCGAAGCTGACTGGAAACGCGGTGGATTATATCGTTGCGAAAGAAAATGTAAACTTTCCCGGCGTGTTCCAGGTGATGCTCCAGATCGGGGCATGTACCCTGATCACGGCATTGGCGCAGTGGCTGATGAATGTGTGCAACAATAAAATGACTTACCAGGTAGTGCGGGACATCAGGAACGAGGCGTTCCGCAAGATCGAGATCCTTCCGCTCAAATATATCGACAGCCATTCCAGCGGCGATATGGTGAGCCGCGTGATCGCCGATGTGGATCAGTTTGCGGACGGGCTGCTGATGGGATTCACCCAGCTCTTCACCGGCGTGGCGACCATCGTGGGAACCTTCGGGTTCATGCTGTCGGTGAATGTATCAATCACATTTGTCGTCGTGCTGATCACTCCGGTGTCCTTCCTTGTGGCAAACTTTATCGCGAAACGGACATTTGCCATGTTCCGCCTGCAGTCGGAGACACGGGGCGAGCAGACCGGACTGATCGATGAGATGATCGGGAATCAGAAGGTGGTCCAGGCGTTCGGCAGGGGAAAGGATGTGACAGAGCGCTTTGATGAGATCAACGAACGGCTCCGGGACGCATCACTGCGTGCGACCTTCTTTTCCTCTATCACCAACCCCGCGACCCGTTTTGTGAACAGCCTGGTCTATACGGGAGTCGGGATCGCGGGGGCGTTCGCGGTCGTGAACGGCTCTCTGTCAGTGGGACAGCTTTCCAGCTTCCTGAGCTATGCGAACCAGTATACCAAACCTTTCAATGAGATCTCCGGCGTTGTCACTGAGTTCCAGAATGCGGTGGCGTGCGCCCGCAGGATCTTCGACCTGATCGAGGAGGAGCCGCAGACGCCGGATCCGGAAGACGCGGCAGATCTGACCGATATCCGGGGAAATGTACGGGCGGAGGATGTCTCTTTTTCCTACATTCCGGAGCAGAAGCTGATCGAGCACTTTAACCTGGAGGTAAGACCGGGACAGAGGATTGCCATTGTCGGCCCCACAGGCTGCGGCAAGACCACACTGATCAATCTTCTGATGCGCTTCTACGACGTGGATGAGGGAAGGATCTGCGTGGAGGATATCGACATCCGGGAGATGACGAGACAGAGCCTGAGGGCGGGGTTCGGTATGGTTCTCCAGGATACATGGCTCAAGACGGGGACCATCCGGGAAAATATCATGATGGGGCGGCCGGACGCCACGGACGAGGAAGTGATCGAGGCGGCGAAGGCGTCACATATCCACAGCTTTATCTGCCGCCTGCCGCAGGGATATGATACCTGGATCACAGAGGACGGCGGCGGACTTTCACAGGGTCAGAAACAGCTTTTGTGCATTGCCAGAGTCATGTTATGCAGGCCGCCCATGCTGATCCTGGACGAGGCGACCTCGTCCATTGATACAAGGACAGAGCTCCGGATTCAGGAGGCATTTGCAAAGCTGATGGAGGGAAGGACGACGTTCATCGTGGCGCACAGATTATCCACGATCCGGGAAGCGGACAGGATCCTTGTGATGAAGGACGGTAAGATCATTGAACAGGGAAAACATGCTGAGCTGCTGGCGCAGGACGGTTTCTACAGATATCTGTATGAGAGCCAGTTCAGCATACATCAGGCGCATACTTAGAAGATACGGAGGAGAAAATGGCAGCAAAATTGAGCACACTGTGTTATATAGAAAAAGAGGGGCGGTATCTGATGCTCCACAGGACTGTGAAGAAAAACGATGTGAACCATGACAAATGGATCGGGGTGGGAGGACATTTTGAATACGGAGAGAGCCCGGAAGAATGCCTGCTGCGGGAAGTGAAGGAGGAGACCGGCTATACTCTCACATCCTGGAGATACAGGGGGATCGTCACGTTTGTCTATGGGGAAGCTGTGGTGGAGTATATGTCGCTGTATACTGCGGATGGATTCAAGGGGGATCCGATTGACTGTGATGAGGGAGAGCTGGAGTGGATCGATAAGTCGGCAGTCCCGTCGCTGGAGCTCTGGGAAGGGGACCGGATCTTCTTCCGGCTTCTGGACGAGGGAAGGGAGTTCTTCTCCCTGAAGCTTGTGTACGATACCGAGGATGTGCTGCGCTATGCAGCCCTCGACGGCGTGCCTCTGGATAGAAATTAAATACCCGGACAAAAGCACAGGGCAGTACGGTTCCCGGATCGTACTGCCCTGGATTTATGTGAATGATAAAAAACAGCCATATCGGCATTCGGGGGTCGAACTGCTGTCTTCTGCTGAAAGCCGCTACGGCAGCAGGAATGCATACATCACAACAAAGTGGCATGCGCTTCCGCCCATGACGAACAGGTGGAAGATCTCGTGGCTGCCGAAGTTTTTATGCCTGCTGTTGAAGATCGGAAGCTTCAGCGCGTAGATGACTCCGCCCACTGTGTAGATGATCCCTCCTGCGAGCAGCCAGCCGAACGCTGCCGGCGACATATTGTTCAGGATCTGAGTGAAAGCCAGGACGCAGGTCCAGCCCATACCGATATAGAGTACGGAAGAGACCCACTTCGGGCAGTATACCCAGAATGCCTTGATCAGGATTCCTGTGATCGCGATCGCCCAGACGATGGAAAGAAGGATGATGCCTGTTTTTCCCTTCAGGACGATCAGGCAGACCGGAGTATAGCTCCCTGCGATCAGTACTGAGATCATCATATGATCGATCTTTTTTAAGATCGTGTTGACCTTTGGAGAGATATCGAAGGTATGATAAGTTGTGCTCGCCGCATATAACAGGATCAGGCTTGCTGCATAGATCGCAAGCGAGATGATATAAATTCTGCTGGGCTCATGCGCGGCCTTGATCAGCAGCGGAACAGCTGCGAAGATGGCCATCAGCATGCCGATAAAATGAGTGATCGCGCTTCCGGGTTCTTTGATATGATGTTTTCTGTCCATATATATGCACCTCCCTAATGCATGAAACAATACGTAGTTTTAAAAACTACATTAAGCATATGCATATACTACAACATATATTCGAAAAAATCAACTGTAAAATTCAAGACTCGCTCGCGAGTCTTGGCGCGGGATCTGGGCCGGCATCAGCCGACATAATACTTCTCCGAATCCCTGCGCATTCTCGCGAAGCGTTTATCAGATGGGGACACATCTGATAAACAAAAGAAAACCGGGTTTCCCCGGTTTTCTGTGAAAATAGTTCTTTATTCAGTTCAGCGGATCACGGTTCCTGTCTTTCCTTTCAGCGCGTCCTTAACTTTGTCGAACGAGGTGATATAGGCACAGCGGCCTTCGCGCCCTTCAATGAAGTCGACGGCGGCTTTGAACTTCGGGAGCATGTTGTAGATTCCGAAATGTCCCTGCTCCATATAGTCCTTCGCCTGCTGTACAGAGATCTCGCCCAGCGGCTCTTCGTCTGGCTGTCCGAGATTGATGCACACTTTTTCGACGTTTGTCAGGATGATGAGCATATCCGCATTGATGCCCTCTGCCAGCTTGCCGGCCGCAAGATCCTTCTCGATGACGGCGCTGGCGCCCTTCAGATGGTTGTCCTGCTCAAGGACCGGGATGCCGCCGCCTCCGGCAGCTACAACGATCTGGTCAGCGTCAAGCAGCGCATTCACCGCATCCAGCTCTACGATCTTCACCGGGTTCGGGGCACATACGACACGGCGGAAGCCTTTGCCGGCCTCCTCGATGACATAATTCCCCTTCTTCCTTTCTTCGTTCGCTTCCTGCGCGTTCATATAGCGGCCGAGCACCTTCGTCGGGGTGTAGAAAGCATCGTCATAGGGATCTACAATGACCTGGGTGAGCACGGTGCTGACTGTGCGGTAGATCCCGCGGTTTAAAAGCTCTTCGCGGATCCCGTTCTGCAGATCGTATCCGATATAGCCCTGGCTCATGGCCGAGCACACAGACATCGGGCAGGCGGTATATTCCGGATGAGCCTTGGCAAATTCATTCATCGCTGTATGGATCATGCCGATCTGCGGCGCGTTGCTGTGGGTGATCGCAATCTGGTATCCCTCCTCGATCAGGTCGGCGATACATTTTGCGGTATGCTTTACTGCTATTTTCTGTTCGGGAAGCGTGGTTCCCAGGGCACGGTGTCCCAGAGCTACTACAACTCGTTTTTTCATCTTATCTATTTCCTTTCATTTCTTAGAATTTCTATGTTCACGTTCACCATAGAGTATACGAAAAGTTTACTATTATTTCCTGTAAAAATCAACCGCAGACTTACAGATAGTGCAGCATGGATAAGACCGCGGCGGCGATAAAAAGAACGGACAGGACAATGCACAGAAGGATGCGCAGATCCTTCTTCAGCTTCAGGAAGAGGTCCGTGAGTCTGGGCGCGAGATAATAGAGGAAGGTACAGCCGAGCATGGCGACGCTAACAGATCCGCCTACATATACTCTTCCGTTAAGATTCAGAAAATATCCGCTGTAATCCCAAAGCCGGCATCCCAGCCAAAGCTCGCCCGCCAGGCTGACAAGATACTCCAGCACTGTATAGATGATAAAGTTCAGCAGAAATACCAGCGCCGGCTTCTCATAAAAATGTTTTACAATAAGAAGGATGAGGACGCCGTATAATCCGTAAATGGGCAGCCATGGCGCAAAGGGCATGGGCAGATCCGGAAGAGAGCCGTTTGTGATCAGCTGGATCAGCACTTCGCCTGCATATCCCAGCAGGGAAAATGCGTGGAACAGAAATACAAGGGATAGAAAGCTGTATTTCCGGTTTGCCTTTACCGGTGAGCGCACCGCGCTGAACGGAGGCTGCACGGAAAAGAGAAATACCGGATACTGTTCCGGAGCAAAATATGAAATCTTCGTATAGGGTCCTCTCGAGTCGTCGTACAGCGCTTTGCTGATGAGGAGTTCATCCTCGGACGGCACGTGCTCCAGATAGGAGTCGTTTAAAAACTCATAGCGGGGCGAGCGGGAGAGGACATAGTTCCTGCGCAGCGTCAGATAGAGCTCGGCTTCGCATCCGGTCAGATAAGGATTGACAAAAGCCAGGTCCAGTATGCCGAATGAGAGGATGGAGAGGATTTTCCAGCCCAAAAAAGAAAGATGCAGGCGGAAAAGCTTCCATTTATTATGGTTCATCAGCTGACGCGACAGGAAGAAAGCGTTCTTCCGGCTTATCTTCGGATTTTCCGCGAGAATGAACGGGATCATCCGATATTCATAAAATTTTATGAGTCCGCCGATTACCGTCAGGTTCCAGAGCGCCTGGAAGAGGGAGCGGCAGAACATGATCCATACCGGTCCTGCGAGACAGCGCAGCTTGTAAAGGCAGAAAATCTTGGAGATCGGCGTTTTCCTGTAGCTGTGCTGCTCGAGAAAGAAGCGCTTTTCCCCGACGATGAGCACATTGCTGACCAAAAGCTGATAGGACAGCGCGGTGAACACTCCGAGGATGAGGAAAAAGGTTGAGGTATTCCAGTTCTCAGCAATATAGCTGTTGACAGCGCGCAGAAGAGAAATCACCACCGAAATGCCTGGCGAGAAAAGGTCGATCAGCAGATCGACAGGATAGGCATGGTCTGAAGCAAAAAAATCAGAAACAGCGGTGTCTCCCAAAAAGTTCTGGAACGTCTCGCTGATGACCCCGGAGTTGGAGGAATCCGGCGAGAACGGCCCGGCTATCAGCAGAGTACTGTCGGGATTGACAGCATGGGAGCCGACAAAGGTCGTTGAGGCAGGGTAAGCACTCGTGAGCAGGGCAATAAGGAAGCAGACAGAGACAACGGTCCAGTAGTTCTGCTTTAATGCCGTGCGTACTTTTTTCTTAAGCGTTTTTTGCTTCCACATATCGTTCCCTCCAGACTGCGTTTACTTCGACTGATACCATCCCCACATGAACAGAGCGGGAAGGATGCAGCTGGAAAGTCCGGAGACACTGAAACCGCCTGTAACAGCAGAAAAGCAGAGGTTTCCCAGGATATAGAGGCAGTACAGGATACCGAGGATCAGTACGGTCTTCCGGGATCTGTACATCACGCCGGCGATGCCTGCCGCCAGTTCAACGCAGGCGCCGATCAGAGAAAATGTGTAAACGCCGATCGAATAATTCGCCAGCCCTTCGGCTTCCATTATACTGGTCATGGAATTGTAGGTAAGGATAGCGATCGAACCGTAAACGACGGAAATCGTGCTGAGTATGATGATGATAATGGAAACGATGTGCAGTAATCTGCTCTTTTTCATAGATAATCCTCCGTGTTTGATCGATAAATTTTGTGACAGATAAATATGTTAACAGTATATCATATATGCCACATTCGTGAAAAGTAAAAATCACCAAAAAAGCAGGATAAACAGGATGAAAATCAAGACAATCTTGTGCAATTAGCAGAAAAAGGGATTCTTTTATGAAAACGATTGTGAAAAAATGTCAAAAACGTTAAAATAATCGTAAGTTGGGTTGTTACTGATAATGCAGGCAAGACCAGATGTTCGTGTGGAGGTAAGCAGGTGGACGTCTGGCCTTTTTTGTTTTCGTAGCAAGCCTTCAATACATTAAAGAATGGGAGGAAAAACATGAAGAAGCGCAATTTAAAAAGAGTAGGCGCAATGGCAATGGCAGCGGCACTGACACTTGGTATGGTGCCCGCTACGGCGTACGCTGCCGGCCCGCTGGTCAGGGTTGCTTCGGATTCAGACGTGCAGATGAGTTCTGACCCGGAAGCTGTCTATGTAAACAGCTATTCCGGAACAGAACGCTCGGAGAATTTCAACGACAACTGGAAATTCTATCTGGGCGACGCATCGGGCGCAGAGGACCCGGGCTTCAATGACTCGAGCTGGGAGCAGGTGAATCTTCCGCACGATTACAGCATCGAGCAGGATTATTCGACATCCGGGGAAGCAGAAAGCGGCTATCTTCCGGGAGGAACCGGATGGTACAGGAAGAACTTTACCGTTGACAGCAGTGCGGAAGGCAAGAGGATTCGGATTGATTTCGGCGGAGTTTACATGAATTCTACGATCTGGGTAAACGGCCATGAGGTCGGAAGCCATCCTTACGGATACACACCGTTCTCCTTCGATATTACTGATTATGTAAATTACGGCGGAGACAATGTGATCACTGTAAAGGTAAATCACCAGACTCCGTCCAGCCGCTGGTATTCAGGAAGCGGTATCTACAGGAGCGTGGATCTGACGATCACAGATCCGGTACATGTCGATCTGTACGGAACAAAGATCGAGACTCCGAACCTGGAGGAAGAAGCTGGCGGCACGGTAAGCACGAACGTCAGCACAACTGTGGTAAATGATTCCGCAGAAGCACAGAATGTAACACTTACACATACTGTATTCCCGAAAGACGGAGATGCAGAGGACAGCATCGGAACTGTGACGACAGAGGCTGTAGAAGTAGCTGCCGGCGCGAGCGCAGATATCGATGCAACAGTACCGGTAAATAATCCGACACTGTGGGACACATCCGATAACCCGGCACTCTATACTGTGAGAACAGAAGTGAAGGTTGGTGACACTGTTGTCGATACATATGACACAGAATTTGGTTACCGCTACTTTAATCTTGATGCCAATACAGGTTTCTCATTAAACGGAGAGAATATGAAGCTGAAGGGCGTCTGCATGCACCACGATCAGGGAGCCCTTGGAGCAGAGGCATGGGAGGATGCGATCAACCGTCAGGTGAAAATCCTGAAAGAGATGGGATGCAACTCTATCCGCGTAACACACAACCCGGCTGCAGACGAGCTGATCGAGGCGTGCAACGAGCAGGGAATCCTTGTAATCGATGAGGCGTTCGACGGCTGGATGTATCCGAAAAACGGCAATTCCAATGACTATTCTGTATGGTTTGACCAGACAATTGATGACGGTAACGAAATCATCGGGGCAGAATCAGGAATGACATGGGCACAGTTCGATCTGACCGCCATGATCAAGAAAGGACAGAATGCTCCTTCCGTGATTATGTGGTCTCTCGGAAACGAGGTGCAGGAAGGAACAGCCTATGGTCTTAACCAGACTTATGCAGATGCACAGAGCAAGCTGATCGCATGGGCTCAGGAGCTTGATTCGACAAGGCCTGTCACAAGAGGCGATAATAATGTTAAAGGTAATACATCCGGAACAGCATATAATATTATGGATTCGCTTGCCCAGGCCGGCGGGGCAGTAGGCCTCAACTATACAAACGGATCGCAGTATGATACGCAGCACGAAGCAAGTCCGGACTGGCCTATCTACGGATCAGAGACGGCTTCATCGGTCAACAGCCGCGGTATTTATGACAGATTAGGAAGCGGCGGCGCGTCACAGACGGCAGATAAGAACCTTACGTCTTATGACAACTCGGCAGTAGGCTGGGGGGCTCTTGCAAGCAGCGCATGGTATGATGTGATCCAGCGTGATTTCGTGGCCGGTGAATATGTATGGACAGGTTTTGACTATATCGGCGAGCCTACACCGTGGAACGGAACAAGCACCGGGGCAGTGTCATCCTGGCCGTCTCCGAAGAACTCCTATTTCGGTATCGTTGATACCGCAGGACTTCCGAAGGACAGCTACTATTTTTATCAGAGCCAGTGGAACGACGACGTTGACACGCTCCATATTCTTCCTGCATGGAATGAAGATGTCGTGACAACAAACGGAAGCGGAGAAGTTCCGGTCGTTGTATATACAGATGCAGCGAAAGTAAAACTGACGCTTACTACTGCAGACGGAGAAGTAAAGGATCTTGGAACAAAGGAATTTACGACAAAGACTACGGATGCGGGATATACCTATCAGATTTATGAGGGAGAAGGCGCAAACGGAACCGCCCATAAGAATCTCTATCTGACATGGAATGTACCGTTTGAAGAAGGAACCATTTCAGCAGAGGCATGGGACGCAGAAGGCAATGCGATCGATCTCGACCAGGTTGAAGGACGTACTTATGTGACGACGACCGGAGATGAGGCTAAGCTGGATGCAGAGGCCGACCGTACAGAGATCGCGGCTGACGGCACAGAGTTGAGCTATATTACTGTCAGCGTTGAAGATGAAAATGGTGAAATCGTTCCTGATGCGGCAAACAATGTGAAGTTTACAGTAGAAGGCGAAGGAACGCTTGTAGGTGTTGACAATGGCGAGCAGGCAGATCATCAGTCCTATCAGGACGATAATAGGGATGCGTTCAGCGGTCAGCTTGTTGCGATCGTACAGTCTACGAAGAACGCAGGCGAGATCAAAGTAACAGCAAGCGCGGACGGACTTGATCCGGCTGTTGTGACGATCAATACGACACCGGTGGAAGAAGAGTCCGGAGAAACGTCATTAAGCTACTACATGATGTCCAGAAACTATTATGTGAAGACCGGCAATATGCCTCAGCTGCCTGAGACAGTAACAGCTGTGTATTCTGACAATTCTGAGGCTGACATGACGGTGACATGGAATGAGATCTCAGAGGACCAGATCGCACAGACAGGCACATTCTCAGTTGCAGGTGTGACAGAGGCGGGCGATACAGTTTCTGTAACGGTCAACATGATCGATCAGGTGGCTGCACTGCTCAACTACACTACTACAGTTCCGGTCGGAACAGAACCGGTGCTTCCGGAATCAAGACCTGCAGTGCTCCAGAACGGCGAAGTGATCAGCGCATCCTTCCCGGTAGAGTGGGGCGAGCCTGAGGGCAGCTATGATGAAGTCGGTCCGGTGATGGTAACAGGTACGGCGAATGTACTCGGACAGGAGATGACAGTGTCTGCTGTTGTACGTGTGCAGGAGCAGCAGGTTACAATCGGCGACAGTGTGACAGGAGCAGCCAACCTGAGCCAGGATATTGAGGCAGGCTTCCAGTCAGATACGCTTGAAGCGATCAAAGATGGAAATACAGCGATCAGCGACAACACAAGCGGCGGAGCTAACCCCACGGCATGGAGCAACTGGACGAATACAAACAAGAATAATGACAATGATGCGGAGATTACATTCCGCTATGATACTCAGCAGAGAGTCGGAGAGATCGTTGTTTACTTCGCAAGAGACTACAGTGGCCTGAGATTCCCGAACGCCGGAACGACAGAGATCTATATCTCCGAAACAGGCGAGGACAACAGCTGGACAAAGGTAGAGGCGGAAGAGACGATCGCTGAGTCCGAGAATCCGACAAGGGTCAAGGCATATACATATAATTTTGACCCGCAGTTAGCAACTTATGTAAAACTTCGTGTTGTGAATCCGACAGGTACGGATCTGTCTAAACCGAGTGTAGCGATCACAGAGGTTATGATCAACGAGTGGACAGGCTCCTATACGACGAACTCTACAGCAGCACTTCAGTCGCTGTCAGTCAATGGCCTGGAAGCAAGTGCATCAGATCTGGCAAACGGATACTTTGACACAGAAGCGATCCTGATCGACACGATCCAGTATGCAGGCGCAGACAATGCAGCGGTAACATATATTCCGCCGTATGAGAACGCGGCAAAACTGATCATCGAGTCTGAGGACCACAGTACAAGAAACACATTTACGATCAACCTTGGTGTAGACGCATCTGCAGGCGACGCTGCGGATGACAGCAGAGATTACGACTATACAAAGACAACTGCAACAGCAGCAAGCGAGTATCCGGGAGGCGGAAATGAAGGACCTGCATCCTATGCGGTAGATAATAATACCGGAACATGGTGGCATACGAACTGGAATGTGACAGTTCCGATGTCCGATTTCTGGATCACGCTTGAACTGGAAGAAGAGACGATGCTCGATGCACTTCGTTACTATGGACGTGACGGAAGCATCAACGGCCATGTCGGAGATTACAAAGTAGAAGTAAGTACCGACGGTGAAGAGTGGACAACAGCGTGCACGGGCACCTTTGAAAACATATCGGGATGGCAGATCGCAGTATTTGATCAGCCGATGATGGCAAAATATGTTCGTCTCACAGGTCTCAGCACATTTGGCGATTCCGGAAATAACAGATTCATGAGCGCGGCTGAGCTTCGTGTAAGAATGGCAGAAGAGACGACAGACATCAGCAATGCAGAGGTTACAGTTCCTGAAGTGAAGGAAGTAGATGTTGTAGATGAAGACCATCCGGTAACACTGAGCGCTGATGAGATCACAGTTGCTCTTGACGGCGCAGAACTCAGATACGGCGTTGACTACATCGTATCCTACGAGAACAACACTGCTGAGGGAACGGCAACAGCAATCGTTACAGGTCTTGGACAGTACGGATATTCCGGAAGCGCATCCGCAGAATTTGAGATCAGGGTGAGCGGCGGATCAGAAGTAACTGCTACAGGCATCGCAGTAAAGACTGCTCCGACTAAGAATGTTTACACAGAGGGCGAGACGCTTGATCCGAGCGGACTTGTTCTGACAGTAAGCTACAGCGACGGATCTACAGCAGATGTAGCATACTCTGACGAGACAGCAGGCAGCTTCACATTCACACCTGGTCTGGATACAGCTCTGGAAGCAGGCAATGTGACAGTAACGGTAGGATATGCCGGATTCGAGGCGATGTTCGACATCAGAGTCGACGAAGAAGAGCCGGTTGAGCCGGGCGGAGATATTTCCACAGCAGTTCTGGAATACGCGATCGAGCTTGCTGAAGGCGCGAGCACAGACGGTGTTGTAGATGCAGTGAAAGAAAACTTCGAGAACGCACTGCAGGCTGCGAAGGATGTACTTGCAAGAGTTCAGGAAGGCGACACCACAGTGACACAGAGCGATGTGGACACAGCATGGAGCAATCTGATCAAGGCAATGCAGTATCTGGAGTTCAAGAAAGGTGATAAGACTGATCTTGAAAAAGTAATTGCATTAGCTGACGAGATAAACAACAACCTTGATTCCTATTTGGATGCAGGAAAAGATGCGTTTACAACTGCTCTTGCAGAAGCAAAAGACGTCTATGCAGACGGAAATGCAATGCAGGATGATGTGGATGCAGCGTGGAGAGCTCTGATGAACGCTATGGCAGAGCTGAGACTGAGACCGAGCAAGGATCTTCTTGAGGATCTGATCAACCAGGCAGAGGGACTCAACGAGGCTGATTACGAGGCAGAGAGCTTCGCGGCAGTGCGCAGCGCTCTTGCAGCTGCAAAGGATGTATTCGCAAACGAGGAGGCAACTCCGGAAGAAGTAGATACATCTGTATCAGCACTCGAGGATGCGCTCGCAAAACTGACTCCGGTCTCCACTGGCGGAGATAACGGACAGACTGGCACAGGAAACGACGGTCAGACAGGCGGATCATCCAACAGCGGCAATAGTTCTTCTTCAAATACTTCCGGATCAAAGGCAGTAAAGACCGGCGATACGGCGAACGCACTTCCATTTGCAGTTGCAGCAGCTGTAGCAGTTGCAGCAGCGGCAGGAGTAATCGTTCTTAAGAAAAAAGAAGACAAATAATTCGCGGCGCTGAGGCGCAGTGAGAAAGAAAGGGGCAGGATGCCAAAAAGCATCCTGCCCCTTTCGTGGTGTGTGTCCGGAAAGGCATGCCCCGCTCATTCAGGATGCATGGCCTCATGTTCACGCCGTATTTCTTCAAAACAGTCGGGCGCTGTCCAACGGCTGTTGGTCGGTGTCAGGACTGCCTTGTAAGGAAACGCTCCCGCGCCGCACCGTCTCAGCGCAGCGAGAGCCTGATCCAGCCTGTGCCCTTCCAGAAAGCAGAATACGAACAGTGTGCCGGGAAGCTCGCCGCCTGAATACACCCCTTCGACGGGAGTCATATCTTTTATGCCTGCGAGAACGCCGAGCGGCTGATTGTACTGCTCGGGACTGATCTTTTTCAGGCGTACATGGAGAGGAAAAAGCGCCATCTCGATTTTTAAGAGCTTTTCCTTTTCCGGAGGATTGAAGAGTAAGATCGTTTCTTTCATAACAGGTCGTTCTCCTTAAATTTTTTCTTGAGCATTGATCGCTGCGGATCTGCTGACATCCCTATTGTAGTGCAGCGGAAGAGAAAAGAAAAGGGGAAAATGGGAGGGGCACGGATTGCCGGAAACATCATATATTGTAAATAAGAGAAGAGCGCCTTGCGGAGGATGCGCTGCAGACTGCTGTACACCACTGCCTGTGCCGGCGCCGAGATTTACGGGGGGACAGGGATGAGGATCTGTGAACTGCGTGACAAAGAAGTGATCAATATCTGCAGTGGCAGAAGGCTGGGATGCGTGGTGGATGTGGAGATCAATATCTGTACCGGAGAGGTAGAGGCGATAGTGGTCCCGGGACCGGGAAAGATCTGCGGATTCTTCGGGACAGACTGTGAATATGTGATCCCCTTCAGGTGTATCAAGAAGATCGGACCGGACATCATACTTGTTGAGATCCAGGAAGAAAAGTTTTTGCAAAAGTTCTAGATGTTGTGTATAATGAGAAGAACGAAAGGAAAGGCGGAACATACTATGAGATGTCCATATTGCGGAAACCCTGATACAAGAGTGATCGATTCCCGGCCGGCGGAGGACAAAAGCTCCATCCGCAGGAGGCGTTCCTGCGACGAGTGCGGCAGAAGGTTTACCACCTATGAGAAGGTGGAGACGATCCCCCTGATCGTCATTAAGAAAGATAACAACCGTGAACAGTATGAGCGGTCCAAGATTGAGAACGGTGTGCTGAGCGCCTGCTATAAGAGACCTGTCCCGGCGGAGCAGATCCAGAAGACCATCGATGCGATCGAGAGAGAGATCTTCAACCGCGAAGAGAAGGAGATCCCGAGCAGCGTGATCGGCGAGATCGTGATGGACAAGCTGAAAGACCTTGATCCTGTCGCGTATGTGCGGTTTGCATCCGTGTACAGAGAGTTCAAGGATGCGAGTACGTTCATGGATGAGCTGAAGAAATTCCTCCAGTAAAATTCATTGAGGAATTAAATAAAATCGGTTATACTCATAGCAGGGTACAGCCGATTTTTTTTTGCCCAAAAGAAATGGGGAAGAGCAGATATGAGAACATATAAACTGACGATCGCCTATGACGGCACCGGTTATCAGGGCTGGCAGCGGCAGGCGAATACAGGGAATACGATACAGGGAATACTGGAGAGGTGCATTTCAGAAGAAGCAGGGTATGCAGTCGAAGTGGACGGCTCCGGGAGAACAGATGCGGGCGTCCATGCGGAAGGGCAGACGGCCAGTGTGGTGCTTCCTGGCCTGGCGGGAGATGATTTTTTCCTGGAGCGGGTGAACGGGCTCCTGCCGCCGGATATACGGATCCTGGAGGCGGAGCTTGTGAGAAACGGATTCCATGCGAGGAAGAGCGCGAAGGGCAAGGTGTACGAGTACCACATTGATACGGGTGAGAAGCCGGATGTGTTTTCGAGAAGATACTGCTGTCATTATCCGCGGGAGCTGGATCTTTCCGCGATGCGCAGAGCAGCAGAGTACCTGACCGGAACACATGAGTTTGCGGGGTTTACTGATAAAAAAGAGGAAAAGTCCACAAAGAGGACGATTTATGCTATAATAGTCAGCGGACAAGGCAGACGGGTGACGATCCGGTATGAAGGCACCGGTTTTCTCTATCATATGGTGCGCATACTTACAGGCACCCTGATCGAAGCAGGCACCGGGGAGCGCACGCCCGAGAGTGTGGCGGACGCGCTGAGGACTCTGGACCGGAGCAAGGCAGGATTTCTGGCTCCGGCGCGAGGACTGTTCCTGAAAGAGGTGCACTACGGAGTTTAAGAGAAAGAGGAGGCAGAATGAAACTAATATCATGGAATGTAAATGGTATACGGGCATGTGTCCAGAAGGGATTCCTTGATTTCTTCAAGGAGGCAGATGCTGATATTTTCTGCATCCAGGAGACGAAGATGCAGGAGGGACAGCTTGTCCTTGACCTGGAAGGATATCATCAGTACTGGAACTATGCGGTGAAAAAGGGGTATTCGGGAACCGCGGTGTTTACAAAGAAAGAGCCGATTTCTGTGAGCTATGGGATCGGCATAGAGGAACATGACCAGGAAGGCCGTGTGATCACCTGTGAGTTTGAAGATTTCTACTTCGTGACAGTATATACACCCAATTCCCAGAACGAGCTGGCTCGGCTTGACTACAGGATGAAGTGGGAGGATGACTTCCGCGGGTATCTGAAAAAGCTGGAGGAAAACAAGCCTGTCATCGTGACGGGAGACATGAACGTGGCTCACAAGGAGATTGACCTGAAGAACCCGAAGACAAATAGAAAGAATGCGGGCTTTACCGATGAGGAGCGTCAGAAGTTCACAGAACTTCTCGATGCGGGATTCATTGATACATTCCGCTATTTTTATCCGGATCAGACAGGGATCTATTCCTGGTGGTCCTACCGGTTCAGCGCCCGGGCGAAGAATGCTGGGTGGCGCATCGACTATTTCTGCGTGTCGGAGAGCCTGAAGGACAGGCTTCAGGACGCGAAGATCCTGACTGATGTGATGGGATCGGACCACTGTCCGGTTGAGCTGGACATTGCGGACTGACCGGAGGTTCAGGCCTGCCCGCAGGTGTGGATCTGGCGTGGAGGTATTGAGTTTTATTTATTATAGAAAGAAGGAAGACAGAAATGACAAAGATAGATATTATCTCCGGTTTCCTCGGGGCCGGAAAGACAACACTGATCAAGAAGCTGCTCTCAGAGGCGTTTAGCGGAGAGCAGGTCGTGCTGATCGAGAATGAGTTCGGAGAGATCGGGATCGACGGCGGATTCCTGAAGGAATCCGGGATTGAGATCAGAGAGATGAACTCTGGGTGTATCTGCTGCTCTCTGGTAGGAGATTTCGGCAAGTCGCTCCGCGAAGTGGTCGATACGTACCATCCGGACCGTATCCTGATCGAGCCTTCCGGTGTGGGCAAGCTGTCCGATGTCATCAAGGCAGTGCAGGACGTGCAGGCGGAAATCGACGCTGAGCTCAACAGCTTCACGACAGTGGTGGATGTGACAAAGTGCAGGATCTACCGCAAGAACTTCGGCGAGTTTTTCAGCAACCAGATCGAGTATGCGGGAGCAGTCATCCTGAGCCGCACGGACAAGGCGAAGCCGGAGAAGATCGAAGAGGGGATCGCGATCCTGCGTGAGCTCAATGATAAGGCTCCGTTCATCACGACTCCGATCTCACAGCTTCCGGGCGGGAAGATCCTGGAGACAATGGAGTCCGGCAAGTCGCTGGAGGAAGAGCTCCTCGCGGAAGTGATCTGCCCGGAGTGCGGAGAGCATCATGAGCACGGAGAGTGCTGCGGCCACGATCATCACCATGAGCATGAAGAGCATGATCATGAACATCACCACGATCACGACCATGATCACGGACATCACCACGATCATGAGGATCACGACCATGAGCATGGACATCATCACGATCATGAACATCACCATGACCATGAGGGCTGCTGCGGCCACGATCACCATCATCACGACCACGAGGGACATCATCATGCAGATGAGATCTTCACAAGCTGGGGGCGCGAGACGATCCACACCTACACAAAGGAGCAGATTGCTGATATCTTGAAGCAGCTTGAGAGCAGCGATGCATATGGAAACGTCCTCCGTGCGAAGGGAATGGTTGCAGGCGCTGACGGCGAGTGGATCTATTTTGACATGGTGCCGGGCGAGCATGAGGTGCGGACAGGCGCGCCGGAATATACCGGAAGGATCTGCGTGATCGGAGCTGAGCTGAAGGAAGACAGACTGGCGGAGCTGTTCGGGATCGCGTAAGCGAAGAAAAGGGCGCCGGGAAGAGCTCACTGAGAAGACCGGAGTAAGAAGGCTTGAGTAAGAGGCCTGCGGCAGGAAGAATGCGGCAGGGCTCCGGTGCCGGAATGATAGATAGGAGAGACGGAGAATGAAAGAACCCGATGTAATGGTATATCTGATGACCGGATTCCTGGACAGCGGAAAGACTCAGTTCCTGGACTTCACACTGAAGCAGGATTATTTCCAGATTGACGGGAAGACCCTCCTGATCCTCTGCGAAGAGGGGGAGGAAGAGTATAACCCGATGGAGCTTCTGAGATACGGTGTGGTCATCGAGAGAGTGGAAGACCAGGAAGATTTTACGGAAGAATGGCTGGAGGAGATGAACCGGAAGCACGAGCCGGAGCGGGTCGTTATCGAGTATAACGGAATGTGGAAGGTGAGTGATTTTGAGAATATGAAGCTCCCGGCGGGATGGGCTATTGAGCAGAAGATCACGACAGTAGATGCGAGCACGTTCCAGATGTATCTGACCAATCTGAAACCGCTTTTTGTGGAAATGGTGCGGGGTGCGGAGCTTGTGCTGTTCAACCGCTGTGAGGACAAGAAGCCTCTTGCAGGGTACCGGAGGAGCGTGAAGGTGGTCAGCCCGCAGGCAGAGGTCATCTTCGAGGATGAGAGCGGAGAGGTTGATAATATCTTCGAGGACGAGGTGCCGTATGATCTGAAAGCGCCGGTGATCGAGATCAGGCGTGAGGATTACGGGATCTGGTATGTGGATATGATGGAACACCCGGAGAGATACAAGGGAAAAGTCGTGGAGTATACAGCGAAGGTACTCAAACCTAAGGCGTTTCCGTCGAAAGTATTTCTGCCGGGACGCATGGCGATGACGTGCTGTGCGGATGATACTTCATTTCTGGGGTATGTGTGCAGGAGCGCATATGCACCGAAGCTGAAGGCTGGACAGTGGGTGAAAATACGGGCGAAAGTCCGGTTTGCCAATCTGTCGGTGTACCGCGGAGAGGGACCAGTCCTTGAGGCGGAAAGCATTGAACCGGCAGAGCCGATAGAAGAACTGGTATATTTTAATTAGAGGGAGAACTCAGGGGTAGTTGACGCCGAAAAGACTTCGGCGGCCCTCAGAAGACAGGAGGTAAGAGAGATGAAGAAAAAGTATGATGTGATCGCGCTCGGCGAGCTTCTGATCGACTTTACGATGAACGGACAGAGCGAACAGGGGAATAATATGTTCGAGGCATGCCCGGGCGGAGCGCCGTGCAATGTGCTGGCGCTGCTCAACAAGATGGGGAAAAAGACAGCATTTCTCGGAAAGGTAGGAAAGGATCAGTTCGGCAGACTTCTGAGAGATACGATAACAGAAGCCGGGATCGATGCGTCTCATCTTGTGATGGATGAAGAGGTGAACACCACCCTTGCGTTTGTCCATACATTTCCGGATGGAGATAGGGAGTTCTCCTTCTATCGCAATCCGGGAGCAGATATGATGCTGAAGCCGGAGGAGGTAGATCCGGAGTTTGTCGGACAGGCGAAGCTCTTCCATTTCGGAACGCTTTCCATGACCCATGAGGGCGTCCGTGAGGCGACGAAGAAGGCGCTGAAGGCTGCAAAGGAGGGCGGATGCCTGATCTCCTTTGACCCGAACTTAAGGCCGCCGCTCTGGAGCTCCCTTGATCTTGCGAAAGAGCAGATGGAGTACGGCTTCGGCTGCTGCGATATCCTTAAGATTTCTGATAATGAGATCCAGTTTGTCTCGGGAAAAGAAGACTATGACGAGGGCATCGCTTACCTCCAGGAGAAGTACGATATCCCGCTGATCCTCCTGACAATGGGCAAAGACGGCAGCCGCGCTTACTATAAAGGAATGCGCGTGGAGCGGCCGGGATTCTCAGTGAAAGCGATCGAGACGACCGGCGCGGGAGATACCTTCTGCGGAAGCTCGCTGAACTACATACTGGAGCATGATTTTGACAGCCTGACGGAAGAACAGCTGGGCGAGATGCTGACCTTCGCAAATGCCGCCGCCGCGCTCGTTACGATGAAGAAAGGCGCGATCAAGGCGATGCCCGAGCGGGGAGAGGTAGAAGCGCTGCAGCAGAAGTAAATTCGGGTTTGTCGACGGAAACTTCTGGTGGTATAACGTTCGAAACCGGCAGGGCAGAGAGAAAATCGAAGACGTATTCTGAGATGAGGGGCGGGGGATCCAAGCTCCGTTACGAAGGGTAAGAAAAACTAAAAGCTCCGGAAGATGGCGAAGAGCAATCCGAAAAACAATACAACTCGTTTCACTCAAACAGTATTGTTTTTCGGATTAACACCACCTTCCGGAGCTTTAAGATTTTCTAGCCCCTTCTCCAAAGTCGCCAGGATCCCCCGCCCCTCCTCTCAGAAAGTCAGTCGAATCCTGCCCTGCCGGTTTCTACGCTGATTCATCCGAAGTTTACGAGACAATCCCGGAAATTTAAAAACGGAACCCACGGGTATACTTTATCGCTGTAAATACATTTTCGGTTGATATTATTAAAAAGCAAAGCCTATAAAGTACAATCGTTGTCCATGTTCTAAATTTCCGAGTTTGTGCGGGAAGTTCTGTTTGGGATAAAGCAGAAAACGGGGCGGACTGACCGGAGGAAATCTTCGGAGATGGCAGGAGGAAGGTACTGGCTTTGTTCCGTAATTGTAGAAAGTCTTAAAACTCTGGAAGGTGGCTGAAAACTGCCGAAGCTTCCCGTTGGAGTGGCTCTGCTGATCGGGTGAGTGTGAGTCAAAGGGGCGGGTGTTATAAAAGCAGAGACTTCAAGTGGAGCGTTCCGAATACAGTTTGTTCAGGTTGTAACAAGACCGCGGAAAATGCGTTTCCAATGGAACACATTTTCCGCGGTCTTGTTACAACCTTTCAAACGTATGAGGTAGAGCGGAACGGTCCTGCGTTATGACACCCGCTCCTTTGACGCCCCATTCATCTGCTCAGCAAACCCGAATTTACTTCATTACCCGGTTCTTATTCCTCCATTCTCTTGGCGACATCCCATATGTATTCTTGAACGCCCGGGAGAAGTGGAGCTGGTTGGGGTAGCCTACCGCGTTTCCGATGTCGCCGATCGTCAGTCCGGTCAGCTTCAGCAGCTCGGCAGCCTTGATCATGCGGTAATTCATGAGGAACTCTTTGGGAGAGCGCCCTACCGCTTCTTTGAATATCCTACCGAAGTAGCTGCGGTTGAGACCGCAGAACTCTGCGATGCCCTCCACCGAGATATCGTTCTGAAAATTCTGCTCGATATAGCTGAGCGCCTCCTTGACATAGAAATCTCTCAGCCGCCCTTCTGTCGAGATCTTCATAGAGGATGACGAGCGCGAGAGGTAGTCGATGAAGAGATAGAGATGGCCGATCAGATGGAAGGGCGATTCATTTCCATGCTCTGCCATATAGAGCATCTCCTGTTTCATGTTTTCGCGCAGGTCCTTGGATCTGGCGTGGTAGATCGGATTGTCCTGGCTCAGGCCGGCAATCTCTATGATCTCTTTTGCGCGCAGACCGTCAAACTCGATCCATGCATACTCCCACGGCAGCGTTTCGTCCGCAATATAAGTGTTGATCTGACGGGGGAAGATCATGAACCCCTGCCCGCTTTTGATATGGTAAGTGCGTGTGATGCCCTTGGAATCATTGGCCATCAGTTTCCCTGTTCCGGAGAGGATATAGTGGAAGAGAAAATGGTTGCGGGACGCGGGGCCGAAGGAGTGGGCGGGTGCGCACTGCTCTTTTCCGAACTGGTAAAGTCCGAGATCGACAAAATTTTCGTTTGGAAATACGGAAAATAAAAGATCGCTCATGATAGAAAACTCCTTAAATTTAAAAGTTTCATAAATATAATATACCAAAATGCGACTCCACTTGGCAATAGAAAAGTATAAGTCGCATACAGATATAAAAACGATTTATGGCGGTATTTATAGAGGCATTTTGGGATGTTATAATCTTGGCAGAAACAAAAAAGCTGAAAGGAAGGAGCTGAAACTATTATGAAAAGGAAAAATGCGATCAGTGCTGTCCTGGCTGTAGCCATGCTGACAGCCGCCATTCTTCCGGGATGCAGTTCAGGGGGAGACAGCGGTGTTACCGAGATTGAGATTCTTCAGTACAAGCCCGAGGCCGCCACGTATTTTGACCAGGTGGAAGAACAGTTCAATGCATCTCACGACGACATTCACCTGACGATCAGTTCTCCGAATGATGCGAGTACGATCCTGCGTACCCGTTTCATCAGGGAGGACTATCCGGACATCATCGGCATTGGGGGGGATATCAACTATTCCTACTATGTAGATGCAGACATCCTTGCCGACGTATCGGATTATCCGGGTCTGGCTGACGTCAAACAGTCTTATCTGGACATCCTGGAGAACCTTGAGATCACCCCGAAGGACGGCACGTACGGCGTGCCTTATGTGGCGAACGCAGCGGGAATCCTCTACAACAAGGACATGTTCGAGGAACACGGATGGGAGATCCCGGAGTCATGGGGAGAGCTGATCGACCTCTGCGAGGAGATCAAGGCGGAAGGCATACTGCCGTTCTACTTCGGATTCCGTGACACATGGACCTGTCTGGCGCCATGGAACTCACTTGCAGTCGATCTTGCGCCGGCCGACACATGCCAGAGGGTAAATGCAGGAGAGACGACATTCTCCGAAGAGTATGTGGAAGTGGCTGAGAAGTGTCTTGAACTGGTCAGCTACGGACCGGAAGATCCGTTCGCATACGGGTATAACGATGCATGTACCGCATTCGCAAACGGGGAGTCCGCGATGTATCCGATCGGAAGCTATGCAGTGCCGCAGATCCTGTCGGTAAATCCGGAGATGAACATCGATTCCTTCGTGACGCCGGGAAATGACGACGCGTCCAAGAACACGCTGAACTCGGGCGTTGACCTTATGTTTGCGGTGACTGCAGAGTGCGAGAACAAGGAGGCTGCCTATGAAGTGCTCGACTTCCTGATGGAGGATGCGAACATTCAGGCATATATCGACGACCAGAATGCCGTTCCGTGTAAAGACGGCGACTTCGATCTTGCGCCGATGCTTGACGGCATGACATCATTTATCGAGTCCGGCAACATGACGGACTACCAGGATCACTACTATCCTTCAGAGATGGCGGCGGACGCACTCATCCAGACTTATCTGATCAATAAGGATGCGGATGCATTCCTTAAAGATTTCGATACACGCTGGCAGAGATATAACAGAGATATAATCCGTGCAGTCCAGGAGTACAACGAAGAGCACGGAACCGCCGAGTAGGAAAGGAGTGGGGCAGATTATGAAAAAAGTAAATGACAGCAAGCGGACTTATATGCTGATCACCATACCGATCCTCGCACTGTTTGTCTGCTTTAACACGGTACCGCTGATCCGCGGTGTGATCTACAGTTTTACAAACTTTAAAGGTTTTGGAACATATGATTTTGTGGGGTTCCGCAACTATCTGGATCTGTTCACAGATCCGAGAATCGGAGGCTCCTATCTGTTCACGATCAAGCTGGCAGTCGTCGCGACGATTTTGACCAATGTGATCAGCCTTCTGCTGGCTCTCGGGCTCAACAGCAAGATTAAAGGAAAGACATTCCTGCGTGCGGCTTACTTCGTGCCGAACGTACTCGGAGCGCTGGTTGTAGGCTACATCTTCCAGTACTTCTTTACATATATCCTTCCGGGGCTGGGAGATGCGCTCGGAATCGATGCGCTGAGCGGAAGCATGCTCTCCAGCAGCAAGACGGCATGGATCGCGATCGTGATCGTCTGCGCATGGCAGTCCATCGCGATGAACACGATCATCTATATCTCCGGTCTTCAGACAGTGCCGGAGGATGTGTATGAGGCAGGCGATCTGGACGGAGCTACCGGATGGAAGAAGTTCAGATACCTGACCTTCCCGCTGATCATCCCGTTCTTTACAATCAACATGGTTCTCTGCGTGAAGAACTTCCTGATGGTATTCGATCAGATCATGGCAATGACAAAAGGCGGACCGGAGCAGAGCACGGAGTCTATCTCCTACCTGATCTACAACAACGGTCTGTCGGGCGGAAGCTTCGGCTACCAGAGCGCCAACGCGGTTGTATTTTTCATCGTGATCGTTGCGATCTCCGTGGCGCAGATGACTATATCAAGTAAGAAGGAGGAACAGTTATAATGTATGAGAAAATGAAATCAAGAGTAAACTGGCCTGTTACAATCCTCCTGTGCATCGGTTTGATCACGGTGGCATTTCCGCTGTATATGACGATTGTTATCGCCTTCAAGCAGCCGACTGAGATGACGAACAGCATTTCCGGAATCCTTTCTCTTCCGGAGCAGTGGTCCCTGAGTAATTTCGCGCAGGCCATGGAACTGACCGACTTCTGGCGCTCCCTCGGGAACAGCCTTCTGGTAACTATCAGCACGGTTGTGCTTTGTATCCTGCTCCACTCTCTGATGGGATACGCAGTGGGAAGAAATAAAGCGCACAGCAAGGTCTACAACCTGGTATATCTTTTCATTGTAAGCGGTATGTTCGTACCGTTTGCGATCCTGATGATGCCGCTTGCAAAACAGACCGCTGAGATGCATCTTGATAATTGGGTTGGCGTAATCCTGCTTTATGTGGTATTCTATATGCCGATGAATTTACTTCTGTATACAGGGTACCTTGTAAATATCCCGATCGCGCTTGAGGAAGCGGCGAGAGTGGACGGAGCGAACACATGGACTACGTTCTGGAAGATTATTTTCCCGATCATGAAACCTATGCACGCAACGGTGGCTGTTATCACAGCGCTTGCGGTGTGGAATGACGTTATGACACCGCTGATCATTATGTCAGGAAAAGGACAGAACACACTTCCGCTGGCACAGCTGACATTCCAGACGCAGTTCGGTACGAACTACAATCTGGCGTTCGCGTCCTATCTGCTTGCGCTGATCCCGATCATCATCTTCTATGTCATCTGCCAGAAGCAGATCATCAACGGAGTGGTGAACGGCGCTGTGAAGTAAATACATATCCGGATGCCTAAAGGGCATCTGCCGCAGAGCGGGTTATGCACCGGAGACGGTGCATTTACCCGCTTTTGGACTTAATCATAAAAAAGACAGAGCAGGAGAGAGATTATGAGCATAATTTATGATGAAAAGCAGAGAACAATTACACTATATACAAAAAATACGGCATATCAGATGCAGATCGACAGGTATGGATTTCTGCTGCACCTGTATTACGGGAAATACGCAGAAGGATGCATGGATTATCTGCTGACCTACTATGACAGAGGATTTTCCGGAAATCCGTATGAGGCCGGAACTGACAAGACTTATTCTATGGATTCCCTGCCGCAGGAGTTCCCGTCGCTCGGGACCGGGGATTACCGTACGCCGGCCTGTATCATCAAGAATACGGACCGCACCTACAGCAGTGATTTCCGCTATGAGAGTCACAGCATAAAAGCGGGCAAATATTCTCTTCCGGGACTGCCGGCAGTTTACGCGGATGAGGACGAGGCGCAGACGCTGGAGGTCGTGCTGGTGGACCGCGTGACGGGCGTGAAGGCAGTGCTGCTCTATGGAGTGATTCCGGAGTACGATGTGATCACCAGATCCGTGCGCATCGTCAATGCGAGCGGAGGTCATATTTCAGTGAAGAAGCTGGCTCCGGCATGTCTTGACCTCCTGGGAGGAGAGTATGATTTTATCACATTTTACGGACGTCATGCCATGGAGAGGAACTGTCAGAGGATGCCCATCGGACATGGTGTGTCAAAGATCGGAAGCCTGCGCGGCACGTCCAGCCATCAGTACAACCCGGCCGTTATCCTGGCGCAGCATGATGCGACGGAGGATGCGGGCGGCTGCTATGCGATGGCATTTGTCTACAGCGGCGGCTTCCAGAGCGAGGCTGGCATGGATCAGTATTACCAGACGAGAGTGCTCATGGGATTTTCTGAGGAACAGTTCGCATATCCGCTGAATGCAGGCGAAGAATTTCAGTCGCCGGAGGTCATCATGAGTTATTCTGCGGAGGGCCTTGCGAAGCTCTCGCAGAACTTCCATCGCTGCATCCGCACGCATCTCTGCAGAGGAAAATATAAGGAGACGGTGCGCCCGATCCTTCTGAACAGCTGGGAGGCGTCTTATTTTGATTTCACAGGGGAGAGCCTGCTCAAGCTTGCTGAGCAGGCGGCAGAGCTCGGCATCGAGATGTTCGTCTTGGACGACGGCTGGTTCGGAAAGAGGGACAGCGACCTGCGGGGGCTGGGAGACTGGCAGGTCAACGAAGAAAAGCTAGGCTGCACCCTCGGGGAGCTGATCGGGAAGATCAATGCCATGGGGCTGAAGTTCGGGATCTGGATCGAGCCGGAGATGGTGAACGAGGACAGCGACCTCTACCGCGAGCATCCGGACTGGGCGTTCGTGATCCCGGGAAGGCGGCCGAACCGCTCCAGACATCAGCTTGTGCTTGACTTCTCAAGAAAAGAGGTCGTGGACTATATCTATGAGCAGATCTGCGGCGTGCTGGACCAGGGCAATGTAGAGTATGTGAAATGGGATATGAACCGCAGCCTTGCGGATATTTACTCGGCGACCGCAGACAGTCAGGGAAGGGTGCTCCATGACTATGTGCTCGGGCTCTATGACTTCCTCGAGAGGCTCGTGAACAGGTATCCGGATATCCTGATCGAGGGATGCAGCGGCGGCGGCGGGCGTTTTGACGCAGGAATGCTCTACTATACGCCGCAGATCTGGTGCAGCGACAACACGGATCCGATCGACCGTCTGGAGATCCAGTACGGAACGTCCTTCATCTATCCGGCGTCTTCAGTCGGAGCGCATGTCTCCGCATCGCCGAACCATCAGACCGGACGTATCACTTCAATGAAGACGAGAGGCATGGTCGCCATGGCGGGAACCTTCGGCTATGAGCTGAATTTAGATGAGCTCAGCAGTGAGGATAAGGATGAGATCCGCCGGCAGATCGCGGAGTATAAAAAGTACGCGCATCTCGTGCAGACCGGACGCTATTACCGTCTGACAAACCCGCAGACGGACAACCAGGGCGCATGGGAGTTCGTCTCTGAGGATCAGACGGAAGCGCTCGTCCAGGTGGTTGGGATCAAGAAGCACGCCAACATGACAGTGGATTATATCAAGGTAAAGGGATTGAAGGAAAACACAATGTACCGTGATACAGAGACCGGAAGAATCTACAACAGCACGGCGCTCAGAGAGGCGGGAGTGCCGAAGCCGGTGCTGAACGGAGAATATCAGGCGTATCAGTGGCATTTTGTGTGTGAAGAATAGGAACGGGCAGATGGAGGTCAGAAAAAACATGGCAGGAAAAGCAAACATGGCAGGAAAAGCAAAGGCGGCGGGAAAAGCAAAGGCGGCGGGAAAGGAAAAGACTGCGGAGAAAGCAAAGACAGCAGGGAAAACAAGAACCGCAGAGCCGAAGCGCAGCGCGGCGGAAGCAAAGGCAGAAGCCGACAGAATTTTCATGGAGCGTCTAGGGCGTCACCACGACGAGCTCAGATGGCTCTATATGGAGCTGTACGGGAACGACGATATGTTCGCGGAACTCTGCGGTCAAATGAAATGGTACTATGACCAGAGAACGGAGAAACTGAAAAAGCTGGATGCAGAGCGGGAGAAAGCCGGCGAATGGTACAGAAAGCGAGACATGCTCGGCATGATGATGTATATTGACAATTTCGCCGGGAATCTTCGGGGCGTGCAGGAGAAGCTTCCATACCTGGAGAAATGTAATGTAAACTATATCCACCTGATGCCGTTCCTCGATTCTCCGAAGGGAAGGTCAGACGGCGGTTATGCGGTGGCGGACTTTCGCAGGGTAAAGCCGGAGCTGGGGACGATGGAGGACCTCGCCGAGCTGGCGGACAAGTGCCATGACAAGGGGATCAGCCTGTGCATGGATTTCGTCATGAACCATACGTCGGAGGACCATGAGTGGGCTGTGAAAGCGCGGCAGGGAGATGGCGAGTATATGAGCCGCTACTTCTTCTACGCTGACCCGGCCATCCCGCAGGAATATGAGAAGACAGTGCCGCAGGTGTTCCCGACCACGGCGCCGGGCAATTTCACCTATCTGCCGGAGATGGGGCATTATGTGATGACTACGTTTTATCCGTATCAGTGGGACCTGAACTACCGCAATCCGCGGGTGTTCAATGAGATGATGTACAATTTCCTCTATCTTGCAAACCAGGGAATGGATATCATCCGTATTGACGCGGTGCCGTATATCTGGAAAGAGCTGGGCACCAGCTGCCGGAATCTTCCGCAGGTGCACACCATTGTCCGCATGATGCGCATGATCGGCGAGATCGTGTGCCCGGGGATCGTGCTCCTGGGAGAGGTTGTCATGGAGCCGGACAAGGTGGTTCCGTACTTCGGGACTGTGGAGAAGCCGGAGTGCCATATGCTCTACAATGTGACGACCATGGCGACGACATGGAACACGGTGGCGACGAGGGATGTGCGTCTCCTGAGAAAACAGATGGACATCGTCTGCGCTCTTCCGAGGGAATATACATTCCTGAACTATCTGCGCTGCCATGACGACATCGGCTGGGGGCTTGACTATGCGACCCTGAGCAGCTGGGGCATGAAGGAAGTACCGCACAAGAAGTATCTGAACGACTATTTCCAGGGAAAGACCGAGGGCAGCGTCAGCCGAGGTGAGCTCTATAATGAGGACCTGGTGACCGGCGATGCCAGGTTCTGCGCGACGACGGCGTCGATGTGCGGCGTGGAGAGCGCCGGGTTTGAGCAGGACGACGAGAAGATGGACTGGGCGATCCGCAAGGATCTGATGCTCCATGCATATATGTTTACGCAGTCCGGGATCCCGATGCTGTACAGCGGCGATGAGGTCGGACAGGTAAATGATTACTCTTATAAGGAGGATCCCGACAAGGCGCCGGATTCCAGATATATCCACAGAGGAAGGTTCAACTGGGATCTGGCAGAGAAGATCAGCGACAGGACAAGCGTCCAGGGACGGATCTTCAGCGGGCTTGAAGCGCTCGAGAAGATACGAAGGACTGAGGCGGTGTTCAACGCGGACGCGGAGGTATATACAAAGGACTATGACGACACGTCAGTCCTCTGGGTCGTGCGAAGGGCAGAGGGCGAAGAGCTTCATGCGGTGTTTAACTTCAGCGATGAGGGCAGGAAAATCTGGATGCCTGAGAAGGCGGAATACACAGACCTTGTCACAGGAGTAAGAGAAGAAGTCGAGACCGTGGATCTGTCCGGCTGGGATTTCGTTTGGATGAAGCGGGGATAAGCGAAGATTGGAACGGGAAGGATGCTCTGGACTATGCCCTGACAGAGGAAGGGCAGCAGCCGGCGGCAGACTGAGAAGATGCATTTCAGGCGGAGGACCTTATGATAAGGAGCCTCCGCCTTTTGATGTGCAGAAAAGAAGCCCTGTCTTGACGGATGGGATAGAATATTACAAGTATGGCAGGTCATGTAAAATGAACAAAATGTAAGAAAACTTTCACAAAACGCATTTACGAAAATTTTACTTGCATTTTATGGGTTTGTGATATCGCAGTTACTCTCATGTATTTATAATAGGCACTGTGGCCAGCGATGATGCAGCTTCATAAAAATACGCAGCGATCCAGAACTGGCTTCAGCAATAGATGAAACAAACGAGTAAGAGAGTAACGGAGGAAATGATCATGAATTCACAGAATAAGATTTCTCAGTCACAGAAATTAATGGTATTTGTCCTTTCCATGTCACTGTACGGGCTGGCTACTCTGTTCACGGAACTGATCCCGTCTTTTCAGGTGGGCATCGTAGAGTTCTCGGTAGAGTATTTCCTGTTTATCCCGCTGACGCTGGCAATGCTTTTTGACCCGCTGTCCGCCGGCCTGGGGGCTGCGACCGGCGAGCTGGTATTCAGCGAGATCATGCTGGGACAGTTTGGAGGCCTTGGTGAACTGGAAAAATTCATTACCGTAACCATCGGCGTATATATTGCGGGGCGTCTTGTAAAAAACCCGAGAAACCGTGCGGTTGTCGCCGGAGCTTCTATCTTCGGTGTATTTATCCAGCAGTTTATGGGCTGCATCGTAGACATTCTGAAAGTACAGTTTGCAGTAGAAGATTTTGAGGCCGTGGCAGGCCTGCCGGAAAGCGTGTTTTTCACAGAAGGATTTGCATGCCTCAATGATGTTCTGTTCTCAGGCATCCTCTTCTGTATGCTTCCGACCATGTTCCTTGTACCGAAGCTGTACGGCAAGATCGAGCCGCTTCTTGGTATGAAGCCGCGCGATGAGAAGACGGTGCTGGGAAGCGGGGGTGTATCAGCGAAGACTGTCGGGATCTGCATCATCGGATTTATCGCAGCTGTTGCAGCGGAGCTTCTGGCGACAGGCGGATTTGAACTGATCGACTGGGAAGCTTCATGGGCTGAGAGCACACAGGCAATGATCGTGGCCATCATCGCGGCAGCGGTTGTCGCACTGATCATGATCGGCGTGATCCGGAGCCGTGCAAAGGTTGATAAGGCTGCATAGGCACAGCCGGAAATGCATTAAGATACAGGAAGGTGTCCGCAAGTGAGTATTATAGAGATCAGGGATCTGACATTTACATACCCGGGGGCATCAGAGCCGACGCTGAAAAATGCATCAGCGGTCATTGAAAAAGGGGATTTCCTGGCGATCGTTGGAAACAACGGCTGCGGGAAATCCACGCTTTGTAAGACGCTGAACGGCCTGATCCCTCATTTTATCGTCGGAGATATGGACGGGGAAGTCTTGATCGACGGAATGAATACAAAAGAGCAGGAGATCGGTACGCTGGCCCGCAAAGTGGGATATGTATACCAGGATTTTGAAAACCAGATCGTCTGTCCGACGGTGCTTGAAGATGCATCTTATGCATGTCTCAATTATGCCATGCCGGATTATGAAGAGAAAGGGAAGAAAGCGCTGAATGTCTGCGGCCTGTCTTCAAAGGTTGACGATTATGTATGGCAGCTCTCTGGCGGCCAGAAGCATCTGCTTGCCCTGGCGGGGACCGCGGCTTTAAGTCCGGACATCCTGATCCTGGACGAACCCATTGCCCAGCTGGATCCGGCCCACGCAGACGGGATCTACGAAGCGCTGAAAGAACTGAATGAAAATTACGGCAAGACGGTCATTGTGATCGAGCATCATACGGATTACATTGTAAAATACTGTAAAAATGTAATGCTCCTGAAGGATGGGACCGTACAGTGGATCCTTCCGGCGAAAGAGGCGATGCGGCGGACGGAAGAACTGCAGGGCTGCAATATTTTCCCGCCCCAGGTCGCTATTGCGGCGGAGCGGATGCTGGACGGCGGGCTGCTCCCGCGGGAGCCGTTTGAGAAAAAAGAAGAAGTCCTTCCGGTAGATGTAAACGAAGGAACGCGTGTGTTTGCGCCTTATCTGAGAAATAAAGGACCGGCGTACAAGCAGGCGGCACGGAAGGATCTGACCCGGGATCCGATCATTGATTTTAAAAATGTGACCGTTAAATACCGCGCGGTCAAAGGCGAGCCGCCGAAGGTCTTCGATGATTTTTCGCTGCAGATCGGTAAAGGCGAGAAGATCGCGCTGATCGGTTCCAACGGCGCGGGCAAATCGACTTTGATGAAGCTTATGATGGGCCTGATCCGTCCGGAATCCGGGCAGGTATTGCTAAACGGCAGACTGACGGCGGAACTGCCGAAGGAAGAACTGGGACGTACGATCTCCATGGTCTATCAGAATCCGGAGGAAATGTTCATCAAAGATTCTATCCGCAAAGACATCGAGTATGCGATGAAAGTGCGGAGAGTAGAAGAGTATGAGAAACATACGGATGAACTGCTGGAAATGTTCCGGCTCACGGATCTCCAGGACCGTGACGGAAGGCTTCTGTCCGGCGGCCAGATGCGCCGTGCGTCTCTTGCGATCGGTATCGCCCTGCAGCCTGAGATCCTGCTGCTTGACGAGCCCACCGCCAACCTCGATATTGCCACCAGGCGTGAGATCATGAAAACCCTGCAGATGCTCAAAGGAGTAACAGACACCGTGGTGATCGCCACACATGATATGCAGCTGGTGTGCGACTGGGCGGAGCGTCTGATCGTACTGTCATCCGGTTATGTGATCGCAGACGGCACAAAGGAAGAAATCTTTGCCGATATGTATGTGCGTCAGCAGGTCGGTATCCGCCCGCCGCAGATCTACGATATGGGACGTGCGCTGGGGATTGAAAATCCCTGTTTTACGATCGATGAATTCATGGGATATTTCCGGGGTGAGAGATATGCGTAAACTATCAGAAAATATATTAGACAAAATTTCCATTGACTTCCTGAGAAATCAGGTGTTAAAAAACGCATACGGGAATGATGACACAGTGATCGCGAAGCTGGATCCCCGCATCCTGCTCGTCTGGTATCTCTTTTTCGGGCTGGTGCCCTGGTTCCTGAACGATGTGGTGCTCCTGCTGGGGATCTTCATTTTCGTTGCACTGACCACGCGGGCGGCCCGGATCGCGCCGCTGGTGCTTTTCCTGTTTTGCATCGGTGTATTTTCTCAGACGGGATATCTGTTTATCGTGGCGCTGTTCTTCGGCGGAAACACAGAGACGATCGTGCCGCTTCTGATCATGACGCTGAAAGTTGCAGTTGTGTCTCTCGCATCGATCACGGTATTCTCGGGGCTCGATCCGGACCGCCTGGCGAACGGCATGCTCTGGTTCGGCTGTCCTGGGCAGCTCTCTTTCAGTATTTCCTTTGCGTACCGGATCCTGCCGGTGCTGATGGAAGAGTTCCAGAATATCCTGCTCTCCTACAGGCTGCGGGGCAATCCGCCTTCAAAGAACGGGCTGGCCGGCAAGATCCGGTATCTGGCGTATCAGATCAGGATGATCATTCAGGCGTTCTATCCGCTGATGCTCAATACGGCGAAGCGTTCCAGAACGACCGTGGAAGCGCTGGAACTCAGGGGATACCGCCATTCGATCCAGAATCCGGAAGTGAAGAAAATGAAGCTGGCCATGCTGAAAGTGACCCGGGCGGACCTTATTTTTGTATGCATTTCCATTGTCTGGGTATGCGCAAGCTTCGGCGCGTCGGCAGTGCTGTAGATCCGCGCAGGCGTGTGGAGACAGGAATTAGTTTTTTTACAGGAAGGATGAATAAAGAAGCATGAAAATTGATTTTCATACACATGGGAAACTCGCAAAGAAGCTTCCTTTTTCCAGAGAGTATACTGACTGGCTCTTTCGTGAAGCGCAGAAGTCCGGACTGGACGCGCTCTGTCTTACAGAGCATTTCAATACGCTTGGATTTCAGGAGGTATACCGGTACATATCCGGACGCTGCAGCAGGGACGGGGACTCGCTGGTGACGGAGAACGGATTCCGCATCTTCCCGGGGATGGAGACGGATATCGCCGAAGGCGGGCATACGCTCATCATCGGTCCTATGGAATGTATCCTTGAGATGAACCGGAGACTGGAGCCTCACAAGGAAAAGGGCAGCTTCCTGCCGTTTGAAAAACTGGCGGAACTTGTGGAAGAGTATCCGGTGATCTTCGGAGCCGGGCACCCATACCGGGAAGGCGGCCATATTCCGGAATTGCCGCAGGAGATGCTGGAGAAATTCTTCTTCCTCGACGTGAACGGGAAAGACCTGGCACGGGACCGGTACGGCACATGGGAGAAGATGCGGGCGCTCTCCCGGAAGTTAAACCGCCCGCTGGTTGCGGGAAGCGATACGCATCAGTCCTTCCAGTACGGCTGTGTGTGGAATGAATTTGAGCGGACGGTCAGTACGGTGGACGGACTTGCCGGCGAGATCACGAAAGGCGCGTATGAGATCAGGATGTCTGAATCCCTGACATTTAAAGTGGAATCCGCGGGGATCCTGAAGCGGGCGTTAAAAGAGATCGACGCGCTGGGCGGAGACTATGTGTCCGTGCTGTTAAAAGGTGCGGAAATATAAGAAAGTAAAACGGAGATCCTACCGGGGGATCTCCGTTTTATAATGTTCTTTTAACTTATACAGCCGGTCAAGCTGTTCAGAGGAAGCTTCTCCGAGCCGGGCGCCCAGCATGACAACCAGGGCATCCAGCAGCGCGGCCGGGGCAGCCATGGAGTGATATTCGGAAGGTTCGCCGCGGAAGACGAACAGGGACAGGACATTTTCCTGATCCGGCGACCGGTAAAGCCTGCTGGTAAAGAAAATGCAGGGATAGCCGACAGATTTCTGATGATCCAGGATCACTGCAGCTTCTCTCGGCGTTTTCTGGAAGCCGAAAAGGATCACGAGGTCTTTTGCAGTGAAAAAGTTCATATGTTCAAACAGTTCCGAACTGCCCGCGGGCAGCAGCATGACGCGTCTGCCGAACCGGTTCAGCCTGAAACGGAGCAGTTCCGCCATGGATATAGAAGCGCCTTTGGCGTAGATCCAGACGGTATCGGCGGAAAGGATCATATCCGCTGCCTGAGTAAGCTGATGAGGCTCCAGAAATTCCAGCGTCTTTTCGATGCAGTACTGCTGCCGGTGAAGGAATCCTTCAGGTGTGGAGGAAGATTCACTTCCCAGTGTGGAAGTAAGCTTCCCGGCCGGGGGATTCTCTTCGGCGATGTGCGCCAGGACTGCGCTTTTGAGTTCTTTGAAATCGGTGTAGCCGCAGTGGCGGGCAAAGCGGGATACCGTAGGTTCCGAGCTTCCGATGCATCTTGCCACATCCCCGATGCTCATGCGGACGAAATCCTGCGGACTGGCAATGATATAATCGATCAGTTTTTTTTCGGTTTTGGTGAAATGTACGTCGTTTTTTGCAAAATAGATATCAGTCATAAGAAAACCTCATCCGCTGTAATTTGATTATATAATACCATAAAAAGGATGTGACAAAGTTAAAACTTTTGCAAATTTTGTAAAATGAAAATACGGACCACAGCAATGGCGGAAATACTGTGAAAATAGTGTAAAGACTTCTCGACAAGCCGGTGGATTTTGACTATAATAAGAGCCGCATTAAAAGTGGGGCAATATAGCCAAACAGGGAAGGGGAACAGCAGAAATGCTTCGGATCAAAGATATCCGTAAACAATACCGCACGGGCAGCCTGATCCAGAAAAAGAAAAAATAAACCTCCATCCACCGGGAAAACTGGTGCTCACCGGAAGCTGATATGATATACTTACACTATCTGCGGAAAGCGGAATTATCAGTGTGAGGTGAGTGTCATGATGCGGAAAATAAAAGAGAGAAGTTTTAGCGGGCACCTGAGTCAGGAGCCGGAAGAATATGAAAAAATTCATGCGCGTATTTCGAGAAAGGCGGCTGCTGAGGGCATCGTCCTTCTGAAAAATGAGGATCGGCTCCTTCCGGTGAGGAAGGGGAGCAGGATCGCCCTCTTCGGAGCGGGGGCGTCCAGGACGGTCAAGGGAGGGACTGGTTCCGGCGACGTGAATGAGAGGGAGAGCGTCAGCATCTTCCGGGGGCTCAAAGACGCAGGATATGTGATCACGACAGAGGAGTGGATCGCGGAGTATGAAGAGCTCTATATGAAGAAGCGCCGGGAGTGGAAGGCGGAGATCCAGCGGAAGAGAGAAGCGGCACAGACGTCAGGAAACGGCGGAGTTGATTTCTTCACTGTATATTCGAGAACTCCATTTTCAGTTCCTGCAGGGCCGGAGGTGTATCGCACGGAGGCGGATCTGGCGGTCTATGTGCTCAGCCGCGCAGCGGGCGAAGGCGCGGACCGGCATGCATCCGGGGGAGATTACTATCTGAGCGGCGAAGAGCACAGGATGCTCGCGGATCTGTGCGGCATGTATGAGAATGTGCTGGTGATCGTCAACACCGGCGGGGTGACAGATCTGTCTTTTGCGGATGAATTTCCGCAGGTCAGAGGGCTGCTCTTTGTGGGACAGCCGGGGCAGGAAGGCGGACATGCGGTGGCGGATATCATCAGCGGCGTGGCCGTTCCGAGCGGAAAGCTGACGGATACCTGGGCGCTTCGCTATGAAGATTATCCTAATTCGGAGACATTTTCTCATAACAATGGCAATGTAGAGAAGGAGAGATATGAGGAAGGGATCTATGTGGGATACCGCTGCTTTGATACCTTCGGCATTCCGGTGAGATACTGCTTCGGCTATGGTCTCTCCTACACGGAGTTCAGCATCGAGACAGGCGGTGCGGCTGTGGACCGGGACGGGCGGGTTCATGTTCCTGTCACGGTGACGAACTGCGGGGATGTCTATACGGGGAAAGAAGTCGTCCAGGTCTACGTCTCTCTTCCGGAGGGAAGGCTTGACAAGGAGCGCAGAAGGCTCTGTGCCTTCGCCAAGACGGAAGAACTTATGCCGGGGGCATGCCAGACGCTTGACTTGAGCTTCACGGCTGAGGATCTGGCGTCCTATGATGAACGCAGGGCAGCATGGGTGCTGGAAAAGGGGCTCTACGGGATCTTCGTCGGCAGTTCCCTGGAAAGCAGCACGGTCCGGGCAGCCCTGGAGCTTCCGGAAGAGAAGGTCCTTGCCGTGGCGGAGCATATCTGCCCGCCGGAGGAAATGCCGGATGAGCTTGCATTGGATGCAGAAGAGCGCCGGATGCTGTACGATGAGCTGGAGAGCCTGACGGAGGACGTCCCGAGGGTCCTGTACGACCTTTCCGGAAAAGAAACGGAATACTTTAACTATGACCATGAAGAACCCGAGGACGAGGCGGCAGAGCTTGCGGCATGTCTGGATACGGAGCAGCTCGTCCAGCTTGCTACGGGCGATCCGGGAAAAGGGCAGGACAGCCATCTCGGTTCGGCGGGGAGCTCTGTGCCGGGATCTGCGGGACAGACAAGCCAGTGCGCCGAAGCGCAGGGAATTGCCGATATCATCCTGGCGGATGGACCGGCAGGACTGAGGCTGACCAAGCGCTATACGGTCAGAGACGGGCGGATCGTCCGCCTTCCGGTGGAAGCCACATTTGAGAATGGGTTCCTGTACGACGGGCCTAAGGCGGAAGGAACGGATTACTACCAGTACTGTACGGCGTTTCCGGCAGGGACTCTGCTGGCTCAGAGCTGGAATGAAGAACTCGTGGCAGAGGTCGGAAGCGCTGTCGGGGATGAGATGGAGAGATTTGGCATCACGCTCTGGCTTGCGCCGGGCATGAACATCCACCGCAATCCGCTGTGCGGGCGCAGCTTTGAGTACTATTCTGAGGACCCGGTTATCAGCGGAAGGATCGCCGCTGCGGTCACAAAGGGCGTGCAGAGCCATCCGGGGTGCGGTACGACGATCAAGCATTTCGCGTGCAATAACCAGGAGGACAACCGCATGGGTTCTGACAGCATCCTGTCGGAACGCGCCCTGAGAGAGATCTATCTCAGAGGGTTCGGCATCGCGATCCGGGAGTCCCAGCCGATGTCGATCATGACAAGCTATAATCTCGTCAACGGGGTACATGCGGCGAACAATTATGACCTGTGTATGAAGGCGGCGCGCTGTGAGTTCGGATTCAAGGGCGTGATCATGACTGACTGGTGTACGACGGAGAACGGAGACGACTGTACTGCTTCGGGCTGTATGCGCGCGGGGAATGACCTTGTCATGCCGGGGCAGCTGAGCGATCATGAGAATATCCGATGTGCGCTGGCTGACGGGACGCTCTCCGAAAGAGAGCTGAGGAACTGCATCACAAGGCTGGTGCGGATTGTACTGCGCTCTAATGCCTATGAAGGGCAGGGGGATGCTCCCTGCACGCAGGCAGGATGCGGCGGTTCCCCGTCCGGGAGTATGGCATAAGCAGCGAAATGGATAACAGCAATGGATAGTGACGGAAGAAATGTTTGACATTCCCGGGCACAGTCTATATAATAAGAGCGAAACAAGGGCGTTTCCCATAGGCGGAGAACGCCCTTTTGTCTTATCTGAGACATTTGGGACGGAAACAGTCTGAAAAAGGAGGTTTGAGCAATGCATGACTATACAAGGGAGGATATCCTCCGTATTGTGGAGGAAGAAGACGTAGCTTTCATCCGTCTGCAGTTCACGGATATCTTCGGGACGATGAAAAATATGGCGGTCACAGTGAGCCAGCTCGAGAAAGCGCTGGACAACCGCTGCATGTTCGACGTCTCTTCGCTTGAGGGGCTTTCCGGGGAAGAGGATTCGGATATGTATCTGTATCCAGATCTGAGCACCTTTGAGATCTTCCCGTGGAGACCGCAGCAGGGCAAGGTGGCGAGACTGATCTGCGACGTGTACCGCACGGACGGAACGCCTTATGAGGTGGATCCGAGATATGTGCTGAAGAAGGCGATCGCCGAGGCGGAGGAGATGGGGTATACGATGAACGTAGGACCAGAGTGTGAGTTTTTCCTCTTCCATATGGACGATGACGGGCTGCCGACGACGCTGACCCATGAGCAGGGCGGATATTTTGATGTGGGTCCTCTTGATTTTGGAGAAAATGCGCGGCGTGATATGGTACTGACGCTGGAGGAGATGGGATTTGAGATCACGTCCTCGCACCATGAGATCGCGCCGGCGCAGCATGAGATTGACTTCCGCTATGATGAAGCGCTTGTGACGGCGGACAATCTGATGACCTTTAAGATGGTGGTGAAAACGATCGCAAAGAGGCACGGACTCCATGCGACATTCATGCCGAAGCCGAAGATTGAGACTTACGGTTCGGGAATGCATATTAATCTGTCGCTGAGCAGGAACGGAGTCAATGCGTTCCAGAGTGCGGACGACAGGAACGGACTGAGCCGGGAGGGCTATTATTTTATCGGCGGGCTGATGAAGCATATGAAGGCGATCACCTGTATCACCAACCCGACGGTAAATTCCTATAAAAGATTCGTGCCGGGGTATGAGGCGCCTGTCTATATGGGATGGTCGAGCAGGACGAGAGGGCCGCTCATCCGGGTGCCATCCGGGCGCGGGGAGAACACCAGGATCGAGCTGAGGAGCCCGGACGCGACAGCGAACCCGTATCTTGCGCTGGCGGTCCTCTTGAAGGCCGGGCTGGACGGCATCAAAAATCAGATCATGCCGCCGGACAGCATTGATGAGAATATCCAGAAGATGACCCAGGAGCAGAGAGACGCCCTCCACGTAGAAGAACTCCCCAGATCTCTGAAAGCAGCGGTGGCCGAGCTTGAGAAAGATTCATTCGTGCGCGGCGTGCTCGGCGACAAGCTCGCAGAAAAGATCATCAAAGCACACAGAAAAGAATACCGCGACTACTACATGCAGGTAACAGACTGGGAAATCGCGAACTATCTTTACAAGTTGTAACCCCAGATCCACACATGCGGTGAAGCCGGCAGCCACTGCCTTGCAGGCTTGCCTGCAGAAGGCAGAGGGGGACGGTTTCACCATATGGCGGACGCCATACAGCGAGAAGGAGCCGCAGGGCGGCGGATTCGAGCTGGCATGTGTGGAGCGGAAGAAGAAGCCGGCAGCCACTGCCTTGCAGGCTTGCCTGCAGAAGGCAGAGGGGGACGGTTTCACCATATGGCGGACGCCATACAGCGAGAAGGAGCCGC
>OLIH01000222.1_pt1 | contig 50442 bp, 41 predicted proteins | sample 1609721 | NCBI WGS metagenome assembly OLIH01 (sample SAMEA4350157, study PRJEB24818) | metagenome | biome: human; feature: gut; material: faeces | place: Denmark | collected 2013-09
ACTTATGCCTTCTTATTAATTCATTTATATTTGTACATGAAGAAGTCACGCACTCAAAATATCTGATTAATTAGAGTTAATCTGCCGCCTCACGCATCATTTGTATTTCATGTGCATATCCATCCAAATCATTAGGAGTCTCTAAATAGAATGGAAGATGTCTCAATTCAGGATGTGTGACAATTCGCTTAAATGTGTCTAATCCTATATATCCTTCACCTAATTTTGCATGTCTGTCTTTATGTGCGCCTATTGGGTTCTGGCTGTCGTTTAAGTGTATGGCCTTTAAACGTTTTAACCCTATTTTATTATCAAATTCTGTCAGTATATCGTCTAAGTGATTGACTATATCATATCCCCCATCCCATATATGACAGGTATCAAGACAAACACCCATATGGCTTTCTAACTCAACTAAATCAAGAATCTGCCGCAATTCTTCAAAAGTCCTACCTACTTCGCTGCCTTTTCCTGCCATTGTTTCCAGCAAAACAGTAGTGGTCTGTGCCGGAGAAAGAATTTCATTAAGCATTTCTGCAATAAATTGTATGCCGATTTCAGTTCCTTGTTTTACATGGCTTCCCGGATGAAAATTATACATATTTTCAGGTGTATACTCCATCCTAACTAAATCATCCGCCATGGTTCGTTTGGCAAAGTCTCTCAATTTAGGATCAGCTGAGCAGGCATTTAGTGTATAAGGAGCATGGGCTAATATTGGTGCAATGTCCAGAGACCGGGCTTCCGCTAAAAAATCTTTTACATCGTTTTCATCTATGGCTTTGGCATTTCCTCCGCGTGGATTACGGGTAAAGAACTGAAATGTATTTGCATTTATCTTTTTTGCATCTTTTGCCATAGCTCGATATCCCTTTGATGAGGATAGATGACAACCAATTCGCAGCATATTGTATTTTCCTTTCTTACTATAATACAGTTAAATAATTTGTTTTATCCCACAGTGGTGGTATTAAAAACGGCTCGGAGTAGATGTCCGAACCGTATGTTTCACGTGAAACATTATATGTTTTAGGATAAATAGGTTTGAATCATATCGAATACTTCTGCAGGTTTTTCTAAATGAGGAAGTAACTTTGTGTTGGGGACAACAGCATATTCAACAGCAGGGTTGTATTCTTTGTATTCTTCCATACATTCTCCTATGTCATCTATGGCACCTCCGCCTAACAGATATATGCTGTTATCAATTTTCTTTAAAGCAGCTGCAATATTGCATTTAACATAATTACATTTTAAACTGGCATAGACAGACTTGGGCGATTCGCCTAAATGGGCTGATTCATGATATGCCTCAATTACCCTGGTCTTTACTGAGTAAGGATTATAATAGTAATTAGTTAAAAATTCCTTTGTTATGAACTGTTTGCTGCAGGCAATATTGTATATTAAAGTTCCGACAATTGGTAAATCTAAAATTATTTTATAAAGCTTTGCATTCTTACCGGGTACCTGACTGCAGGAAAGGAGGCACTCTGGATTTATGAATAAAAGCTGATTGAATAATTCGGGACTGTTGCTGCAAGCCATGATACCCAACGCAGCAGAGGAACCACTGGCTATCATATCTGTCCTGTGTCCTATCTCTGATTTTATAAAATCAGAGATAAGCTGCACATACAAATAATTGGTATAGGTAAGATTGGGCTTTTCTGAGCGGCCAAAACCAAGTAAGTCAATGGTATATACAGTATAGGTCTCCGAAAGTTTACCAACCAGATTCTTCCATTCAAACCCGCTGGAAGCAGGAGCAAGATCATGTACCAACAGAATCGGTTTACCGGTTCCGGTCTTAGTATAATGTATATTTCCTAAACGCCACTTATAACACAATGCTTCTGGTTCTTCCAATACATTTCGGGACGTGGCCGAAAGTTTTATCGCTTTGTTAATCAGAGCAGTTGCAGCAGCAGCTCCGGATGACAGTATAAGTAAGGTCAGTAATTTATTTCTGGTTTTCATTCAATAGTCTCCTGAAATTACATATTATATAACCGGTTTTTTGATTCTTCTCCATTATAATACAAGCTGGGGGCTATTACAACGGTTAGAGAATTAAATTATTATTAAGACAACACAGGATTAGGATGCCCAATTTTCTGCCTTAAAAATGTTTCACGTGAAACATTTTTTTGTATAAAACATGAAAATTCTCCTTTTCTCCTAATTTTCCGTAGGAAAAGAATAGGACTTGTGTTATAATCGTAAAAGTAATCGAAGAAAGGTTTGTTTTTTCGAGAAAGGAATTTATACATATGGGACGAATCATAACAATAGCCAATCAGAAGGGTGGAGTAGGTAAGACTACTACAGCCATTAATCTTTCCGCCTGTTTGGCTGAAGCAGGACAACATGTTATGCTGGTGGATTTTGATCCCCAGGGAAATGCAAGCAGCGGTTTGGGGCTGGAACAGGAAGATTTTGATAAAACCGTTTATGATATGATGATTGAAGAAGCATCTGTGGATGAATGCATTATTAAGGAAATACAGCCAAATCTGGATGTGCTTCCTTCTGATATGAACCTGGCAGGAGCGGAGATTGAATTTCAGGAAGTCGAGGATAAGGAAAAACTTCTGAGCAGCTGTCTAAATCAAGTTCGTGATACATATGATTTCATCATCATTGATTGTCCCCCATCTCTAAATATATTGACCATTAACGCATTGACGGCAGCAGATACTGTACTGGTTCCTATACAGTGTGAGTACTATGCCTTGGAGGGACTTAACCAGGTATTAAAAACAGTGGACCTGGTTAAAAGAAAGTTAAATCCGGAGTTGGAATTGGAAGGCGTGGTATTTACCATGTATGATGCAAGGACAAATCTGTCACTGGAAGTAGTGGAAAGTGTTAAGAGCAGTTTGAACAGAACAATTTATAAAACCATTATACCGAGAAACGTACGTCTGGCTGAGGCACCCAGCCACGGTATGTCTATTAATCTTTACGATTCCAGATCAACGGGGGCTGAGAGCTACAGGATGCTTGCGGCAGAAGTAATGAGCAGAGGAGAAGAGTTGTAATGGCTAAAAAAGGATTGGGTAAAGGATTGGGAGCCATCTTTGGAGAAGATGTTATAAAGGAAAGTGAAGAGGAGATTGCAAAAGCAAAAGCGGCTGTGACTGATAACAGGGATGGCAAAAGCGGTGAATTGATGGTAAAAATGGCATTGATTGAACCCAATAGAGAACAGCCCAGAAAAGATTTTAATGAGGAACAGCTGGCTGAGCTGGCTGATTCCATCAAACGATACGGTATTTTGCAGCCCCTTTTAGTTCAGAAAAAGGGGACATTTTATGAGATTATTGCCGGAGAGCGCAGATGGCGTGCCGCCAAAATAGCCGGATTAAAGGAAATACCTGTTGTGTTACGGGAGTACAATAAGCAGGAAAGCATGGAAATAGCACTGATTGAAAATGTGCAGAGAGCTGACCTGAATCCCATTGAAGAGGCACTGGCTTATCAGCGTCTGGTAACAGAATTCAAGTTGACTCAGGAGGAAATAGCAGCCAGGGTATCAAAAAACAGGGCTACTATTACCAATTCCATGCGTCTTTTAAAATTGGACGGACAGATACAGGAAATGCTGATTCAAAATCTTATTTCCAGCGGTCATGCAAGAGCTTTATTGTCTTTAGAGGATAAAGGACTTCAGCTGAAGGCAGCAAAGATGATATTGGACGAGTCGCTCAGTGTTAGAGAAACAGAGCGCCTTGTAAAGCGACTTGCAAAAGAAGGGGAGAACGGGGAAGAGAAGAAAGATAAAAATAAGGATGAAGCCCTGGCTTTGATATATCAGAGTTTGGAAGAACGTATGAAAAGCGTCATGGGTACAAAGGTCAGTATCCACAACAAGGATAAAAATAAAGGACGCATTGAAATTGAATATTATTCAGAAGCAGAATTAGAGCGGATTGTAGAAATGATAGAATCAATTCGCTAGGTACAAAGGAGAGATGGATATTATATGGAGAACAGCATCTTAAATCAAATTCCCTTTGATCCTGCATACATAATAGCGGGATTATTGATATTAGTGGTTCTGTTGCTGATATTGACGATTACAACAATGACAAAAGTGAGAAGGCTGGATCGCCAATATGACTATTTTATGAGAGGAAAAGATGCAGAAACTCTGGAAGATGTCATTCTGGACCAGATTGAAGAAATCAGGGATTTAAGGGCCGAAGACAGGTCAAATAAAGATTCCATCCGAACATTGAACCGGAATCAGAGAGCCTCATTCCAAAAATATGGGCTTGTCAAGTATAATGCCTTTAAAGGAATGGGAGGAAACTTAAGTTTTGCATTTGCCATGTTGGATTATACAAACAGCGGATTTGTATTAAACTGTGTCCACAGCAGAGAGGGTTGCTATCTGTATATTAAGGTGGTGGATATGGGACAGACTGATATTGTTCTGGGGAATGAGGAACAGGAAGCATTAGAACAGGCTCTTGGTTATATTAAGAAGAATTAAATCCATAATAATTGTAAAAGACTGGAAATTATCCGGTCTTTTATTTATTTTGAGAAATAAACGGAAAGTTGGCGCATAATGGATTAGGCCTGCATATGATATTGGTAAGAGAAAATTGGAAAAGGGAGAGTAGATGCAGGACATTGAATACCTGAAAAGCATGTATCCGTCAGGAATAAGAATTCTACAGGGGTATGTGGCAGAAGCTTGTGACAGATTGGATTATAAAAACAGCCCCATGTATGATGAGTATCCTGACCATATGATGATTAACCGGCTTTGTGATACAATTTGTGACACGGTGATTGCATCTGAAGGCGCGGAAAAGGTCAGAGGCATGTGGAACATATCAGAGCAGGATAAAGCTGTTATGGAAATGGCAGAGCTCAAAAAAGATATGAAACGGCTGGACGTAGATTTCTTTACAGAGGATGATGACCCGGTGATGGAGCAGGAGCAGGATTTAGAGAATGCTGCGGCTGAAAACATAAGTGATGCTGAGGACTTAACCACAGAAGACTCACTGGAGGAACAGGCTGTTTCCAATATCCAGAATGATTTCCAGGGGTATAGGGAATCAGTGGTGAACCCGTCCGGAATTATAATGGAGACTCAGGAAATGAGAGGGAGAGAACCTGGATTTCCGGGAAATGGAAGAATGGGTGGACGACCTAATATGGGTCCGGGCCCAGGAAGACCACCCATGGGAAATAATCCAGGCAGGCCGCCTATGGGTCCAGGGCCGGTGAGACCACCGTCAGGACCTAATCAGGACAGACCGCCAGTGGGAGGACCCGGACCAGTGAGACCGCCGCAGCCGCCCAGGCCAACGCCGCCCCCACCGAGACCGCCGCAGCCACCGAGGCCAACGCCGCCTCCACCACCGAGACCGCCGCAGCCGCCGAGGCCAACGCCTCCGCCCCCGCCAAGACCGCCGAGGCCACAGCCTCCCAGACCGCCAATGCCGCCCAGACCGGTTCCGCCACCTAAACCTGGAAACAGGCCATCCTGGCTTAGAGACATGGTCAAGGTACTTCTGCTGAATGAAATGTTCCACAGAAGGTGTGCCAGAGGTCTGTGCGCCTTATAGGAGCAGCAAAGATATTATTAATAAAATTCCGAAAAGATTAAGTTGTAGTTTTACTGGATATTATATAAAATAGAAATGATACAGAGCAACCAGTATAAAGGATATAATCACATATGAAAAAAATATTGCAAAAAGCAGGGATTTTGTTCCTGATATTTATAGGAGCGCTGGTAGTTTATTTTATCAGTGCCAGAAACACTATGGAAAAAGAATCAGCTGTATATACATCTATGGAAGAACCGTCTTTGCCTGTGGTTTATACCCAGCTGGGCGGTCAGGAAATCAATTGCCTGCATGGATACATGCAGGATATGGGGAATCAGGCAGCCAGGGAGAGTATCTCTGTGCTGCCTGAAGACCGTGGGCTGCATATCCGGATTGAAGAGTATGGAAATACCATTACAGGCATCAGTTATGAAGTGAGAAATCTTACTCTGGACAGGCTGGTGGAGAGGACAGAAGTGGAAGACTGGGAAAATGGGGACGGAAGCGTCAGCGCAGTGCTTCCGATTCAAAACCTGCTGGCCAGAAATGAGACATATCTCCTATCACTTACCGTGTCCACGGGAGAGAAGGAACTGCATTATTATACCAGAATCATGTGGCCGGACAATACCTATGCGTCAGATATGGTCAGGCTGGCCCAGGAGTTTACCAGGAAGAGTCTGGACTATAATCAGGCAAGAGATTTGGTATCCTATCTGGAAACCAATGACACAGAGGATAACAGTTCACTGGGGCATGTTACCATCAGGGCCAGCTTCAGCCATTTAACATGGGACGGTCTGGATGTGGAGATGGTGGGAGAGCCTCAGGTGACACTCCAGGAGTTTGACGGTATTATGGGACAAATCCAGATTCGGTATCAGGTTGCCGTCAATGAGGAAGACGGCACACGCTCCATAGTTGACGCAGAAGATAATTTCACCATGAAATGGAATGAACAGAGAATCTACCTGATGAATTACGAACGCAATGCCAATGAAGTGTTTGACGGAGGTCATCAGTCTTTTTCAGGCAAAAAGATTCTTCTTGGAATTACAAATGACAACAAGGTAAGAACCATGAAGAGTCCAAAATCCAAGTATGTGGCATTTAAAACAGGAGGAGATCTGTGGTGCTATGACTATGATGATAAGCAGGCGGTGTGCGTATTTTCGTTTAGAAGCAATTCGGACGACGGTGTGAGAAGCAATTATGACAGACACGACATAAAGATATTGTCCATGCAGGATGACGGCTCTATGGATTTTTTGGTGTATGGATATATGAACCGGGGGAAGTACGAAGGACGGATGGGAGTGGTATATTACCACTATGATAAGGAACAGGATACGGTACAGGAAAAGTTCTTCCTGCCTGCATCTGAATCCTATGATATGGTGAAAGCAGACATTGATAAACTGTCCTATCTCAGCGAAAATGACATGATGTATATTATGCTTCAGGGTACTGTGTACGGTATCGATCTTAAGAGCAATGAATCCCTGGTAGTGGCCCAGGGGCTGACAGAGGGAAGCTATGCTGTCAGCGGCGATGCCAGCCGGTTTGCATGGCAGGAAGGCCAGAACCTCTATGAATCAGAAAAGGTCCATGTTATGGATTTTAATACTTCCCAGAAACAGGAAATCGTAGGGGAGGTAAATGATTATGTCAGAGTATTGGGATTTGTTGGAAATGATTTGATATATGGACTGAGCAGTTCCAAGGATAAGTGGATTGTCAATGGCCGCATGAAGGGTATGCCTATGTATGCAATGTACATTGTCGATACGCAGATGCAGGTGGAGAGTGAATACAGAAAGGACGGTATTTATATAACGGATGTAGTTGCACAGGATGGGAGGATTCATCTGAAACGTCTGGTTCCATTGGGAGAGAACCAGTATCTGTATCAGAATGAGGATACCATTGTATGCAACCAGAGAGTTGAGAAGGACCCCTTGGAGGGAATTGGCTGGTTTGCCTCCCAGGATAAGGGAAAGGTTTATTTTGTACAGGCAGATTCAGAAATACACGGAAATGAGGTCCGTACATCTGCGCCAAAGGCATTTTCTTATGAATATACAAGTGTTCTGGATACGGGAAGCAGTGCTTCCGCATCATCTGATAACAGCATGATATTCAGGGCATACGGGGGCGGACATTATATAGGTTCCTCCAGAACCTTCAGTCAGGCAGTGGAGATGGCCTATGGACAGATGGGGTATGTGACGGACAGCAGCCAGCATATTGTGTGGGACAGAATCAACAGGCAGCCCATACGCAATATCAAATCCCCGGTGGATGAGGTCAGGAAGGTGACAAAGTATCTGGATTCATTTGACGGAAGCCGCGTTTATGAGGATGGACTTATTCTCATTGACGCAGGAGGATGCAGCCTGAGCCAGATACTCTACTATATTGACAAGGGTGTTCCTGTGATTGCCTATGTGGAATCAGGCCAGTACGTGCTTTTATCCGGTTACGACCAGTACAATGTGACGCTCTATGACCCTCAGACCCAGGAGACACAGAAGATGGGGCTGAATGATGCCACAGAGTATTTCAAGAACCTGCAGAATGATTTCCTGTGTGCTTTGACAGTGGAATAGACAGTGTACTTTAGGGTGTGCATTTTCGTTTTACTTTACAAATCTGATTCTTATGGTATAATCTAAGAAGATGTAAATAAATTATGAACAAATTTTTAAAGATTTCTTTAGGAGTATTTTCCTTATATATTGGATTTGTTTAAATAAAAATCAGAGGTGTGGAATGGAACAATATATTATCAAAGGCGGAAATCCACTGGTGGGAGATGTGACCATAAGCGGAGCCAAGAATGCCGCACTGGGAATACTGGCTGCTTCTATCATGACTGATGATGATGTGGTGATTGATAATCTGCCGGATGTAAGGGATATCAATGTACTGTTAGAGGCGATTCAGGAAATCGGTGCAAGGGTTGACCGGATTGACCGACACACTGTAAAGATAAATGGAAGCAATATAAGCGAGGTATCTGTGGATGATGAGTATATCCGCCGGATACGTGCTTCTTACTATTTCATAGGAGCCCTTTTGGGCAAATATAAAAGCGCGCAGGTTCCCCTTCCCGGGGGATGTAATATCGGCAGCAGGCCCATTGACCAGCATATCAAGGGATTCAGGGCACTGGGGGCTGAGGTGACCATTGAACGCGGGGCTGTCATTGCCCATGCCATCGACCTGGTGGCAAGCCACATTTACCTGGATGTGGTGTCAGTGGGAGCTACTATTAATATCATGATGGCCGCGGCCCTGGCAGAGGGACAGACCATCCTGGAGAATGCTGCCAAGGAACCCCATATTGTTGACGTTGCCAACTTCTTAAACAGCATGGGCGCCAATATAAAAGGAGCCGGTACGGATACAATTCGTATCAGGGGAGTGAACCGTCTTCACGGCACTGAGTATTCCATTATACCGGATCAGATTGAGGCAGGCACGTTTATGTGCGCTGCAGCTGCCACCAGAGGCGATATCATGGTTAAGAACGTGATTCCCAAGCATTTGGAAGCCATTTCCGCCAAGCTGACGGAGATAGGCTGTGAGGTGATTGAATTTGATGACGCTGTACGCGTGGTTGGAAAACCTGCCCAGAGGCATACGGATATAAAGACCCTTCCCTATCCAGGCTTTCCTACGGACATGCAGCCTCAGATGTCGGTTGCCCTGGTCCTGGCCAACGGCACCAGTATGGTGACAGAGAGTATTTTTGAGAACAGATTCAAATATGTGGACGAGCTGGCCCGCATGGGCAGTAATATAAAGGTAGAGGGCAATGTGGCTGTCATAGACGGCGTAAAAGGCCTGACAGGAGCCCAGGTCAATGCACCGGACCTGAGGGCGGGAGCAGCCCTTGTGATTGCGGGATTGGCCGCTGACGGGTATACGGTGGTGGATGAAATCGGTTATATCCAGCGCGGATATGAGTGTTTTGAGGAAAAGCTCCAGGGATTGGGAGCTATGATTGAAAAAGTAGATTCCGACCGGGAAGTACAAAAGTTTAAATTAAGGGTTGGTTGATAACAGGAGAGAATACAAGGCAGGAGGATGTACCGGAAGGTGCATGGTTCCTGCCTTTTCTTTCAGAGGCAGGATAAACAGACTTAAGAAGGATATGTGGAACGAATATGAAACAGGAATTTTATTACCAGCAAATGAATAAAGCTCAGCAGAACGCCTATAGGGCCATGTTGGATGGATTTGAGTCACTGTCGCCGGAATTTCCGGTTCTGCGCTTGGATGGTAAGGAGCTGTCAGATATTTTTTTCCGGCTCCGCCTGGACCATCCGGCCATATTTTATGTGGAGGGCTTTCACTACAGGTTTGCCCAGAATTCAGAGTATGTACAGATGATTCCGGAATATATGTTTGAGAAGAAGAAAATAAAAGAGATGAAAACAGCCCTGGAGTCCAGGATAAGCCGGCTGGTCCGGCAGGCAGAGGGAATGGTGCCGGAGGAAAAGGAAAAGTACGTGCATGACTTCATCTGCTCCAATGTGACCTATGACAAGCTGAAAAAACAGTATTCCCATGAAATTATAGGACCTCTCCAGCAGGGGATCGGTGTCTGCGAAGGCATTGCCAAGACCGTGAAAATACTGTGCGACAGGATGGGGCTGGAGTGCCTGATAGCCATAAGTGAATCAGCTCCTGACAGGGGAATCCGGTACCGCCATGCATGGAATCTGGTGAAATTGAAGAATACATGGTACCATCTGGATGCGACCTTTGATAATTCCCTGGGGCGGTATGGACAGAAGCGGTTTGATTATTTTAATCTGGATGACAAGATGATATTTAAGGACCATCAGCCCCTGGTGTATAAGGTGCCTGCGTGCACAGACGGGGGAAGGTTTTATTATAAAGAAAACAGGCTGTCCCTAACCAAGCTGGAGGACGTGGCGGGACGTTTTAAGGCTGTGCTGAGGAAGAAACAGCCCTATTATGTATTCCACTGGCGGGGAGGATATCTGACCAGGGATGTGCTGGAGCAGATTGTGGGCATTGCATCTGAGGCAGCCAGGGAAAAAGGAAAATATGTCAGGATGTCCGTGAACTATTCCCAGGCCGTAATGGAGCTGGCTGTGACAGATTTTCAGTCCGGGCAGGAGATATGCAGGGAAGAGGCGAATGAGGGCGAGCTGGCCCGTGAATAACCGATATGCCGGAGGCAGAAATCAGGCGGCGGACTAAGGATACGCAAAAAATGGGGAAAGAATCCACAGACAGGATGATTTCCCCATTTTTTATCAGAACCGTTATCAGCGTTTTTTACTTATCCGCTTAAATATGATATGATGGTGGCAGGAACCTTTGGAAAAAACATAATAAGGAGGAAAGTCATGAAAAACAAGAGCTTCAAATGGCTGCGCAGCCTGTTTCTTGCAATTGTCCTGACCACTGTAACGATAATGGGCCTTCCGCTCACAGGCGGACCCATCACGGCTTTGGCAGCGGATAAGGATATCGTGGTGCTGTACACCAATGATGTCCACTGCGGAGTGGATGACAATATCGGCTATGCAGGTCTGGCATTGTATAAGAAGGAGATGCAGCAGCAGACGCCGTATGTAACCCTGGTAGATACAGGGGACGCCATTCAGGGAGCGCCCATTGGTACGCTTTCAGACGGCGGGTATCTTATTGATATCATGAACTATGTGGGATATGATTTTGCTGTTCCTGGAAACCATGAGTTTGACTATGGCATGTCCAGATTTCTGGAGCTGGCCGGGAAATTAAATTGTGGGTATTATTCCTGCAATTTTATAGACAGCGTCACAGGCGCACCTGTTTTTGCGCCCTATAAGATGTTTACATATGGGGCTACTCAGGTGGCTTTTGTAGGCGTCACCACGCCTGAGAGCTTTACAAAATCCACACCGGCATATTTTCAGGACAGCCAGGGCAATTATATTTATTCCTTCTGTGAGGACGAGAGCGGCCAAAAGCTGTACGATCAGGTGCAGGCCAGCGTGGATGCAGCCAGGACAGCGGGAGCTGATTATGTGATCCTGGCGGGACACCTGGGGGAAAACGGCATTACCCAGAAATGGTCCTCCGCCAGTGTGATTGCCAATACCACGGGAATTGACGTGTGTATTGACGGCCATTCCCATGAAACGGTTCCGTCGGAGAACGTAAAGAATAAAAACGGACAGAATGTGGTTCTGACCCAGACGGGTACTAAGCTGAATCATATCGGAAAGCTGACCATATCTGCCGATGGATCCATACGCGCAGAGCTGGTATCAGAGGTGCCTGCTGCGGACCTGGACAGGGAATATACGGTACAGGAACATGATTCCTTAAGCAGGATTGCGAAGAGGGAGCTGGGAAGTTATAACCGCTGGATGGATATTTACAACAGCAATCTGGATAAGATAAAGAATGCGGACGTGATTCCTGCGGGTCTTAATATTGTGATTCCCGGTAAAAGCTATATTAATCCTAACGGAAAGGCCGCAGACTATGGAACCTATCAGTTCATCCAGTCCATTGAAAACCAGTACAATGAGACGTTGAAGACAGTTCTGGGTACCACGCCATATGAGCTGACAGTCAATGATCCTGCCACGGGGAATCGTATTATCAGAAACGCAGAGACGAATCTGGGAGATTTGACAGCAGATGCTTACCGTGCGGAGCTGGGTGCTGATATCGGGCTCAGCAACGGAGGCGGAATCCGCAGTGTTATTAAGCCGGGCAACATTACCTATAACGACACCCTGGCCGTGTTTCCTTATGGGAATATGGGATGTGTCATAGAGGCCACGGGACAGCAGATTAAGGATGCGCTGGAGATGGCGTCCAGGAATTGTCCTGAGGAGAGCGGCGGTTTCCTTCAGGTTTCCGGTCTGACCTACACCATAGACACATCTGTTAAGTCCGGCGTTCAGACGGATGACAAGGGGAATTTCACCGGTGTGTCCGGCCCTTACAGGGTAACGGACATTAGGGTGGGAGGAGAGCCCCTCGAACTTAATAAGAGGTATACCGTGGCGTCCCATAATTATATGCTGAAACAGGGGGGCGACGGCATGACCATGTTTAAAGGATGTAATGTAATCCGGGATGAGGTTATGGTGGATGTGGATATATTGTCTTCCTATATCAGAAGGATGGGAGGTTCCGTGACATCTGAGTATGCAAATCCAGGGGGACAGGGAAGGATTTCCATAAGGTAGGATAGGAAATGATGGATTTTAGTATTGACATATATATATAATTGCTATAAGATATGGAAGGTAACACATTTTACAATTAAAGAGTTCGTAAATATCCCTTATTCAGAGTGATGGAGGTACAAAGGACCTGTGAAGTCACGGCAACCCCGGTTGAGTATATCGGCAAGATATGCGAAAGGGCCGGAAGGTGCCAGCCTGAGCGAGGAGTATGCTATGGAGCATACTTGGTCGAGCAATAAGAGGATTTGAAGATTTAATGATATTTTCAAGTCCGCAATTGCTGCGGACTTTATTTTTTGTAAATGGTTGATGTTACAGCTGCTATTAATCATTTATCTGAAAGAAGGAGAGATTAAAATGGAGAGAAGACTTTTTACATCTGAGTCCGTAACAGAAGGTCATCCGGACAAAATGTGCGATGCCATATCTGATGCGATTTTGGATGCACTGATGGAGCAGGACCCAATGAGCCGCGTGGCATGTGAGACAGCCACCACAACAGGACTGGTTCTGGTCATGGGAGAGATAACCACCAACGCTTATGTGGACATTCAGAAGCTGGTGCGCGAAACGGTGCGTGAGATTGGCTATGACCGTGCCAAATACGGCTTTGACTGCGATACCTGCGGTGTTATCACAGCCATTGACGAGCAGTCCCAGGATATTGCGCTGGGAGTGAATAAGGCGTTAGAGGCAAAGGAAAATAAGATGTCCGACCAGGAGCTGGATGCTATCGGAGCAGGGGACCAGGGCATGATGTTCGGTTTTGCCACCAATGAGACAGAGGAATTCATGCCGTATCCCATTTCCCTGGCCCACAAGCTGGCTAAGCGTCTTACGGAAGTCCGCAAGAACGGTACGCTTAAGTACCTGCGTCCGGACGGCAAGAGCCAGGTAACCGTGGAGTATGATGAAAATGACAAGCCGGTCCGTCTGGACGCTGTGGTATTGTCCACACAGCATGATGAGAGCGTGACCCAGGAACAGATTCATGCGGATGTGAAGAAGTACATCTTTGACGAGATACTTCCGCAGAATATGATTGACGGGAACACAAAGTTTTTCATCAACCCTACAGGACGTTTTGTTATCGGCGGACCTCAGGGAGACAGCGGTCTGACAGGACGTAAAATAATCGTTGATACCTACGGCGGTTATGCGCGCCACGGCGGCGGCGCATTCTCCGGAAAGGACTGCACCAAGGTTGACAGGTCTGCTGCATATGCTGCCCGCTATGTTGCTAAGAACATCGTGGCGGCCGGTCTGGCTGACAAGTGCGAGATTCAGCTGTCCTATGCCATTGGTGTTGCTCACCCCACCTCCATTATGGTGGATACCTACGGAACCGGTAAATTGAGCAATGAGAAGCTGGTGGACATTATCCGTTCCAATTTTGATCTCCGTCCGGCCGGAATCATCAAGATGCTGGACCTGCGCCGCCCGATTTATAAGCAGACGGCTGCTTATGGTCACTTTGGCCGCAATGATTTGGACCTGCCTTGGGAGAGACTGGATAAGGTTGAATTGTTAAAAAGTTATCTATAGGAAGGCGCTTAAGATTTGACTGAACCCCTATTTTAATAAGTAATCAAAGGATTTCGGTTGAGTTAATGATTAGAGCTTTGGAATGTGTTTGATTTTTAGTTACAGCTATCTTCTATGGCAATAGGGGATAGCTGTTTTCTTGTCTGATGATTGTCCTGGTTCCTCCACAAAAAAATTATAAAATCTTTCATTTACATATTGACATTTTTTTAACGAAGGTTTATAATGCAAACAGTGAGATTGTTAATTAATTATCAATAGCAATTGAGTAACAATTTAAAATGACTTGACAGGCAGGTACAGCCTAAATGTACTGATTCAAACACAAGGAAAATGGAGGATAAGGAAATGGCAAAGAAAATCGAGCAGGTTGTTCCGGAAATCATTGACAGCGTAGACGGACTGAATGCAAAAATGAATGCAATGCGCGAAGCGCAGAAAGCTTTTTCTACCTTTACACAGGAGCAGGTAGACAAAATCTTTTTTGCAGCAGCAAGCGCAGCCGACAAGATGCGTCTTCCACTTGCAAAGATGGCAGTAGAAGAGACCGGCATGGGCGTGGTTGAGGATAAAGTCATCAAAAACAACTACGCTGCAGAGTATATCTACAACGCATACAAGGATACAAAGACAGTTGGTGTGATTGAGGAAGATAAGGAATACGGCATTAAGAAAATTGCCGAGCCAATCGGTCTGATTGCAGCTGTTATTCCTACCACTAATCCTACTTCCACAGCTATCTTTAAGACACTGATTGCCTTAAAGACACGCAACGCAATCATTATTTCCCCACATCCCCGTGCTAAGAACTGTACTATCGCAGCGGCCAAGGTGGTTCTGGATGCGGCAGTGAAGGCCGGCGCACCGGAGGGCATTATCGGATGGATTGATGTTCCTTCACTGGAACTGACCAATGAGGTTATGAGGGATGCGGATCTGATTCTGGCAACAGGTGGTCCCGGCATGGTTAAGGCTGCTTATTCTTCAGGAAAGCCTGCTCTGGGCGTTGGCGCCGGCAATACACCGGTTATCATCGACGACACAGCAGATATTAAGATGGCGGTTAACTCCATCATTCATTCCAAGACATTTGACAACGGCATGATTTGTGCTTCCGAGCAGTCCGTGACAGTCATGGAATCCATTTACAGCGAAGTAAGAAAAGAATTTGAATACAGAGGCTGCTATTTCTTAAAGCCGGGCGAGATTGATAAGGTCCGCAAGACCATCATTGTAAACGGCGCCCTGAATGCCAAGATTGTGGGACAGAAGGCAGCAACCATTGCCAAGCTGGCAGGTGTTGAAGTTCCGGAGGATACCAAGATTCTGATTGGCGAAGTTGAGTCTGTGGATATCAGCGAAGAGTTTGCCCATGAGAAACTGTCTCCCGTACTGGCTATGTACAAGGCTAAAACATTTGACGAGGCTCTGGATAAGGCAGAGCGTCTGGTGGCAGACGGAGGCTACGGCCATACCTCATCCCTGTATGTGAATGTAAATGAAGAAGATAAGATTTTAAAGCATGCAGCAAGGATGAAGACCTGCCGTATCGTAATCAACACTCCTTCTTCCCACGGCGGTATCGGTGACCTGTATAACTTCAAGTTAGCTCCGTCCTTAACACTGGGCTGCGGTTCCTGGGGCGGCAACTCCGTATCTGAGAACGTTGGAGTTAAGCACTTACTGAATATTAAGACCGTTGCTGAAAGGAGAGAGAACATGCTGTGGTTCCGTGCACCTGAGAAGGTTTACTTTAAGAAGGGCTGTCTGCCTGTAGCATTACAAGAGCTGAAGGATGTTTTAGGCAAGAAGAGGGCGTTCATTGTAACAGACTCCTTCCTGTATAAGAACGGATACACCCATGTCATCACAGACCGTCTCAATGAAATGGGAATCACATATACCGTATTCTCCGATGTACAGCCTGACCCAACACTGGCTAATGCACAGGCCGGCGCCAAGCTTATGAGAGAATTTGAGCCGGATGTAATCCTGGCTATGGGCGGCGGTTCCGCCATGGACGCAGGCAAGATTATGTGGGTGCTGTATGAGCATCCGGAAGTGGATTTCATGGATATGGCTATGCGTTTCATTGATATCAGGAAACGTGTATATACCTTCCCGAAGATGGGCGAGAAAGCATATTTCATCGCTGTTCCTACTTCTTCCGGTACAGGTTCCGAGGTTACTCCTTTCGCCGTTATCACAGATCAGGAGACCGGTATCAAGTATCCTCTGGCAGATTACGCGCTGCTGCCTAATATGGCAATTGTTGATACTGACAACATGATGAGCCAGCCAAGAGGTCTCACCAGCGCATCCGGCGTTGACGTACTGACCCATGCACTGGAGGCATATGCATCCGTCATGGCAACCGACTATACAGACGGCCTTGCGCTTAAGGCCATGAAGAACGTATTTGATTACCTTCCAACCGCTTACAATGAGCCTACAAATGTTGAGGCACGTCAGAAGATGGCTGATGCTTCCTGTATGGCTGGTATGGCGTTTGCCAATGCATTCCTGGGTGTATGCCATTCCATGGCTCATAAGCTGGGCGCATTCCATCACCTGCCACACGGTGTTGCCAATGCTCTGCTGATTTCCCTGGTGGTTGATTTCAACGCAGCTGAGAATCCACGTAAGATGGGTACATTCTCCCAGTATCAGTATCCACATACCCGTGAAAGGTATGCGGAGTGCGCAAGGTTCTGCGGAATCCAGGCCAAGGATGATGCTGAGGCAGTTCAGAAGCTGATTGTCAAGATTGAGGAGCTTAAGAGGACTGTGGGCATCAAGTCCTGCATCAAGGATTACGGCATTGATGAGAAAGACTTCTTAGACAGGCTGGACGATATGGTTGAGCAGGCATTTGATGACCAGTGTACCGGCGCTAACCCAAGATATCCGCTTATGAGTGAGATTAAAGAAATGTATTTAAAAGCATACTACGGTAAATAATTCGTACCCATTGCGGGTAAATACCTTTATCCTTTGTGTTTGGAACAGGCCGTCTGTCATTTGACAGGCGGCCTGTTCATATTGTTTTGTTATTGTTTATCCTTGTGGTTCAGCATGATGCCATCAAAAAAAGATTCATAATTGATGTTAAAGATTTCCTTCATGGCTGCCAGCTCGGAGATTCGTATATTATATGTGCCGCTTTCTATCTGGGAATATATACTGCGTGAAATATTAATCCCCATCAGCTGCATCTTTGCAGTGACCTGATCCTGGGTGAGATGTGACTGCATACGGTATTTTCGGATGTTTGGCCCTATCCTTAAATCCTGCTTTAATTTTTGTTCCATGGCTTCCTCCGGAATATGCAAGAAATAGGTTGCATTTCCTTGATTTTACGACAAATGTCATATATAATTGCAATGTATAGATTGCACAGGAGAAATTGGAAATATACATGCAGAAAGTAGAATAGGAGTTTTATATGATGCCAGATAAATCCCAGGGGGGGCTGTTGGCCAGATTGCAGGAACTCTCCGGCTGCCAGTACCTTTCGGACCTTCACAGTTCGTTTTATATTGAGGATATTATATATGCCGTGCGCACGGTCAGCATGTCATCCTATTCCATGGGCGAATGGGAGGAGGCTTTCCGGTATATTACTGGCGTCAGGACGGAATTTAAGAGTAAGGAAGAGCTTGTAAAGAATCTGATTATCAGATTAGAGGAAAATAAGGAACGATAGATAAAAAAGATGCTGTATGGCTGTCCGGATGTATTATGGTATATCCGGACAGCCATACAGCATCCTTTTTCAATTATCCTGTTTTTATTTCTGTTTTTATGCGGAGCGTATTTTTGTGCGGAGCGCAGTCCTGCGCTGGGGCAGGAGGTGCTGGAGCAGGAAGCGCTGCTGTGGTTTCTGCAGTCACCCGGCGTACCCTATGTAATTTCGCTGTAAAACAGCTCATGCTGCCTTTTGACCCGTTTGCGGATCTGCCGTACAAAGGACGAAGGGCCAAGTACGCGGACCACAGGGCCAAAGGACAGAATATCTATGAGAAGTTCTGTCTCATCTGCCAAATCATAGTGGATGGAACAGATCCAGCATTTATTTTCCGCGTCATATTCCGTGTGCTTTTCATAGTTGGCAAAATGCAGCATGCACCGCTCCAGGGAGTTGCGTTCTCCGCTGATTTTGAGAACCACTGGTTCCGAGGCCTTTTGGATAGGTTCAAAACAGCGGGCTTCAAGGTCTGGTGGGCATGACTTTGAGGTCACATGGCAGTCCTTTATGCGTGCCAGATTAAGTATGGTGCTGCGGCTGAACGTATTTCCGTGAAGCTGGAGGCAGCAGAGCCGGAATTTGTCATCCTTGGAAGAATACTGAAGCTGGTAAGGCGCAGTCTCAAAGGAGTGGACACGGCCGTGTTTTCCCTCATAGGCCACCAGAAGAACACGTTCCTCCTGAATTGCCTTAAGAACGGACTGGAAATGCTTCCTGTAGGAGGGGGAACCATAGGAGTCTCCGTCCCTGTAGCGGTCATAGCAGTAAAAGTCGTCCTCGCAGTATAGGGAGGGCAAACCGTCCCATTCCCCGGCCAGGAATTCTAACTGTCTGTCTGTGAAAAACAGTTGGAACCGGGGATCCTGCATCAGGGATTTAAGCCATGCTTTTTGGAGGTTTGTAAGAGGGACCGCAGGAACGGCATGGCCCAGACGGGACTTGAAGGTATGTTTATCCTGTTCTTCCAGAAGGGCCCATGTGCCGTCCGTCAGTTTGGGGATGATGGACAGGGCGCTTTCCTGGAATCCGTAAGCACGGCATATATCCTCCATATCCTGTCTGGTGATGGGGCTTTGCCATGCTTCATCCAGTATGTGCCGGACCACATTGTAATAACAGCTGTATATTTTGTGAAATAATTCCATGGCATTCTACTCCTCATTCCCACAGTACATCTCATACATCTTCTCCCAATCACGGGTTATCTTGGCTATGGAAAAGAAATTGGTGCCCTGTATGTCCATAATACGGCCTGTAAAGGTTTTGACCCAGGACAGCATTTCATTGGTATCGAAAAATGTACCCGTGTAGAGAAACTGGTTTTCACGTATCTTCATAATTTCCCCTCCCCTGCCTTCACGGTAAAGACGGTTCAGGATGTAAGGTTCCTTTTCCTCGTCTATGTAGAGCTTGATACAGACCTCCTCCATACGGCTTGTACCGCCTCCAAAGGACACGCCCCAGCATTTCTCCTTATTCTTTTCCAAATCACGAAGTACTTCATCATAAAATGCACATGGCTCCAGAAGGGTCACCCGGGTGATGGAATCCAGGCGGGAGTTGCTGAAGCGGCGGCGCTCCGGCAGATACAGGCACAGATACCTGCGCCCGGTCTGGGTGCTGACAAATATCTTCAGGGGCACCCCTGACAGGGTGGAAACCTGTCCGCTGCGGCTGCTTTTGTTCTCAAACCGAATCATGCGTTTCCCGCGGACAGCGGTCAGTATGTCGGCCAATACGCCGTCCTCCAGTGTATGTACGATAAAATGGTGCTTGAACTGGAACAGGTCATTGCATTCATCCTGACGGTCCAGGATGGTGCTGCCTATGCAGCCAAAGGGGGCGGCCTCCTGGAAGTATTTCACGGCTGTCATGAGGCACTGCCACAGGTTCTGTTCCCCTTCCTCGGTCCCATCCGGTTCCATGTCACCGGAATTTACACGCTGCGGTTCTGTTTCCATGGGCATGAGAGGAGCAAGCGCGTAGGACAGGGTCTTGCCGTCCTTATGGGATACCAGTATACCGAGGGTTTCGTATTCCTTCAGCTTCAGTCGCACGGTCTGGGTGTCGAAAACCACCCCGTAGTTATGGGATATAAGGTCGGTCACTGCGCCGGATGACATGCCCTCAGGACAGTCCCATAAAAGGTCCAGGATGAAGAAATGGAGCATCAGGTCATTGTCTGTAAAACTTTTGGACTTCCAGGCAGCGTACAGGGGATTCTGAGGTATGGTCTTGCTGTCTACATTGATGTAGACATGCTTTCCCTTTGAGGTGTAATGGGACTTTGTATACCGGGAGAGCCAGCTCTCAATACGCCGGCGCTCATTGTCGTAGGTTCTGGCGCTCTTTTCGCTGAAATCATTTCTTACCTTGAACCCATATACGTAAAACTGGCGCATATAGTCCCGGATGCGGTCAAAGTTCTTGATTAATTCCTGGAATTCAGCCATATATACCCCTCCTGTCCGTGGATTTCTGACTGTTTTATCTATCATTTTAATGTAAGGTTCTATTTTGTCAAGCTGACACGCCTGTTCTTACAGCATACATTCAATTGAAACGTTAGTATAGATATTATAGCAAATAATGGAAGTTCGCAACTTTTTTTAAATGATAACCATGTTAAAATTGAGTATTATAAGCATGTAGTTAAGATACATACGCAAATATATGAACGGTAAGACGGATTACCACGGCGCCGGCAGGGCGGGATTTATCCCTGTCATCCATTGACGGCGTACAGAGTGAAGAAGAAAGGATGTGAGATATATGTTTGTGATGTATGAAAAAGAAAAGATGAAGGTTCCTGTAAGGGTATGGCTTAAGGAACGAGAGGATTTGGAAGGCAGTTGCCTGGAACAGGCATATCATCTTTCACAGCTTCCTTTCCTTCACAAGTGGGTCAGTCTGATGCCGGATACACACGCCGGAATGGGAATGCCCATTGGAGGTGTTATTGCAGCAGACGGCGTGGTGATTCCCAATGCAGTGGGTGTGGACATCGGCTGCGGTATGGCTTATACCGAGACCAACATTAAGGTGGCTGATATCAGGGAGGTTATCACGGGCAACGGCTCTCTCCTCCAGGCTGTCATAGGTGATATCATGCGCAACGTTCCGGTGGGATTTGCACACCATAAGACCATGATGCCCAGCTATACCATGGACGGTGCTTTGGAGGAAATGGACCGGTATGAGGAGGATGGGGAGCTCTTAGGACAGCTGGAGGCGGGATATTACCAAATTGGTACGCTGGGAGGCGGAAATCATTTCATTGAGCTTCAGGAGGATGACGACGGTTATCTGGCTGTAATGATTCACTCGGGAAGCCGTCACTTCGGAAAGTCTGTCTGCGATTACTTCCACTATAAGGCAAGACAGCTAAACCAGAAATGGTTCAGCGCTGTGCCCGATGAATACAGGCTGGCCTTCCTGCCGGTGGATACCAGAGAAGGCAAACAATACCTTAACTGGATGCAGCTTTCCATGGATTTTGCCAAAGAGAACAGGGAAAAGATGATGTTAGCAGTGAAGGCCATTCTGGAAAAATGGATTGGAAAGTATACCGAACTTTCACTGGAGTTTTCCCGCGACATAAACTGCCACCACAATTACGCTTCCTTTGAAAACCACTATGGGAAGGATGTGTGGGTCCACAGGAAGGGCGCTGTCAGCGCTCAGAACGGAGAATTAGCCGTTATTCCGGGGGCCATGGGTTCTTACAGCTATGTGGTTATGGGAAAGGGAAATCAGGAGAGCTTCTGCTCTTCATCCCATGGAGCCGGGCGGCAGTATTCAAGAAAAGGTGCCATGGCGGCATTTTCCTGTGAGGAAGTCATTCTGGATTTACAGAAGCAGGGTGTGATTCTGGGTAAAAAGGGAAAGGCCGACGTGGCGGAGGAGAGCCGGTTTGCCTATAAGAATATTGAGGAGGTCATGGATAACCAGCAGGATCTGGTGGTGCCCGTGAAGCGCCTTAAGACCATAGGCGTGGTGAAAGGATAGAAGGCCGCGGCAGTATGCCGGGGCCGGGGAAAAACAAGCAGGCACCCGTCAGAGGGACGGGAGGCATGTCCTACATAAATATCGGCAGTTTGCCTTAAGAGGCGGAGTTTACTTCCTGGGACTCCCCGGTGCCCGGCCTGTGGTTCAAGGGTATGCCGGCAATCTGCAGCTTTTTAGGATGATGTGTCGCGGGTTCGACTCCCGCCGTGTATGGTAACACGTAGCTAAGTGGGTATAGCAATCATTAAAAATGATGACATAACCAAATGTCTCCAGGAAGGAGAAGGGATGCCTTCGCTCCTGCCGAACCTGTTTAAAACAGGGAAAAGCAGTTCTTCTGCGGCCCAGCGCGGCTGCGGATACCGCACAAAATGGGCCGGGCCGGAAATACGGTCAATCCGGATAGGCCGGATGATAAAGTGTTTCCCGTTCGGATGGAGCCTGTACGGAATGCGTGTCAGCGCATTACGGATCGGATCCGGGTAGGGCCGTAACGACCAGCCCTTCCAGGATGTGCTTAAGCAGAAGCCCGCAGCAGAAGGATGGAGCCGGGCATCCGCCTTTTCCATCAAACAAATTTTACAGATTCATAATAATGAGGGATTCAGATATGATGATAAAGAAATATATAATCAAAGAGCAGGAATGCGGCTACCTGATGAAGGACGGCCGGTTCGTGGAACTGCTGACAGCAGGCAGGTATTCTTACCTTAACATGTTGGGATATGAGGTACAGACAGTGCCTATGACAGGGGAAGTCAAAACATGCGGAATACCGGAGGAAATCCTCATGAAGGATGAGAAGTTTGCCTCCAGGGTAGTGAAGGCAGTGCTGCCGGATGAGTGCATAGCTCTCCGGTTTGTGAATAAGGCGTACAGGGAAGTAATCACAAAGCCTGAGACATTGTACTGGAATGTATTTGAGAAAAATGAATTCCGGCTCATCGACATAACACAGCCTTATATGGAGGATACCCTTCCCCGGATGTATATGGATTTGATGCCGTCCAAGTACTATAAGAAAATAGTTATAAAGGACGGAGAGACAGGTCTTTTGTATTTTGACAACCGCTATGAAAAGAAACTGGACACAGGAACCTATTACTTCTGGAATTACGGAAGGGAGGTTACCTGCAAAATTTTCAACATGAAGATCCAGCAGCTTGACATCTCCGGCCAGGAAATCCTTACCTCAGATAAGGTGGCTGTGCGTTTAAACATAATCTGCAATTACCGGATTACCAATCCGGAGAAGCTGGTTCAGACCGTAGAAGGGGTGGCTTCTCAGCTCTATACTTATGTCCAGCTGAAGCTGCGGGAGTATGTGGGGCGGTACAGGCTGGATGAGCTCCTGGAACAGAAGGAGGAAATCGGAAGGTTTGTACTGGATAAGTTAAAGGAGTATCAGGAGGAATACTGCGTGGAGATAACCGGGGCAGGTATCAAGGACATTATCCTTCCGGGAGAGATAAGGGAAATCATGAATACCGTGCTGATGGCAGAAAAAAAGGCCCAGGCCAATGTCATCATGCGGCGGGAGGAAGTGGCTTCCACCAGAAGCCTTTTGAACACTGCCAGGCTTATGGATGAAAACCGCACCCTGTTCAAGCTGAAGGAGATGGAGTATCTGGAGAAGATCTGCGACAAGGTGGGCAATATATCCCTTAACGGCGGTAAAGGCGTGCTGGAGCAGCTGGCAGAGCTGGCCGGGGTGCAGGATTAACGGTTTATGGGGATAATGGTGTACAGGAATAAGAATGCCGGGTTAATTTAAAAATAATGCAAATTTGCCCAGGTCCATATGCTATAGTACTGACATAAGAGAACGGAGGCCTCCCTGGCCTCCCTCCATAAGCGCCGGTATGCAAATGGCTGAAGCAAGCGGTCTGTAAAACCGTGACCCAGGTGGTGAACATTGTTGGCTCGAATCCAACCCGGCGCATCAGGACTGTTAACAGACAGGTTCCGGGCGCGCCCATACCGGGATAAGGTATGGGCGCGCAATCAGCAGATGTGGCAGAGTGGTCGAATGCGGCTCCCCGCTAAGGAGCAGGCCGGCAGTAACCGGTCCGGAGGTCCGAATCCTCCCATCTGCGTTGACAAATTTGGAAGAGAACGTGTATACTGATAATCGGAAGGAGAGCATTATGGCAGAAGAAGTTTTCATAAAGGTAAGGTTATATAGTTATGGGCAGTCCGGTGCCGGCAGTTATCTATACTATGGCAGCGGACTGATTGGTGTAACTGAAAACAGGAACTGCCAAAGCCCCGGATAAGAAGAAACGATTCATAAATACGTTTTATGAACCTTTAGCGAACATGGTACAAAGGGCCCCAGGCAGGCCCTTTTTTGATGCGGAAAGCGAGGAAGATCCACATGCATCAGACCATGTTTCCATTATTGATTGTTAATATCCTGGAGAATCATGCCACAAAGGAAAGACCTCTTTCCATTACGGAGATAACAGAGTTTGTCAACAGGGAGTTCGGACCCTTTGCCATGGAAAAAGAACAGCTTATGAACCGGTCCACGGTGACGCGGATTCTGGATGCCATGGAGTTTTGGACCGAGGAAGGAAACCTGCTTAATTTTAAGGTGACGCAGTGCGGTTCAGAGAATAAGAAGCTGTTCTGTCTGGAGCGGCCAAAGGGGTGAAGTGGAGTTCCGGACCGATTTCAGGTGGTAAAGGATGAAACATCCCGTAAAACCGCGGAAAATCCGGCTGCAGTGATTTTGAAAATCGGTTTACATACTTCTTGACTTTAGCATATTAACTTGTTATACTTTTTCTAAAGTGTGTGCCGGACCCACTGCCGGCACAGCATCCCCACACTTCACAAACAAAAATCCAGGAGGTCGATTGAAATGTCATACGTTGATGAGATTTACGAGAGAGTTGTAGCACAGAACCCGGGTGAGCCGGAGTTCCATCAGGCTGTCAAGGAAGTACTGGATTCCTTAAAACTGGTCATTGATGCCAATGAGGAAAAATACCGCAGGGAAGGTATTCTTGAGCGTTTCACGGAGCCGGAAAGAATTGTATCTTTCAGGGTACCGTGGGTAGATGACAATGGAGCTGTCCAGGTGAACAAGGGATACAGGATCCAGTTCAACAGCGCCATCGGACCATATAAGGGCGGCCTGCGTTTCCATCCATCTGTAAACCAGAGCATCCTCAAGTTTCTCGGTTTTGAGCAGACACTTAAAAACTCCCTGACAGGCCTTCCCATGGGCGGAGGCAAGGGCGGTTCCAACTTCGATCCCAAAGGCAAATCAGACCGCGAGGTCATGGCTTTCTGCCAGAGCTTTATGACAGAGCTGTACCGTCACATTGGCAAGGATACGGATATCCCGGCCGGAGATATCGGCGTAGGCGGCAGGGAAGTGGGATACCTCTTTGGACAGTATAAGAGAATCACAGGATTATATGAGGGCGTACTTACAGGCAAGGGACTCACCTTTGGCGGTTCCCTGGCCAGGACACAGGCAACCGGATATGGCCTGGTATACATTCTGGATGAGATGTTAAAGCACAACGGCAAGGATATGGCAGGCAAAACCATCGTTGTATCCGGTTCCGGCAATGTGGCCATCTACGCAACTGAGAAGGCACAGCAGCTGGGAGCAAAGGTTGTGGCTTTAAGCGATTCCAACGGTTATATCTATGACAAGGACGGCATTCAGCTGGATATTGTGAAGGAAATCAAGGAAGTACGCAGAGGACGTATCAAGGAGTATGTGGAAGAGGTGCCAACCGCAGTGTATACAGAGGGAAGAGGAATCTGGAGCATCCCATGTGACATCGCCCTTCCCTGTGCAACCCAGAACGAGCTGAATCTGGACGATGCCCAGACACTTCTCGCCAACGGATGCTTTGCAGTGGCAGAGGGCGCTAACATGCCGTCCACCAGGGAAGCCACAGATTTGTTTGTGGAGAAGAAGATTCTCTTTATGCCGGGTAAGGCTGCCAATGCAGGCGGCGTGGCAACTTCCGGACTGGAGCAGAGCCAGAACGCCTTAAGAATGTCATGGTCCTTTGAGGAAGTGGACGATAAGCTTCACACCATCATGGTAAATATTTTTGCAAAGGTATCAGAGGCAGCAGAGCGCTATCAGGTTGCAGGCAACTATGTGGCTGGTGCTAATATCGCCGGATTTGAGAAGGTGGTTGAGGCTATGCTGGGACAGGGTATTGTGTAGTCTGCCCTGTATCGCGCAGAATGAATATATAAGATGGGGATCGGATCCCGCAGGCAGGCCGTATTGGCTTGTCTGCGGGATTTTCTTGCTTTTTTGGCTTGTGCATGCGGCCGGAGACACAGCCAGGTCTGGTTTAACCTGAAAATCAACAGAAACTGGAAATAATGCATAAAAAACATAGTTTTTGCTTTTGTATATTGAATATTTTTAAAACTTGTGTTAATATAATGTTAATACGGATTGTTGACAATCCACAATCTACAATCATCAATATATGAAAGGTGAAGAGGAAAAAAAGATGGAAGCACTTATTACACGTACCGAAGGCCTGATATTCGTGATTTTAATCATGGTAGCATTCGCGCTTTGGTTACAGAGATTCAAAGCATTTAAGTCACTGGGGCCGGTTTTGACAGTAGTGGTATTGGGAATTATTCTTTCCAACACCCATGTGGTGCCGATTTCACATGATTTTTACAGTGCGTTGTCTACATACTGCGTGACGCCCGCCATATCCATCTGTCTGCTCAGCATGAATATGCGTGAGCTGAAGAAGCTGAACAGGGAGCCGGTGATTGCTTTGGTATCCGCTATTTTTTCTGTATGTTTTATTGCCATCATACTGGGATTATTCTTTGCTCCAAGGATTACCGAGGGCTGGAAGTGCGCCGGCATGTTTGTAGGCACCTACACAGGCGGAACACCTAACCTGACAGCTATTGCAACCGGTCTGGACTGTTCAAGAGAAACCCTTGCGGCAGCCAATGCAGCTGACTACGTGGTGTCCACCCCCTTAATGGTATTTCTGTTTGCGGCTCCGGCTATCTTAAAGGCGTCCAAACGCTGGAACAAGCTGTGGCCTTACCAGTTTACAAAAGAGGAGCTGGACGACGGAGAGGACGAGCCCCTGATGTCTGATAAGAGATGGTCTATCCGGGATATTGCATGGCTTTTGACCATTGGTTTCGGCGTTTCCTTTGTATGTACTGTGATTGCGCAGTCCATTTTTCCGGATACCTTCTGGAAAGCGGGAAGGCTGCTGATTCTTACCACGGTATCCATTGGCCTGGCACAGTTAAAGCCTGTCCAGAAGCTGCGCGGAAATCTTGATCTGGGTCTGTTTATTTCCCTGACCTTCCTTGCAACTATTGGATTTGCTGTGGATTTGCAGCAGTTCATCGGTTCCGCGCTTATGATGACCCTGTATGTACTGTTCATGCTGGTGGGATGTATTGTACTGCACCTTATTATCTGCCGCATATTTAAGATTAAGTATGAGTATGTAATCCTGTCCATGGTGGGATGTATTGTAGACGGACCAACCTCATCCCTGACCGCGGCAGGCGCAGACTGGAAATCCCTGATTAACGTCGGCTTAATCATGGGTGTAATAGCCGGAGCCTGCGGAAACTATGTGGGCATCTTTGTATCCTATGTCATCAAGGGTATATGCGGCCTGTAACCATTAAGAAAGGCTAAAGCCTAAGATAAACTCCGGCGCTTGTGATCCAAGGTGCCGGAGTTTTGTCATTTTTTCGGACAATATGTTTACCGTGGGATTTTCTTATGATACTATTAGTTTGTGACAGAATACACTGGAATTGTTGTGGGATTATGAAAAGGAATTGCTTTTATGGGAAAATTAACGTATCAGACACTGCGTGAAAATGTGGTGGACGTCATTCGTATGAAAATATTCAACCACGAGCTGGCGCCGGGAATGAGAATTATTGAACAGGATATTTCGGACGAACTTGGGGTGAGCCGCGGGCCGATTCGGGAGGCTTTAAGACAACTGGAGCAGGAAGGCCTGGTGGAATATGTGAGGAATGTGGGGTGTTCGGTGAAAAATATCACCCTGGAGGACATTTACGAGATTTATCTGCTGAGGGCCACCTATGAGATTTTGGCAGTAAAGCTGTGCAGAGGAGTGTTTTCAGAGACTGCCTTTGCGGAGATGGATGCTGCATTAGAATCCATGAAGGATTTAAAGGAAACAGATTATAACAAATCCATTGCCTGTGATAACATGCTTCATGAGGCTATCATACGTTCCACCGGCTTACCGCGGCTGATTAAGGGATGGACGGACTTAAACTATGGAAATGCCATCAATTATTATGCGGGCAACCCTGACAGCCGGGCCATGATAGACCGCCAGTACCCCATCCATAAGGAACTGGTGGACGTGTGCCGCACCGGAAATACGGAGGAAATATGCAGGGCCATATCAAACCATTATATGAAGACCATCAGACGGCGACTGAAGGAGCAGGGTATGCCGGAAGACCATTTTAAGTTTTCAATTGATGTGATTGACGGCTGGGTGTGAGGCTGGGAGAGAAGATTGGACAGCCGCAGAAAACAGAATAAAGGGAGAATCCTGATGACGGTTTGAGAAGTACCTGTCATCAGGATTTTTTTGTGGAACAATAAGAAGGTGTATTCTGCCATGTGATTTGGTAAACCATGTTGTTGTGAATAGTGACATGGTATCCGGGTGAAACAGGGAAATTAAGGCACAATTATGTATAAAATAATTGCGCATCACAGGAATGAGCATCATATTGCACAAAATATGGACCCTATTTGAATTGAAATACACATGTCCGGCCTTTATAATGCAGATATGGAGAAGATACATGAGCGCGCGTGTAACTTTAATATTAATTAATGAGGAGTACCAAATCATGACGGGAGATATTGTATACAAGGACCTGATTCAGCTGGATTTGGATGTGAGAAACACAGACGAATTATTCGAGGTAATGGCCGGGCGGCTTATGGAATTGGGATATGTGACAGGGGATTTTCTTGAAAGCATAAAGGAAAGAGAGAAGGAATATCCTACGGCCCTCCCCATAGAGCCATATGCAGTGGCCATACCCCATACAGACCCGGGATGCATTAAGAATGCATTTATTGCCTGTATCCGCCTGAAGGAACCGATTCCATGGAGGGAGATGGCTGCCAACGAGGTAGTCCATATGGTGCGGTTTGTATTTCTGCTTGGTTTTAAGCAGGAGGCGGTGGGGGATGCCCATGTGGAACTGCTTCAGATACTGGTAAACAATTGCCAGAGACCTGATTTTATGGAAAGGCTGAGGCAGGCTGCTAATATAGAAGCATATTTTAATCTGGTATTATCAATGGAAGGTATAGGGTGAACATATGAAGAGGATTATAGTTGCATGTGCTAATGGAGTTGCGACGTCACAGGCTGTTGCCAGTAAGGTAAACCGTCTGCTTAAAGAGAGAAAGGTGGACGCGGTGGTGGACGCGGTTAATATCAAGTCCCTGGACAGGGATATAAAAGACTGTGTGGCTTATATAACCATCACAAAGACGGTAAAGGAATATCCGGTACCTGTTATCAACGGAATCGCGTTCCTGACAGGGGTCAGGCAGGAAGATGAACTGAAAAAGCTCATTGATGCGGTCAACAAAAGCTGATAGGGAGAAGGAGGGGAAAGTATGCAGGTATTAACAAATGTTGTTAATTTCTTTTTGGGATTAGGGGCTCCCATATTTGTACCGATTATAATGATTGTCGGCAGTATACTGGTGGGAATGAAGATAAAGGACGCGATTTCATCCGGCATCACACTTGGCGTGGCATTTACGGGCATGAATCTTCTCATATCCTTTATGAAGGACAGCATAACCCCGGCCGCCCAGGCCATCATGACCTCTACGGGAATCTCGCTGCCCATTGTTGACGGCGGATGGAGCACCATGGCTACCATATCATGGGCATGGCCCTATGCATTTCTCATGTTTCCGCTTTTGATAGCAGTCAATGTAGTGATGATTCTTCTCAACAAGACAAATACCATCAACGCAGATTTATGGAATGTATGGCTTAAGATATTTACGGCAGTTGCCGTGGTATCCATTACTCATAGTGTGATTCTGGCCTTTGTGATTGCGGCGGTTCAGATTATACTGGAACTTAAATCTTCGGACGCACATCAGCACCGAATTGAAAAGCTTACAGGAATTCCAGGTGTGTCCGTGACCCATGCTACGTTATTCTTTGGAGCTATTTTATACCCGATTGCCCTTGTTTTAAGAAAAATTCCGGGACTTAACAGGGAATTTGACACGGATATGTTAAAAGACAAGGTTGGTATTTTTGCGGAAAACCATGTGATGGGATTTATATTGGGCTGCCTGTTTGGAATTCTCGCAAAGTATTCCCTGGCCCAGATTCTTACCACAGGAATCAAGGCTGCAGCTGCCATGACGCTGTTCCCGGTGGTGGCCAAATATTTCATGCAGGCCTTGTCTCCCATTTCTGAGGCGGTCAGCGCTTTCATGAATAAAAAGTTTGAAGGAAAGACTCTGATTGTAGGTCTGGACTGGCCTATCCTTGGCGGCTGTAATGAGATATGGCTGGCTATCCTTTGGAGCATACCGTTTATGCTGATTTATTCTATGGTGCTGCCGGGCAATGAAATCCTTCCCTTTGCAGGTCTTATGAGCGCATCCCTGGCATTGCCGGCATTTCTGGTGACAAGAGGAAACCTGCTTCAAATGTCTATCCTCTGCGTCATCGGCGCTCCGGTGTTCCTGTGGGTGGGAACTGCCTTTGCACCGTTCATGACAGAGTTAGCCATCGCAACAGGCAGTATTGACCTTCAGGCGGGAGAGCTGATCAGCAACAGCCTGATTAATGGTCCTGTATTTACATATTCTATTTCCCATCTGTTTATGTTTTTAAAGGGTAACTTCATGCCTTTGATTATATTCGCAGTCTGGCTGGCAGGGTTTATTTTATATTACCGTGATTTAATGCGTGAGGCCAGGGAAGACGCGGCTCTGGAGGCTGGAAATGCCAAGGCGGGACAGTAAGCAATCGAATTGACGAGGTGATATCGTGTATCTGGATAGCAGAAGTTATATGATTTTTCAGGAGATTGTAGATAATTCATCAGCTACAGGCAAGGGGCTGGAGGAAAAGTTCCATCTTACGAGAAAGCAGCTCAGCTATAGCTTTGACAAAATCAATGACTATCTTAGGGAAAACGGCCATCCGGAGATTAAGCGGCTGAAGACCGGGTACTTTATGGTGCCCGGTCCGGTGGCTGAGCATTATTCCGCCAAAGAAGCAGCAATCACCAAGTCCTCCTATACCTATTCGGACGAGGAGCGGGCGTATTGGATTGAACTCAGGCTGCTCTGCCATGAGGATGAGCTTTCCACCTATCATTTTACAGAGGAGCTTCAAATCAGTAAAAACACGCTGCTCAGTGACTTAAAGAAGGTACAGGAACGGGTAAACAGATTCAGTTTGGAGCTGGCGTATAACAGGAAGGAAGGGTACCGCCTTTACGGAAGTGAATATCACAAAAGAGAGCTTTTGACACATGCCCTCAGAAAGCTTCTGAACATGCCGGGCGGTGAGGAGAACCTGAACCGTATATACGGAATCAGGGAGGAAGGGGTAAAGGATCTCAGGGAAAATATCGAGGAGATAGAAAATAAGCTTCAGCTTCAATTTACAGATGAACGTCTGAAGGAGCTTTTGTATATTTTTTATTTTACCCTGATTCGGATTAAAAATGAAAAGACTGTGGAAGCCATAGACCAGTACCGCCTGGTAACCACCACCAAAGAGTATTCTGTGGTGGCCGCCTTTGCAGATAAGTACAGGATAAAGGACGAAAATGAGATCGTATATTTTGCGGTTCAGATACAAATTTCAAAGGTCCATAACAGGGTATATGAAGATATGGGGAATCTGGAGCTGCTCAGGGACGCGGGCATGCACATGCTGGAACGTTTTGAGTCCATCAGCTGTGTGCGCCTGGACGGAAGGGCGGAATTTTTGGAAATCCTTTATCAGCACATGAAGCCTGCCGTGTACCGGATCTGGTATGGATATCATGTGGAACCGGATATCACGGACATGATACTGCCAAAATACCAGTATCTTCATGAAATCGTGAGAAAGGCTGTAAGGCCCTATGAAGTGTATCTCACATGTACCTTTCCTGACCCTGAGCTTGTGTATATTACGGTTCTCTTTGCATCATGGCTTCATAAGGAGGGAAAGCTGATTCAGGTCCAGGAAAAAGAGAGGGCCGTGGTGGTGTGTACCAATGGACTTACCGTATCGCAGTATCTCTTTGTATCTCTGTCAGAGCTTCTGCCTGAGATTGAATTTTTAGAGTGCCTGTCCTTAAGGGATTTTTATGAATATGATAAGGATTTTCAGATAGTGTTCTCCACCGTAAGGCTGGAGACAGATAAAAAACAGTTTGTGGTGTTTCCTTTTGCCAATGATATTGCCAAGAAATCATTCAGGGAAAAGGTATTGGATAACATACGGGTATCGGAGGGAGAAGTAAAGCTTCAGAGCCGTCTGCCCTTCCTGCTGCCGGACGAGAGGATTCAGATTACCCGGGAAATGCCCGACTGGCAGAATGCAATCCGTATGGCATCAGCGCCTCTGCTGGACAATGGTTTTATTAACAGGAATTATATTGAAAAAGCCATTGATATGGTGGAAACGGATAAACGGTTCATCATGATTGCAGACGGCGTGATCATCGCCCATGCAGGTGTGGATGACGGTGTTTACAGCATGGGAATGTCGTTTCTCAGGCTTCCTGAAAAACTGTCCTTTAACGGATACATGGATGCCGATATTATCGTGGTGCTGGCCACGCCGGATAAGACCAGACACTTGCCCGCACTCTACCAGCTGTTCGATTTGCTGGAGGACGAGGGTAATATAAGCGCCATGCGGAGGGCGCAGGACGCACATGAGATTGCCAGGCTGATACGAAAATATATTTGAATTAACAGCGATTAAAATAATAGGAACCAAAGAGGGGAGAAAATCATATGTCACAGGAAACAATACAAAGAGCAATACAAAAAGCAATACAAAAAGCAAAAGAGCAGGTCATGTGGGGATGCAGGACCATGGTGGACAAGGGGTATGCATTGGGTACAGCAGGCAATATCAGCGCCAGGGTGGAGGGAGAACCATTGTTTGTCATTACCCCGTCAGCCAGACCGTATCTCACGATGAAGCCGGAGGATCTGGCTGTGGGGGATATGGACGGTAATGTGGTGTCGGGACCCTATAAGCCCTCCATTGAATTTTCCATGCATCTGGGTATTTATAAGGAAAGACCGGAGGTAAACTGCATCGTGCACACACACTCCAAATTTGCCACGGCTGTCAGCGCCATGGACGGTGTTGAGAAGGTGCCGGTCATTGATATTGAGGGCGTGGTGTATCTGGGCGGGGAGATACTGGTGGCCCCGTTTGCACCTCCAGGATCCGGTGAGCTGGCAGCGAATGTAAGGAATACCATTGGGACAAACGCAGGCCTGCTCATGGCCAGCCATGGCGCCATCGGCACAGGTCTTACCATGGAAGATGCCATGATATCCAGCGACAATGTGGAGAGGGCCTGTGAAATGTATCTGGCAATCCTGGGGGCAGGGCGCCAGGTAAGGAAACTGCCTGAGGATTATATGGAAATGGCAAAGAAGAAGTCGCTGGTAAGAAGAAATGTAGTTTTATAGAATCAGGAGGGGCATATGGAAAGAAAGGTTGCGGTAATCCATACCACAGTTGTTACCTGCGACGGCATCAACAGCAGGCTTAAGGCGCTGGTACCGGACGCCGAGGTGATGAACATTGTGGATGATAGTCTTTTAAATGATGTGAAAAAGGAAGGAATGCTGACAAAGGAGGTTACCAGGCGGCTTTTAACATATGCTCTTGAAGCACAGGACTGGGGAGCAGAGCTGATTCTTAACGCCTGTTCCTCGGTGGGGGAGGGAGTGGATGTCATAAGACCCCTTTTAAAGATTCCTTACCTTAAAATTGATGAACCCATGGCCCGCATTGCAGTGGAAAAGGGTGAAAAGATAGCTGTATACGGCACGGTGAAAACCACGCTGGAGCCAAGTGCGAGGCTCATAAGCCGTATTGCAGAAGCAGAGAAAAAGAAGGTTGTGGTGGATTCCTATTTGGCTTCCGATGCGTTTGAAGCGCTGACAGTGGAGAAGAATCAGGAAAAGCATAATCAGATACTGGAATCGCTGGTTCGGGATACGGGGAACCAGTATGATGTTCTGGTCCTGGCACAGGCCAGCATGAGCGTATTGATCCCATGTCTGGCAGATATCACAAAACCAATCCTGAGCAGCATGGATTCAGGCGTGGAGGCAGCTGCCAAGGCCTTAAAGGGTTTATAAGAGAGGTTAAAGTATGATATTAGGATGTGTGGCAGATGATTTCACAGGGGCCAGCGATGCCGCCTCCTTTCTTCAGGCAGGAGGCGCAAATGTGATACTCAGCAACGGGATACCTGAGAGGGAGGATGAGGATATCTTGGAGGCCCAGGCAGTGGTCATAGCACTGAAAACCAGAACCTGTCCTCCCGGCGAGGCGGTGGACCGGAGTATGGCTGCCTTTTCCTGGCTGAAGGCCCATGGGGCAGGTATGCTGTATTTTAAATATTGTTCCACCTTTGATTCCACGGAAAGTGGAAACATAGGCCCGGTTCTGGATGCCGCCCTAAAACGGTGGGACATACCGTACACGCTTTTATGCCCTGCTTTGCTGGAAAATGGAAGAAGCGTGAAGGATGGAAATCTGTATGTCAATGGAGTACTGCTGGAAGATAGTCCGATGAAGGATCACCCTCTGAACCCAATGAGGGATTCCAGGCTAAAGTACCTGATGGAGAGGCAGAGCCGCTACCCCTGCTTCAACCTGGGAGCAGGTGAACTGGAACGGGAGTTCAGGCCTTATGAAAAAACAGGGCATTATTACCTGATACCGGATTATTATGAAGAGAAGCACGGGAGAATGATTGCTGAACAATACGGGAATCTTCCGCTTTTGTCAGGCGGATCCGGTCTGCTCAGGATGATTGCCCGTACATGGGAACCGGATGAGGAGAGAAATGTTCACACACCGTCCCGTTGTACGGCCCCTGTCATACTGGCCGGAAGCTGTTCTGAGGCCACCAGGACACAAATCAGGTATTATGAGTCAAAGGGCGGTGCTTCTTTGCGTATCCATCCCCTTTGGTTTGTGCAGGGCATCCAGACAATGGAACACATCAGGGCATTCCTGGAAGAAAATAAAGATCAGGCAGCGCTGGTGTACACTTCGGCGCCGCCTGATGAGGTAAATCATATAAAAGCAGAGTGGAGGGAGTCCTACCCGCCCCTGGAACATTATAACGAGGAATTATTGGCCGGGACAGCTGCCTATGCCTTGGAATCTGGAAGAAAAAGAATCATAGCAGCAGGAGGGGAGACGTCAGGCGCCGTCATGCAGAAACTGGGAATGCACACCTTTTATATCGGACGGTCCATTGCTCCGGGGGTTCCGGTTATGTATCCTGCGGAACAGGAAGGGATGGAGCTGATTCTTAAGTCCGGCAATTTCGGCCAGGAGGATTTCTTTATCCGGGCTGCAAGGGACATCTGAGCCGTCCTTAATGCGTCAGGCCGCCAATCTGTCAGGCCGCCAATCCTTCAGGCTGCGATTAGTCCGCCATCTCCGCCCCGCAGTTCATCTCTTCTTCCATACCCCGCATTCTGCGAAGCTCCCTGGTAACAAACACCAGTGCCAGGAGGGCGGCCATCAAATCAGCAACCGGTGCAGAGTACATCACGCCCTCAATGCCGAGGAACATGGGAAGGACCACTATCAGGGGCAGAAGGAAGATGATCTGCCTGGTAAGGGAGATGAAGATACCCTTTGCCGCCTTTCCGATGGACGTAAAGTAATTAGCCGTGATAGGCTGGAGCCCGTTTAAAAATGTGAAGAACAGGAATATGCGGAAGTATTGTTCCGCAAAGTGAAAGTATTCCTCGCTGCCTGAGCCAAAGATGCCGATGATTTGCCTGGGTATCAGCTGGAAGCACAGGAAGGACAGGGTGGAAATCATAGTTGCGATGAGCACAGCTTTCAGATAAGCTTCTCGGACCCGCCTGAATTTCCTGGCGCCGTAGTTAAAGCTGACAATAGGCTGTAATCCCTGGGACAGACCGATGACCAGGGAGAAAAATATCATGTTCACCTTGGTTATGATGCCTGCGCAGGCCAGGGGAATCTCACTTCCATAATGGGATTGGGCTCCGTAATAGCGAAGGATATTGTTCATTACAATCTGTACCACCATCATGGCCATCTGGTTAAAGAAGGGGGCCATACCCAGGGCGGCAATGGCCTTCATATGGGATGGCACAGGCACAAGGGAGCCCAGGGACAGGTGCACTGTCTTAAACCGGGTCAGGTATACAATGACCATGATGCCGGATATGATCTGCCCGATGATGGTAGCCAGTGCGGCCCCCGCCATCCCCATGTGGAAGCCGAAGATAAACAACGGGTCCAGTATGGTATTGAGGACGGCGCCGGTTAGGGTACACATCATGGAAAAACGGGGACTGCCGTCTGCACGGATCAGGTTGGAGCCGCCTGTGGTCAGGATAAGGAATGGAAATCCAAGGGACGTGATTCCGGTATAGGTCAGTGAATAGTCCAGAACATCCGGAGTGGCCCCAAATACAATCATAAGCGGTTTCAGGAAAAGCCTGACCGTGAGACATAGGAGGACCCCTATGGCAGCCAGCATAAATACAGCGTTGCCTGCATAGCGTGTGGCTTCCTCTTTTTCGCCGCTGCCAAGGGACAGATTAAAATTGGCAGCCCCGCCGATGCCGCACATCAGGGAGATGGCAGTACAGGTGATGGTAAGGGGAAAGGCCACGTTGGTGGCAGCATTTCCCAGCATGCCCACGCTTCTTCCGATGAAAAACTGGTCTACGATATTATACAGGGCGCTGACCAGCATGGCTATGATGCTGGGAATGGCGAAACGGGCCAAAAGCTGGTTCACGGGCAGAATGCCCAGTGGATTTTCTTGAGATGGTGAAGATTTCATAAGCTACCTCGTCTTTCGTGAATAAAAGAAGACTCCCTGTCAGCTTGCTGATGACAGGGAATCACATGTATCATTGATATAATTATACTACCCGATGCCTCCAAATACAATTCCCAAAACAAAGACCGCAGCCGTAAGACCGCAGAACAGATAGGATGTCATGAAAGAAAACCAGGGTCCTGCGGGACGCGGACGGCCTTTTTCCACTTCTTTTTTCGCATAGTCCGATCCAAATACCCAGAAAAACATAATACCGGCCAAACCTGCTCCGAGAGGGCAGATATAGATGGATACAAAGTCCATCCACCCGGATACAATGCCCTGGATGCACAGTCCGATTGCCAGGGCGGCAGCCGCTATCACGGAGACAGATGTCCTCCGGCTGAGCTTAAACTGCTGCTGTAAAGCGGCAATGGGTGTCTCCAACAGATTAATCAGGGAAGAAATCCCGGCAAGCAGTACGGCTGTGTAGAATACGATAACCAGGATACGGCTTCCGGGCATGGATTTAAAAAGGTTGGGAAGGTAAATAAAAATCAGTCCGGGACCGCCTTCATCCAGCCCGGATCCCGCAGTTGCCATGGCCGGGATGATGACAAGAGCAGCAAGCAGGGCTGCCAGGGTGTCAAAAAGAGTTACCTTCCATGCTGCATTTGTCACATCCTCCCGGTCATCCAGATAGGAACCGTAGATTAAGGTGCCGTTGCCTGCCAGTGACAGTGAGAAGAAAGCCTGTCCCAGGGCGAATACCCATGTCATGGGGTCTGCCAGGCCTTTAATGTCAATACGGAAGATATAGCGGTATCCATCTGCGGCAGAGGGCTGGAATGCTATGTAGACAGCCAGTCCCAGGAACAAGAGGAAGAATAGGGGCATGATTATTTTGTTGATTTTTTCAATACCGCCGGATATGCCCAGTACCATGATGATAAAGGTGATAACCAGTCCCACGGTCTGCCAGAAATTATTGCCGAAGGATCGGGCCATGGAGCTAAAAGCAAGGGCAAAGCCGTTCACATCTCCGGGAGCCAGTACAGAACCGGTCAGGGAACCGGCGCTGTAGCAAAGGATCCAGCCCACGATGACAGAGTATCCGATAGCCAGGGCAAGGGAGCCCAGAACCGGGATATATCCGATGGCTTCTCCCAGACGCCGTCCTTTTCCCCTGCTGGCCATGGCCTGGCCAAAGGCGCCTATAGGGCCGGAGCGGGCGGCGCGGCCGAATGCCATTTCCCCGATAACGCCGGAAAGGCCTATCATAATGACAAAGAGGAAATAGGGAAGCAGAAAGGTGCCGCCGCCGTATTTGGAGACTCTGGCGGGAAACATCCATATATTGCCCATTCCAACGGCGGAACCGATGCAGGACAGGATAAATCCCCAATTTGTTTTCCAGGAATCCCTTTGAGTGTCAGTTGAGTTAATCACGTAAAACCTCCAAAGTTAGTGTAGGATGAGTGCAGGAAATTTTATTGTAAATCATTCCCCGGGGATTGTCCATTTAATAATATACGTAGGTGGCTTTTCAATATACATTTTATGTGTGCCGTCAGAGACTGATGGATTATATAAAATAAAAATTGGGTTATCTTACAGAAATTTGTCAAGGTAAAAATCCGGGAGGCTGAGATAATAATAAAGACACGAGTTGTTAAGTTCATGATGAAAGGAGTGTTCTTATGAATTTATGTGATTGCAAGCACGCACCGGCATCCTGCGGATGCGGGGATAAGCTTCCTGCACCAGGGCCGGGATTGCAGCTGGCCATAGCCACTGTGCCCATGCAGCCTTGGGAGACGCCCTATGAGCCCGGAAAGGCATTAAAGCAGGGAACTATTTTTCCATGTCTGGATAAGCCGTTTTTTTTAGTAGGAGGTGAAAATCATGCCTGACCGTTGTCAGCTTCTTAAACAGATTAATGAAACCAGCTTTGTAGTGAATGATCTGAATCTGTATCTGGATACCCATCCATTGGATCAGGATGCATTGGATTCCTTCTGTCAGGCCATGAGTCAGAGAAAACAGCTTTTGGATACCTTCGCCAAGGAGTATGAGCCGTTGACTATAAACTGCGTATGTCCTGATACTAACAACAAGACAGAAACAAAGACAAAATACCCGGGACAGAGACACTTTACCTGGTCTGACGGACCTCTTCCCTGGGATAACGAAGGAGGTGCTATATAATGTGGACTTATGAAAAAAGACTCCAATTTCCTGTAAATATAACTAAGACCTGTCCTAAGACAGCATCTTTGATTATCAGCCAGTTCGGTGGGCCTGATGGAGAGCTTGCGGCTTCTATGCGTTATCTTTCCCAGCGATATACCATGCCATGCAAGGAAGTAGGCGGGTTGCTTACTGATATTGGTACGGAGGAATTGGCTCATTTGGAAATGATCTGTGCGATTATTTATCAGCTAACCAAGAACCTTACGCCGGAACAGGCTAAAACAGATGGGTTTGACGCCTATTATATAGACCATACCACAGCACTTTGGCCTACTGCAGCAGCAGGCGTTCCATTCAATGCATGTGAATTCCAGTCTAAGGGCGATGCCATTACGGATTTGCATGAAGACCTGGCCGCGGAGCAGAAGGCAAGGACCACCTACGATAACCTTATTCGCGTGATTGAGAATCCGGAGGTTCGGGAACCGCTTAAGTTCCTGCGGGCACGTGAAGTGGTACACTTCCAGCGGTTCGGGGAGGCACTGGAGAAAATTAAATCACAGCTGGATGAAAAGAATTTCTATTATTTTAACGCGGAATTTGACAAGCAGTTTGTGAAACAGCAGTAATAAAGATACAAGGTATCAGGATAGTCCTGATACCTGTACATAGTGTTGGTTTCTTAAGTTAATATTTTCATACCTGTTATTTCACTGTGTTATGGATCTTTAGATGCGAGGTGATAATTGAGCTGCAAGTTTCCACAAAATAACTTACAAAGTCCTGAGAGTACGCGGTTAGAGGAATATTTTCATGACAGCCAATGACAAGTGTTCGGTTGGCCTGCTTGTCATTTAATGGAAAGATATATGCTCTTTCTTCTGTGTAAGAGGCACGTTCTATAATTTCAGGTGTAAACAATAATTCGGGATAGAAGGCAGCACCCATTCCATTAAAAGAAAGATTCAGCAGAATATCCATACCGGGACCCTCATAACAAACCACAGGTTCAATCCCGTTTCTGCTGAAAAGACTGTCAATGGTGCGTCGGAATCGGCATTTATTGCCGTTATTGAGAAGAAGTAAAAAAGGAATTGTACGAAAGTCTGCAATATCGGCACCTTTCTGCAGTTCCTTCCTTTTTTCTTCGAGATTAAAAGGATACAGTTCACGTAGCAGTTTCTCCGAGATGGTCAGAAACGTCCTGTCGGGAATCTGATGAATGACACTTATTTCTTTGTAAGAGAAGTTGCCAAATCCAACAATTAAATCTAATTCTCCACGTATAAACTGGTGTTCCAACGTATGCTGGTTAGACATGCTCCACTTAAATTTTACATCCGGATATTTAGCTTGAAAACGTGGTATTAGGACAGGAAGCAATCTGTCGCCGTATTCAGGAGGCAGGCCTACACAAAACTGCCCTTCTTTATAATTACTTATGGCATTCAGCCGTGCCTCCATTCTGGTTTTTTCCAAGAGCAGTCTGGAAGCCATCTCCGCAAAGCATTCTCCAGCATAAGTAAGGGTCAATGGCTGGGTTCTGTTGAAAAGTTGGATATTGTAGGTGGATTCCAATTTATTTATTGCCTCGCTTAGAGACTGTTGGGATATATAAAGTTTGTTTGCAGCTTTGGAAAAATTCTGGGTATCAACTACCGTTAGAAAATAAATTAAATGTTTAAAATTCATGTGGCACCTCCCCAATATACGACCATTATAACGAAAAGAAGTTTTGGGTGCAATGGTAATATCTACAGGATAAGGCCTAAAACATTTAAGGAACATACGTGTTGGACAGAATTGCGGCCCCCACTTTATACTAAAATTATGAAGAGAATGACCAAGCAGCGGAGAAGGGGGAATAAATTAATGGAAGTTAGGAAACTGGGCTATTTTACAAATGGGGGGTATAAGGAATCAAGGACTGAACAATATGGCAATGCTTATAATCCTAGTACAGGTGAAGTAATCGCCAAGGTGCCATGTTGTACCAAGGATGAAGTGGAGGAGGCTGTGGCTAATGCAAAGACAGCATTTCCTGGCTGGTCTTCCACGCCAGTAGTAAAGCGTGTGCAGATTCTGTACCGACTGCGGGAACTGTTGGTGGAACATATGGATGAATTGACCCACCTGGTTGCGTTAGAAAACGGCAAGGTATGGGAGGAGGCAAAAGGGGATGTACTGAAGGCAAAGGAGGGTACTGAACAGGCAATCTCAGCTCCTTCGCTGATGATGGGGGAAAGCATGATGGATGCCTCTACTGGGTATGACACGGTTTTGTACCGTGAACCTCTTGGTGTGTTTGCTGGAATTGTACCATTTAATTTTCCGGCTATGATACCCATGGGCTGGATGACTCCTATGTGCATAGCCTGCGGAAATACAATTGTGCTCAAGGCTGCTTCCTTTACACCTCAGACATGTATGCGTATTGCAGAGCTGTACAGCGAAGCTGGCCTCCCGGATGGGGTAATTAATATTGTTACCTGTTCCAGGAAGGAAGCGGAAATCCTATTAAAGCATCCGGATATAAAGGGGATTACATTTGTTGGATCCACTTCTGTAGGTATGCATATTTATTCTACAGCCGCAGCCTATGGAAAAAGAGTACAGGCTTTGTGTGAGGCAAAAAACCATGCATTGGTTTTAAATGATGCTCCTGTTGCCAGGGTCGCAGCAGGAATCATTAATTCCGCATTCGGATGTGCAGGAGAGCGTTGTATGGCGCTTCCTGTGGTGGCGGTTCAGGAGGAAATAGCAGACCGGCTGGTAGAGGAACTGGTGCGGCAGGCCGGCTGTATTAAAGTGGGTCCGGCTTACCATAAGGATTCCAAACTGGGTCCAGTGGTGAATGGGGCACATAAGCAGGCGGTCTTAGAGTGGATTCAGAAAGGTATTGATGAGGGTGCGAAACTGGTACTGGATGGAAGAGATGTGATTATTGAGGAATATGAGCATGGTTTTTATCTGGGTCCAACTATTTTTGACAATGTGACACCTGAAATGACCGTTGGACAAAATGAAATATTTGGACCGGTGCTGTGCATAAAACGGGTGAAAAACTTTGATGAGGGATTGGCATTGATGAACCAAAACTCCTACGCCAATGGTTCCGTTATCTTTACCCAGAATGGTCATTACGCCAGGGAATTTGCCAGACATACAGATGGTGGTATGGTGGGGATTAATGTGGGGATTCCAGTGCCGTTAGGTATGTTTCCGTTTTCAGGCCATAAGAGTTCTTTTATTGGCGACCTTCATTGTCTGGGAAAGGATGGAATCAGATTCTATACGGAAACAAAGGTAGTAACAACCCGGTGGTTTGATGAGGAGGAAGGAAAAAATGTAAACGTCTCAACCTGGGATGGTACAATTTAGAGTCTAGGATAACTTACAAAATGGGAAGATTATGAAGGAGGACTATTATGAGAAAACTACAGTTTTTATCAACCGTAATGGCAATTTCTATGGCGGTATTGTCGGGGTGCCAGAACAGTTCTGCATCCGTCTCAGCGGATGTGGATAAGACTGAAAGCAGCACGGAAAAGAAAGATGATACAAATAAATCAGCTGCGGCTCAGGAAGGGAATACAGCACAGGAAACAAGAACGCTTCGCCTGGCAACAACAGTTCAGGATTCCATGCCTGCAGGAAACGCCTGTTCATATTTTTGCAAGCTGATTGAAGAACGGTCCGAAGGAAGATATGTGGTGGAGTATTATCCGGCCAGACAGTTGGGGGAGACAGATGAACTGCTGACCCAGGTAGCCAATGGAACGCTTGAAATGGCGCAGATTAGCATTTCCAATGTTTCCACGTTTACAAACCTTTTGGAGTGTCTGCAGTATCCGTTTATGCTGGACACCTATGACAAAGAGTGGAAAGCTCTGACCAGCAGCGAATTCCAGGTTATTCTAAATCAGGTAGATGAAATACTTGGAGTTAAAAATTTGACGGTCATGGAGCATGGTAATCGCCATATTGCCAATAATAAACATCCTGTAAAGACGCCTGAAGATATGGAAGGATTGAAACTGCGTGTTGCAGCCAGCGGAACTAATTTTCAGACAATTGAGACTCTGGGAGGAAGCCCTGTATCCATGCCTTATGGTCAGGTTTACTCATCCCTGCAGTCAAAGGTGATTGATGGAGAAGAGATTAACTATACTTCAATCTATTCAGAAAAACATTATGAGGTTCTTAAATATTTTACTGATATGCCATTGTGGCCATTTCCGGCAGCGCTGATGATGAGCGGTGATTTCTGGAACAGCCTAAGCACGGAGGATCAGGAATTGTTTCAACAGGCGGCTTTAGATTCTCTCCAATACAATTTTGACTTGTTAAATGAAGCCACGGAAAAGGCACAGACAGCAATGAAAGAAGCAGGTGTTGAGCTTACCGTGATTGAAGATGCATCAGAATTCAAGGATATGGTGCGGCCAATCATTGACGAAGCAAAAAAGACAGATCCGGCGGTAGAGGCATTTACGGATATGTGCCTGACACTGGAATAAATGTATCCGGAAGGGGGAAGGCACTATGAAGATACTAAAAGGCTACAGTAGATTGCTGGATGTTATTGAATGGTCTATTAAGGTGGTATTGGTTCTCTTTTTGGGAGCTATGTGCCTGATTGCGTTTGTTGAGGTGTTTCGCAGGTATCTATTCAAGAGTTCATTTACCTGGGCAGATGAATTATGCAGATATTTAATGGTCTGGGTAACGTTTCTGGGTGCTACCCTGCTGTTTAGAAAGAGGAGACTGGTTAAATTTGATTTTGGACACGACAAACTCCCGCCCCGCTTTCTTGCTGCCATGACTTTGGTAGCCCACCTAACAGCTATGTCCTTTGTGGGGTTCTTGTTTATAAGGTCCTGGAAGTTCAATTTCTCAAAAGTCATGATGAATCAGCATAGTATTGGGACTTCGCTTCCTATGGCAGTTATTTATTTTGTGGTACCATTATGTTTTGGATTGATGATTTTATACGGCATTGAGCAGATTCCGGAGCTGATTGGTAAAACCATGAAAAAGGAGGACGGGAGGCTATGACAGCACTTATTTTTACTTTTATACTTACACTAATTATAGGTATGCCAATTGCCTTTGTCATTGGAATGACAGGGATGGCCCATATATTGTCTTTGGATAATATGCAGTATTTTGATGTGTTTATTCAACGTCTGGTATCGGGAGTCAACAGCAACAGTTACCTGTGTATTCCAATGTTTGTCCTGGCTGGGCAGTTAATGAACAGGGGAGGCATTACAGAACGACTTTTGGGTTTTATACGGGAGTGCATCGGTTTTATACGCGGTGGAATGGCCTACGCTGCCGTTATGGTTGGAATGCTGCTGTCTGCCATACTGGGCTCATCCAATGCTGTGGCATCCATTATGTGTTCTGTGGTAGTGCCAGAGTTGGAAAAGGATGGGTATGACAAGGATTTTTCTATTGCTGTCTCAGCTTCATCCGGTATACTGGGACCCATTATACCGCCAGGAACCAGTATGGTAATTATGGCTGTCATGACAGGTGTTTCGGTACGCTCTATGTTTTATGCTGGTGTTATACCGGGTATCCTGATAGGTGTAGCATTTATGATTGTAGCTGGTATCATGACAAAGGTGAGGAAATATCCAAAATCAAAAGAACATTTTGAAGCTAAGAGCTGGATTCAGTCCCTTTTTCGTGCAGGGCCTTCCCTTTTGGTACCATTTATCATAATTTTCGGGGTATCCTTTGGTGTTTTTACTGCGGCTGAGGCAGGCTGCATAGCAGTTGCAATTGCGTTGGCCTGCGGATTTGGTTACCATAACCTTTCCCTTCGGGAGCTGCCGGAAATCATGCTTCAATCCATTCATACTTCCGCGGGAATCCTGTTTATTGTAGCTTTTGGTAATGTGTTGGGATGGACCATGGCCATTGACCAAATACCGGTGAAAATATCCGAGGCAATTCTTTCAGTGACATCGTCTCCTATCCTGGTTCTGTTTATGATCATGGGAATCATGTTTATGTTGGGATTTGTTTTGGAAGGCTATTCTGCCATGATGATTTTTGGGCCGGTTTTTGCAGTGGTGGCTGCAGCGGTGGGAATAGACCTAATTCATTATTGTATGTTGTTCATAATTATTATCAACATAGGACTTTTAACACCACCTGTGGGCATGATTCTTTTTGTAGCTTCCAATATTTGCGACATACCATTGTCAAAAATATCGCGGAGTATATGGCCTTTTGTAACAGTTGCAATGATTGCGGTATTGATATTAATTTGTTTTCCGCAGCTTATGCTGTTCTTGCCCAGTCATATGGGCTGACATAAAAATATTAGGAGGATAATAAGATGGAGATTACAACAGGTAACTTTTTTGACATGAAATGGATGCCGGTCATGGAGAAGGACGGTACAACCTACCGATGCCGCAAAATAATGTTCCCCGGAACCAGGGCGACAGTCCAGATTGGGGAATTCTGTAATGGACATCAGAAAAAACCGCATTCCCACGAATATGAGCAGATTGCGTTAATTCTTCAAGGAGTATGTGATTTTGTTATTGATGATGTTTCCTACCGGATGACTGCTGGGAGCTATATTGTGATTCCGCCGGAATCCGTTCATTATATCCATGTATATGACAGCCCGGTACCGGTGATGAACATGGACATTTTTGTACCTAACAGGGATGAATATATCGAAAAATACAATGGGTTCTTAAAGAGCAGTAAGGCGTGAGGAAAAAGGAGCACTTATGATCATCAAATGCATCGAGGGAAGACGCCATGAGAAAAATGAAATACTTTTAAAAAGTAATGGGTTTGTATACAAATATCTACCATATTGGGCGAAGCTGCCCAAAGGGCTGGGAGGAAAAGAAATTACGTCGGTGTCATGTGACAGCCAGGACTTTGTATATATTTTATCGCGTAATTTTGATTATCCGGTTATGGTATTTGATACAGAGGGGAATTTTCTACAGGCCATTGGAAAAGGGTTATTTTACGAGCGGCCTCATGGTATATTCATAAACAGCAAGGATGAGTTGTACTGTACGGATGACAAGGCCCATGTGGTAATGAAAATGACAAGGGATGGGAAATTACTTAAAATGTTTGGAACTCCCTACGAGCCTTCTGAAAGCGGATGTAATTGGAATGCTTACGAGGAATACCGGCAGAAAAATGGTATTCCGCCGGATGCGCCTGTAGACGGGCAGTTGAGTTTAAAACTTCGTTTGGACAGTATTGCCCGTACTTCGGGACCTTTTAACGGTCCTACCCGTATGATTGAGGCTCCTGATGGGGATTTATTTTGTACGGATGGATATGGGAACGCGGCAGTTCACCATTTTACGAATGATGGAACTCTTCTTCATACGTTTGGATATCCAGGCTCAGAACCAGGGCAATTCAGGCTACCCCATGGATTGATAATGGATAAAAAAGGAAGGCTTTGGGTGGCTGACAGGGAGAATGACAGAATTCAGATTTTTGATGTCAGAGGAGAACTTGAGCTATGCATAAAAGGCTTTTTGCATCCTACGGAATTTTGTACTGATGGTGAACATATCTATGTGTCGGAATCAGGAGGAGGATTTACCATAATGGATCAAGAGGCGGATGTTAAGGCTCAGTTTGGTTATGAAAAGTCTCCGTTTTATCTTCATGGTATCGGAATGGATTCAAACGGAAATATTTACGGCGCAACTCTGTCTAAAAATCGGTTTAATAATCTTATAAAATTCCAGAGGCTGGAATGACTCTGGTGAAGGAGGAAGGATGCTGCCTTATTTGAGGGGAGGGTATGATTTACATGTCCACAGCGGTCCGGATGTGCCTGAACGTAAGTTTGATGATTTGGAAATCAGCCAAAGGTATATAGAAAACGGGTTCCGGGGATATTGCATAAAGTCTCATTATTTCTGTACGGCTGAAAGAGCCAGATTGATAAACTGCATTCATCCGGGATTTAATGCGGTAGGAGCCATCTGCCTTAACTATACAGTTGGCGGATTAAATCCATGCGCAGTGGAAACAGCGGGAAGGGATGGGGCAAAGCTTGTTTGGATGCCAACGTTTGACGCAAAAAATGAGATTGATTATACATTTGGAGAATGCTGTACATATGACACCATGCCTGCTTGGGCAAAGCTGATGAAGGAACACAGACAAGCCGGGCTGGTAATAGAGGGAATCACGGTTTTGGGAGAAAAAAGACTGTCAAGGGCTGCCAGGGAGGTGATTGATGCCGCTATTTCGAGAAACATGGTAATATGTACAGGGCATTTGGGAAAACGGGAAATTGTAGAAGTTGTAAAAGAGGCTGCGGACAGAGGATACAGAAAGGTGATAGTGACTCACCCCTGCTGGTGTTCCATCGGATTATCAAAGGAAGAACAGCTGGAGCTATCCGAAATGGGAGCAGTAATGGAGCAATGCACATCAAACATAAAACCTTCCTATGGAACAACTTGGGAACAAATGTATGCTGCTATTAGTCATGTAGGGCCGTCCAACTGCATTATCTCCAGTGATTGCGGAAATGTGAACAAACCATATCCGGATCAGTCTATAGAGGAGATGGCGGACCATCTCCTGGGCAATGGTTTCTCGAAAGATGATATTAAAGTTATGCTGGTTGAGAATACAAAAGAACTGATAGAAAATTGAGCCTATCTCTTATGTATTAAGGTACGTTTGCTTTTATGTTCAGGACGAGACTGATAGGGAACCAGATTGTATATAATAAGGCGGTATGATTTTACTCATACCGCCTTGTTATATGCGTCATGGTACATGCTAAGCTTTAGGTTCCAGGCCGCGTATCCGGCACACCGCACGGCCCTCCTGGGCATCCAGGGTCAGTGTGGCACCGGACCTGCTTACATCATGGATCTTTACGATGTCAGCCAGTTCCTGGGATTCACCGGGCAGAATATCCTTCAGCACCTCAGGATATCTGGTGAGGAGTTCAGGGCGGTACAGCCTGGTCTTGCTGTTGTCATTGATGGCGCCGTAATACACATCTGCTTCCACCATGTCCTGGAACATGTGGCTGCCGTAGGAAAGATCCGGGTGGTAGCCTGCTTTTCCGTAAGCCACCTCGCAGATGGCGCTGAACTGGCTGATTTCCGCGTAGACCACGGGTACGCCTAATTCAGGGGACGAGGTTCCGATGCGGCCGGGCACCAGCAGCATCAGCTTCTTATCCGTATCCTCAAAATGCTGGTTGATGCGGCTGATTAAACGGGCCACGTCCGGCTTCTTGGCATATTCGTATTCATAGTATTTCTGAGGATCCACCCACACAATGTAGTCGATGGGCTCCTCCTTGGACCGGCGCATGGATGTTCTGCGCACGTCAAAGAGAAACTCGTGGTCCACGCCGTCCGGTATATGTACCTGTTCGGATTTGGCGGTCTGAAGTGGACGGCATTGCAGCAGGTTCAGCCTCCATATGCCTTCCTCCGGACTGGTGACGGCAAATTCCACATCCACCGGGCGTTCATATTCTTTCTCCAGCATCTTCATGAGGGTGCGCATCATCCGTATGAACTCCAGATTGTCCACCAGGCCCTGGCAGTCCCCAAAATAGATGGTTCTGTATATATGGCGTTCGGCCAGCATGTCCTCGGCATCCGTATCCCTGCTCAGCACCATTTTCTTCTGCCATTTGGGAAAGAGGTCCAGTATTTTTTCCAGGGACTTGGTGCAGAGCGACTTGGTTCCAAAATCCAGGACATCCACCTTGCGCTGAGAAAATTTGTGGCGTTCAGCCAGGGTGGTCCTTAAGTTGGCCTGTGCTCTGTCAAGACCGATAAGACGGGGGTAATCGCCGGGCGTCCTCTCCACAGCCCTGGTCCCCAGCCCCATGACCATGCGCAGCATTCCTGCTTCCGGGTTCAGGTGCTCCATCCATTTATAAGGGTTATAGGAACAGCCCATACCGGCAGCCACCGGCATATAGAGGTCGCCGTACTGCTGCCCGGCCACCTGCTGAATCAGCAGGGCCATCTGTTCATCCACATCCAGCAGGTGGCGTTTCCTGCGGTATTCAATGGCCTGTTCGTTCATGGTGCTGGCATATACCCGGCGGATGGCTTCCTCCAGTTCCTCCATCCGTTCCTCCTTGGTGCCCTGGTTCATACAGAAGATGGATTCGTATTTGCCGGAGAATGCATTGCCGTATCCGTCCTCCATGATGCTGCTGGAACGGACAATGATAGGGGTGGTCCCGTAGTGGTCCAGCATATCGCTCAGCTCTTCACGTATATCTTTGGGCAGGGAACCGCCCCGCAGCCGTTTGGTCAGTTCCTCGGTCTCCTTAAAATGTTCCTTTTCCAGACGGTGTCTGGCCTTTAACTCCGCACAGCGGTTATATACCAGATACCGGTAGAAAACATCCGTGCCGATGAAAAAGGAGTTATGGGGTTCCACATGCTCTGCGTACTCCGGCATGCTGAGTTCAATCAGCTTCCTGGCAACCAGCAGGCCGCAGGCCTTGCCGCCAATTACACCTCCGCCGATTTTGCGCATCCAGACCCTGCGGAAATCCTCCTCTGTGAAATGCTTCAGTATCAGCTGTTCCATGTGGCTCTCCGTGGTCATGAGCCGGTTGCAGATACATTTTTTTTCTTCTCTTGTCAGGTTTTCCTTTTTAAGGATTTCTGGCCATCCAACCATGTTTCTTACCCCCTTATGTATTTTTATTTGCTGAAAAAATGACACTTATAACACTTATAAGCATATGATTATACATATTTCTCCGAGTTTTTCTCAATGCCCGGAATTGCCATTTTGATAAATTCAATCATGCTCCGGGTCAGGTATTTATTTTTTTTATAATAGTGGCACCCACCCCCATATCCTCCACCATCCTCTTCGCCGCCAGCGTCAGTGGTGTAAAAGAGAAGGCCTCATAGGTGCCCGCCGTGACGGGAATCTCGGCCCGGGGCGTCAGGACGCTCTCCAGCGAATAGAAGGCGAAGGTCTTGCCGTCCTCCTCGAAATGAGCCCACTC
>OLIH01000223.1_pt1 | contig 50234 bp, 41 predicted proteins | sample 1609721 | NCBI WGS metagenome assembly OLIH01 (sample SAMEA4350157, study PRJEB24818) | metagenome | biome: human; feature: gut; material: faeces | place: Denmark | collected 2013-09
ATACTCTATACCATCTGGCTGGCCGCCATTTTAATTTTGAGATGCTCAGCGGCTTGATTCTGTATTGCCTTTTTTGCCTCCCTAAAAATCTGAAATTTCTACTTGACTTTTATTAGCAGGTCTTTTTGAATCTTTCCGACTATGCAGATGCCAATTCATTTGATCCTGCTAACTACTATTCCGCGGTTCTTGCTACCGGGCAACTGGATGGCCAGCAATATATTTTGCCACTTTCTTTTTCGGTCCCTTTATTTGTTGGAGCAGAGAACGTTATCACAGAAAGTGGATTTCAACCGGATATAGCCTCAGCGAATCAAACAGCTTTTTTTGAGGAATTGTCCCGTGTCCTGAAGGAAAACGGCAAACAGGTCGAATATTCTTTGAGCTTGACAAACCTACTTGATCAACCGTTGATTGACTACCAGGAAGGCGCTATTCAGTTAGATACTGATGCTGTCCGTCAGGCTTTAACCATTGAAAAGGATTACACCACCCATCAGCTTAATCTTTTCAACAACTATGACTCGCAGCAGATTGATGCGTTAGCTGAGGGAACACCTTTTGGCCTTCTGGAAATGTCAGACATCGCGCTGGGAACCTTGCACCCCCTGGATACCAAAGGCATCGCCCCGTTTGTTCAAGGAATTCCCAACGAAAATGGCAGCATTACTGCAGAAATTTCCAGCTACGCAATGGCTAGTGCAGGCACACAATATCCAGAGCAGTGCGCAGAACTGCTATATTATCTGATGAGCGCCGAATGCCAGGATGCCGCTGCTTATCCCTGTACCACGGAAGAACTGCCTGTACGCCGCGACAGCACAAAGTCTTCGCTTGAAAATGAGCATCAGTTTCTTGTCTACGATGCTTCCAAGGAAAAGCTCTCCGAAGAGGACATTGCCTTTCGTGAGAAAACCTATGGCGGTAATCTGCAAGACACCACTGTGCAGAGCATTCAGTCTATTTGCGACCAAATAACATCCGCACATTTTCATACCATTTGGTACAGTGCATTGGAGCTGGGGCAGAGTGAAACGGGAGATGATATACTGACATCCTCCTTGAACGACTATCTCTACGGAGACACATCGCTGGATGAATTGATTAACACGCTGACGCCCAGACTGCAGATGTATCTGGATGAATGAAAGGAATTCCATGAATTTCTTTGTAAAAAGTGGATCACTGTCCCGACAACGACATATCATAGGCGGGCTTTTACTAGTACCCATGCTTCTGGCCATTATGGTCAATTATCTGCTTCCTTTTGTTATAGCGTTCATCCGCAGTTTTTACCATGGTATGGGGAATACCTTCGTGGGGATGGAAAACTATATAGAACTGTTGCAGAATCATACCTTCTTGCTGGCAATTCGTAACCTTCTGATTCTTTGGGCATTTGTCCTGCCTTTGAATCTTTGTATCGCGTTTCTTCTGGCATTACTGTGCCATCGTATCCACGGTGGTAGATCATCGGCTCTCTTCTTTTTACCCGCCGTTTTGCCAGCCGTCTGTGTGGTAGAAATTGTTTCTCAGTTGTTCGGAACTTCGCAGATCGATGGTCTGTTTTCCCTTTTACCTGCAGATTGGTCTACGGGACAAGTGGCTGGTATGGTTTTTGGCTGTCTCGTTCTTTGGAAAGGGCTTGGATATTCGCTTCTGATTCTAATAGTCGCGTTGGGCTCAATTCCGGAAGAATACTTGGAGGCAGCTGCACTGGAAGGGGCCTCTTATTGGCGAATTGTTTTTTCCATTCGCCTTCCTCTTACAGCCCCTTCTTTGGGAATTTGTGCCATCCTAGCTGTATACAATTCATTTCGCTGTTTCCGCGAAGCCTTGCTTTTGGGTGGGGCGCATCCTACAGAATCACTGTACAGTTTACAACATTTCCTGCAAAACAATTTCAGTAACATGAATTTTGCCAGACTGGAGGCGGCGTCGGTCTTTCTCATTGTTATCCCGTTGCTTCTACTCGTATTCTTTTCGGCCTTTTGGAAATTACCTGTCTGGAAAAGGAAAGAAGGTGGGCGGTCATGATTAAACATCCCCGCTGGCAACGCCCGCTCTTCAAGTCGCTTGTGTTCCTGTACATACTTCCTTGCGCAGCTTTGCTCCTCCCATTTGTAAAAGCTGGTGTTCTTTCCCTTTTGGAAAGTTCTCTGGAACTTGAAACGATATTTTGGGCTGCCTATCTAAATACGATTATACTTGCTGTAGGAGATCTACTGCTACAGTGGTTGGTCAACATACCCGCAGGCCTTGCACTTTCGAAAATGCTTCCGCAGCATATTGCCCGAAAAGTGCTCTATCTCTGCCTTTTGTTGATGTTTCTTCCTCAACAAGCACTCATACTTCCACAATATCTTTTATTGGATCGGATGCATCTTTTACACCACGCGGGCGGTGTCGTGCTCATGTCTGCCTTCCAGCCTTTTCTTGTTTTGATCTTCTGGTTTGGCAGTGAGCAAATTCATCCTAGCCTGTTCGAAGCAGCAATCTGTGAAGGAGCTTCTACTCGGCAATGCTTTTTCCGGATTTATATCCCAATGCTTTCCCCCTACATACTGGCAGGTAGCCTATTATCGGTGGCTGAGAGTTGGAACATGCTTGAACAACCCATGACCTTTTTGCAGACAGATAGCCAGTTGGTATTGTCAACTTACTTTCTGCAACAAATAGGTGCCGACCCAAGCGTAACAGCTATACAAGCACTATTATCTGTGTTTCCGTTGCTACTGGTTTTTGCTTTTGCAGTTGCAAAGCTGCATAACCCAAATTCAATAGTATCTAGCGAAGAAAATTCTTTTACATTATAGTGGTCGTAAAACAGTAATAGGTGAAATTCTTGGAACAGGCATGATTTCGGTCATGCCTGTTCCGCTTTTATCAGTTCATCTACATTTCAGATGGGAAAGAGAAAGCAGGATTTTTTTAATGCCTTCGTAAATTTCCTCCTGATTCCTTTTGATTTCTTCAATGTCAGCTTCGTAGATGTTACCCGTTGTGTTGAGCTGTTTGGCAATTTGGTTTTCGCTGTTGGATATCCGTTTCATTTTGCAAGTCAACTCACGGAGTTCAGGCATATCCAAATTCACAACATACCCATCGATTGCCATTTTGCGGAGATAGGCACTCATGTTGTTCGTTCCCATCTGTGCCATTTTCTGTTTTATCAGGTCAAGCTCTTTTTCGTCTACAAAAAACTTGACCTGTATCGGGCGTTGACGGGTTGGTGGTTTTCGTTTTTCAGTCATAACCTTTGCCAAAGAGATTCTGGACCTGATCGTCGGCACCGGAGTCTGATGTGCCGGAATATACCAGGAAAGATTAACTATTAAAAGTCAACCCTGAAAATGAGTGGAAGTGCTCACAGGCAGATGGTTCAAAAAAGGGTATAGCAAAGCTGAGGTCTTATCAGACCCCCGCTGTCTATTCAAATAGATGGCTCAAGCCGCTGAGCGATAGGGCTGCCTGGATTTCTCCATGGCGAAGATAGGTGGCCAGACCATTGTCCAAAAGAAACCCCAGCAGATTGTAGCTGTAATGTCCGGTTGCCTCAAGCCCTACTCTTATTTTGTCCTGAGGTGCGATACAGGCCTGAATCTTCTCCAACAGCGTATCCTTGCTGCCGCAGATGGCACCGTGGCCATTGCCAATGCCACTGATAGTTGGGGTGGAAGCTACGGGTACTATGTCAAGATCGACCATGGCAGCGGACTCACGACCTTGTATGCCCATTGCTCCAGTATCTGTGTTACAGCGGGGCAGCAGGTGAAATCCGGACAGGTCATAGCATATGTGGGGCAAACTGGGAGGGCGACAGGGCCGCATTTGCATTTTGAGATCCAAGGGGGCGCAAATGTGAATTGATTATTGGGATATAAATGGGAGAAAAGTATTGGAAAGTATATTTGATACAAAAAACTCGCACCGCTACAAAGTCGGGCGAGATTTTATATGCGCCGAAAACAGCTTCCAGCAAGGGTCTGACATAATGTATCTGTCTTTTTGTGTTTTACGGGTGCTCTTTTGGAGCTGCAGTAGATTGACGAAGGATTAATTGGGCATGGAGCAGCAGGGTGCTGATGGGCACCCCGGCCAACAGGCTGGAAAGAGCGTAAAAGCCGCTTTTGCCCAGCTGGGTGCGGTCCTGGCGGATGGTGGTCAGCGGTGGCATGGTGTAGGAACACAGGGGCAGGTCGTCAAAGCCGATGATGCTCAGATCCTGGGGGATGCGGATGCCCAGTTCCAGGCAGTGGAGCATCACCGTATGGGCCAGTAGGTCATGGCTGCACAGAATGGCCGTTACATTCTGCTTGAGCAGGGCGGGCAGATGCTTTTGCAGACATTCCGAGAAGAAATAATCACTTCCCGCCAGATGAGGGTCGTCCGGCAATCCATTTTTGCGCAGCGCGTGGAAAAAAGCGCTGTAACGGGTCTGGTTTACATAGGAACCCAATCCGCCACTGAGATAACCAATACGGGTGTGCCCCAGGCTGCGCAGATGAGCCACCGCCAAGTCCATGCCCTCGGCATTGTCCACACCCATGTAACATGTGTAGGGGTTAGCTTTGATGTAGTTGTCCAGCAGTACGGCGGGGGTGTGGGCGGTCTGCAGATCGTGCAGCCATACGTCCGAAAGGGACAACCCCAGGAACAACGCCCCAACATAGTTGTGTTTGAGCATATATTCGTCGTAGCGGGTGTGTTTCTGGGTTTTGTCATCCAGGGGGACCACCTCTACCAGGTAGCCTGAAGGCTCCGCCGCCTTGCGGAACCCCACCACAATATCGTAGCCGAAGTCGTTGGGCTCCTGGCAGGACATGTTCTCGATGAAGATGCAAAGGGTCTTGGCGTCCCGCTTGTGGAGGGTGCGGGAATAGCCCATCTCCACAGCGGTCTCCAAGATAGATTTTCGCAATGTTTCGCTCACGTCCGCCGCGCCGTTCAGCGCCTTGGAGACTGTTCCCTTGGAAACGTTCAGTTTTTCCGCAATATCTTGAATGGTGACCATATATATTCTCCGCTGTTGCTCTGCTTTTTATCTGTATTATACCCGCAATCCGGGCAAAACGCAATCGCCGACCGTGGAAATGTTTCGCAAGGCGGTTTCGTAGTGTTTCGATACCTTGTGAAAAAGCACAATTCTGGTTTTGCGTTCTTGTGCAGAAAGCAGAAAATAACGCGTTTTTTCTGGAAACTCTTGATTCTGGTGGGGGGAGGGGTGTATAGTGAGCTTAACGAAACATTCCGAAACAACCAAAATGAGGAGGAGCAAGCATGCACAAGAAATCGGTACGATGGACGGCGGCTCTGTGTGCGGCGGGACTTTTGCTGGCAGGCTGTGGTCCTGTGTCCGGCGATAGCGGCGCTGAAAAGATTCGTCTGATGGTATGGTCCCCGTCGGAGGACCAGTCCAAAGACAGCGGCCAGTGGCTGCAGACCTGCTGCGAGAACTTTGCCGCCCTGCACCCGGAATGGGATATCACCTTTGTGTACGGCGTGTCGGATGAAGCTTCAGCGGCTACTGCTGTGTCTCAGGACCCGGACGCCAGCGCCGATGTGTTCATGTACGCCAACGACACCCTGACCACCATGACCGATGCCAACGCACTGGCCAAATTCGGCGGTATCTATGCCGAGGAACTGAAGGCTACAAACAGCGAAACGCTGCTGGACTCCCTGACATTGGATGGCGACATCTACGGTGTGCCGTTTACCACCAATACCTGGTACATGTATTATGACAAGAGCGTGTTCACCGAGGAGGATGTGAAAAGCCTGGACACCATGCTGGAAAATGGTGTGGTCAGCTTCCCCTTCGTGAACTCCTGGTACCTGCCAGCCTTTTACTTCGGCAACGGCTGCACCCTCTTTGGGGACGGCACACAGGAGGAACTGGGCGCTGACTTCGGCGGAGAAAACGCCGTGGAAGTTACCGAATACCTGGTGGACCTGGTGGCCAATCCCAACTTCAAGATCGACCAGGACGGGTCCGGCCTGGCAGGTCTGCGGGATGGCAGCATCAACGCCATTTTCTCCGGCTCCTGGGATGCCGCCGCCGTGGAGGAAATCCTGGGCGACAACATGGGTGTGGCGGCACTGCCCACCTACACCCTGAACGGGGAAGAAAAGCAGATGTATGCCTATGCCGGATCCAAAGCCATTGGGGTGAACACATCCACCAAGCATATGAAGGCTTCGGTGGAACTGGCCATGTACCTGGGTTCGGCGGAAGCCCAGCGCCTGCACTACGAGCTGCGCAATGTGATCCCCTGCAACACCGAGCTGAACAGCGACCCCGAAATCGCGGCGGACCCGGTGGTCAAGGCCCAGAACGATACCTTTGACCGCACGTCCATCCTGCAGCCCTTTGTGGCAAGCATGAACAACTGCTGGACGCCGGTGGAAAACATGGGCAAGGCCATCCGCAACGGCAGCGTGACCAAGGAGAACGCCGCCGAACAGACCAAGGCCATGAATGACGCCATGAACAGCAACGGAATCTGAGCAGCGCATGAGGTGGAAATGATGAATATGTTGAAAGCAAAACAAAGCGAAGGTTATTCCCCCTATACCTGCCTGGCGGCCTTGCGGGAAGGCGATATGACCACCCGGCTTTCGGCGGTGGTCATGGGGCTGGGCAGTATCTGCCACGGTCAGGCGGTAAAAGGTGTGCTCTACCTGGCCGCTGAACTGGCCTGGCTGGCCTTTATGGTACAAAGCGGGCTGTATAACCTGAAGATGCTGGTCACCCTGGGTGAGGTGGAACAGCAGGAGGTGTGGGACGAAGCCCAGCAGGTCTACCTGTATGTGCAGGGCGATCAGTCCATCCTGCTCCTGCTGTACGGCGTAGCCACCATCCTCATCACCTTGGTGATGTTCCTGGTCTGGCGGGGCAGCCTGAAAAGCGCCTACAAGGCTCAGTGCCTGCAAAGCAGCGGCGGCCATGTGAACACCTTCCGGGAAGACCTGGCCACCCTGCTGGACGAAAACCTCTACCGTCTGCTGATGACCCCGCCCATGTTCTTCATCACGGCGCTGACCATCCTGCCGCTGGTCTTTATGATCTGCATGGCGTTCACCAATTACAGCAAGATCGGCAATCACCTGGTTCTTTTCGACTGGGTGGGGCTGGAAAACTTCGCCACTCTGTTTGATTCCAACAGCATCCTGGGCAGCACCTTCTGGTCGGTGCTGGCCTGGACCCTGGTGTGGGCGGTGTTCGCCACCTTCACCAACTACATCTTCGGTATGCTGCTGGCTTTGCTCATCAACCGGGAAGATACCCGCTTCAAGGGCTTCTGGCGGTTCTGCTTCGTACTTTCCAGCGCGGTGCCCATGTTTGTGTCCCTGCTGATCATGCGCACCATGCTGCAGCCCAATGGTGCCGTCAATGTGCTGCTGCGCAGCCTGGGCCTGATCGCCCCGGACGCCAGCCTGCCCTTCTTCACCGACCCTACCTGGGCCCGGGTCACCGTGATCGTGGTCAACATCTGGGTGGGTGTGCCCTACACCCTGATGCAGCTCACCGGCGTGCTGCAGAACATTCCCGCCGAACTGTACGACGCCGCCAAGGTGGATGGCGCCGGCCCGGTGCGCACCTTCTTCAGCATCACCCTGCCTTATATGCTCTATGTCACCACCCCCTACCTCATTGCCACCTTTACCGGCAACGTGAACAACTTCAACGTTATCTATCTGCTTTCCGGCGGCGACCCGGTCACCAACCTGGCTTCCACCGCGGGCAGCACCGACCTGCTGGTCACTTGGCTGTACAAGCTGACCATCGACAAGCAGTATTACAACGTAGGTGCCGTGGTGGGCATCATGACCTTTATCATCCTGTCGGTGGGCGCTTTGTTCACCTACCGGCGCAGCAAGTCTTATAAAGAGGAGGGCGGTTTCTGATCATGAAACAGTACAAGAGTGCAAAAGCCATCCGTCGGCGCAACAATGTCCTGGTTCACACCCTGCTGGCGGTGCTGGCCGCCATCTGGGTGTTCCCGGTGCTGTGGGTCGTGATGACCAGTTTCCGGGCGGAAAAAGGCTCCTATGTGTCCAGTTTCTTTCCCAAAAGCCTGACTCTGGACAACTACATCCGACTGTTCACCGATACCACCATCCTCAACTTTCCCCAGATGTTCATGAACACCCTGATCATCGCCATTTTCTCCTGCATCCTGTCCAGCTTCTATGTGCTGTCGGCGGCCTTCTGTCTGTCCCGCATGCGGTTCAAGATGCGCAAGCCCTACATGAACATGGCGATGATCCTGGGCCTGTTCCCCGGCTTTATGTGCATGATCGCCGTTTACTTCATCCTCAAGGCCATCGGCCTCACCGAAGGCTCTCTCATCCGCCTGGCACTGATTTTGTGCTACTCCGGCGGCGCGGCTCTGAGCTTCCAGATCGCCAAGGGTTTCTTCGATACCATGCCCATGGCCCTGGACGAAGCCGCCCGCATTGACGGATGCACCCGGTGGCAGATCTTCACCAAGATCACCTTGCCCCTGAGCAAGCCGGTCATCGTTTACACCGTGCTCACCGCCTTTATCGGCCCCTGGGTGGATTTCATCTTTGCCAAGGTCATCTGCCGGGCCAACTCCGACCAGTACACCGTGGCCATCGGCCTGTGGAAGATGCTGGAAAAAGAGTACATCGACAGCTGGTACACCAGCTTTGCCGCCGGTGCGGTGCTCATCTCTATCCCCATTGCGATTTTGTTCCTGAAACTGCAGAAATATTACGTGGATGGCATGTCGGGCGCCGTCAAGGGCTGATCTCCCGGCGGCCGACCCTGCCAGAGGAGTGTTCCCTGTATGGATTTCAACAGCCCCCAATTTGCCCGGCAATACCACTATGACGGCGGCGACCTGGGCGCCCGCCTAACCGACACCGGCACCCGGTTCCGCCTGTGGGCCCCCACGGCCCAGCGGGTGCAGCTGCGGCTTTACCCCGAAGGGGTGGTTTCGGACCCGCTGGAATGTGTGGAGATGGAACCCCAGGACCGGGGCGTCTGGTACTACGAAGCACCCCGGCGGCTGGCGGGTGTTTACTACGACTTTGCGGTGACGGTGGACGGCGTGACCCGCACCACCGCCGACCCCTACGCCCGGGCCTGCGGCTGCAACGGCGGCCGCAGCATGGTGGTGGACCTGCCCGCCACCGACCCCGAGGGCTGGCAGCAGGACAAGGCCCCCGCCCGCCAGGCGGAGGATATCATCTACGAAGTGCATGTGCGGGAATTTTCCTGGGACGAAAGCGGCGGGTTCCCGCAGGCGTACCGGGGCAAGTACAAGGCATTCACCTGTACCGATACCACCCTGTACGGGGACGGGCAGCACCCCACCGGCCTCGGCTACCTGCGGCGGCTGGGGGTGAACTACATCCAGCTGATGCCGGTGTTTGATTACGGCTCGGTGGACGAAGCGGCCCCCGATGCCTCCTTCAACTGGGGGTACGACCCCGTCAACTACAATGTGCCGGAAGGCTCCTATTCTCTGGACCCCCGGGACGGCGCTCTGCGCATCCGGGAACTGAAAGAGCTGGTCCAGTCGCTGCACCGGCAGGGGTTCCGGGTGATTATGGATGTGGTGTACAACCACACCTACCACCGGGATTCCTGGCTGGAACGCACGGTGCCCGGCTACTACTACCGCCACCGGCCCGACGGCAGCTGGTCCGAAGGGTCCGGCTGCGGCAACGACCTGGCCAGTGAGCGCTCCATGTGCGGCCAGTATATTCTGGACTCGGTGCTCTATTGGGCCGGGGAATACCACATGGACGGTTTCCGCTTTGACCTGATGGGCCTGCTGGACACCGACCTGATGCAGCGCATCCGCGCCGCATTGGATGCCCGCTACGGCCGGGGAGAAAAACTGGTCTTTGGCGAACCCTGGGCCGCCGGCCCCACCGCCTGCAAACGGGGGACCCGGCTGGCGGGCAAAAAGAGCCTGCCCACCCTGGACCCGGAGATCGGCGCCTTCTGCGACGCCGTGCGGGATGCGGTCAAAGGCAGTGTACAGCACACCCGAAGCGCCGGTTTTGTCAACGGCGGCCGCGGCAAAGAGGGGGCCGTGGCCCAAAGTATGACGGCCTGGTGCCCCGGCGGGCGGGGCTTCCATACGGCATCCCCCACCCAGACCATCACCTATGTGTCCTGCCATGACGATGTGACCCTGTGGGACAAACTGGTGGATACCCTGGACCCCCGGCGGCGCTACGACGAAGGCACCCCCCGGGTGCTGCGGGCCAATCGGCTGGCGGCAGCGGTCTACATGACCTGCCAGGGGCGGCTGTTCCTGCTTTCGGGCGAGGAATTCGGCCGTACCAAGCAGGGCCAGCGGGACACCCACAATGCGCCCATTACCCTGAACCGGCTGGACTGGCAGCGGGCCTGGGACCACCGGGACCTGGTGGACTACTACCGGGGCCTGATGGCGCTGCGCAAGCAGCTGCCCGCCCTGTGCGACAAGAGCGCCGGGGCCGCCCGGCGGCTGCTGCGGGTAGAAACTCCCGCCCCCCGCTGTGTGACGGCGCTGCTGGACAATACCGGCAGCCGATGGGGGCAGCTGTACCTTGTATACAATGCCTCGGGACAGGCATATACCTGTACACCGGACGGCGAGGACTGGCAGTGCCTGGCCGATGGAGAAACCACCTTTGGCTGGCAGCAGCCGCAAACCGCCCCCACCTTTACGGCGGCGCCCGGCACGGCCCTGATTCTGGGCAAACCATCCCAACTGTGAGAAAGAAAGAGATACCATGCGTTTTGTGTTTGGCAAACAGGACCTGGCAGACAGCGCCCACAGAGCGGAGCACTGCTTTCTGCTGACCAACGGGCTGGGGGGCTTTTGCTCCCAGACCCTTACCGGCGGGGCTGCCCGCAATGACCACGCCCTGCTGATGGCCTGCACCCGGGCCCCCAATGTGCGGTGGAACATCGTCCACCGGGTGGAGGAGGAACTGACCCGGAACGGGGCCGCTACCTATCTTTCCACCCAGACCTTTGCCAAGGGCAGCCCCGAGGAAGGTTGGCAGAACCTTTGCTTTGCCCAGGTGGACGGCCTGCCCCGGTGGGTCTACCAGTGGCAGGGGGTACAGGTGGAAAAAGAACTGGCCATGGACTGGGAACAGAACACCGTGGCTCTGCGCTATCAGCTGGAAAATCCCGGCGATACCCCCTGCACCCTGACGGTGACCCCCTGGCTGCAGTTTGTACCCAAGGGCAAAAACCTGCGCGAGACCCAGACCTTTACCCTGCGGGGCAACCGGGTGACCGCTGCCGGGCTGGACCTGACGGTGCGCACCAACGGGCAGCTGACCCCCTGCCCCCTGGGCTGGCAGACGCTGTACTACCCCTGCGATGCACCGGACGGCCGGCGCAAAACCGGCCTGACCGCCGCCTGCCTGCAGGTGGTATGCACCGTGGCCCCCGGCAGCCGTCAAACGCTGGATCTGGTGTTCACGCTGGAAAAAACAGCGCCCCCGGCAGCCCGGGTGCTGCGGCAGGCCGACAGGCGCTGCCGCCTGTGGGAACGGCAGGGCGGGTTCCGGGCCACGGCGGCCCGGCAGCTGGCCCAGGCCGGGGCAGCGTTCATCGCCCGGCGGGACTCCACCGGCGGCAAGACCATTCTGGCAGGCTACCCCTTCTTTGAGGACTGGGGCAGGGATACCATGATCGCCCTGCCGGGCTGTACTCTTTCCACCGGCCGCTATGCCGAGGCCAAAAGCATCCTGGAAACCTTTTTGCAGTATGAGCAGGACGGCCTGATGCCCAATCTTTTCCCGGAAGGCAAAACCGCTCCCATGTACAACACGGTGGACGCGGCGCTGCTTTTTATCCGGGATGTGTGGCTCTACGCCCGCTACACCGGAGATCTGGACTTTGTGCGCCGGGCCTGGCCGGTGATGGAGCGCATCGTGGCAGCCTACCGGAGCGGTACCCGGTTCGGCATTCACATGGAACCGGACGGCCTGATCGCCGCAGGGCAGGGGCTGGATCAGGTGACCTGGATGGATGTGCGCATCGGGGAGATCCTGCCCACCCCCCGCCACGGCAAACCGGTGGAGATCAACGCCTACTGGTACAACGCCCTGCGGATGCTGGCGGAACTGGCCGCCACCCTGGAGCTGGACGGACGGGACTACGCCGCCCTGGCCGACCGTGTGCGGGAAAGCTTCCGGGCCGCCTTCTGGCGGGAGGAAGCAGGCTGCCTGCGGGATGTTATTTCCGGCACCGGGCAGGATGAACAGATCCGCTGCAACCAGATCTGGGCCGTAGCCCAGCCCTTCCCGCTGCTGGACCCCGGGCAGGAAGCCCGGGTGGTGGCCACGGTTCAGCGGGAACTGTACACCCCGGTGGGGCTGCGCACCCTGGCCCCCGGGGACCCGGCCTTCCACCCGGTGTACGGCGGCCCCCAGAAAGAGCGGGACCTGGCCTACCACCAGGGGACGGTGTGGCCCTTCCCCCTGGGTGCCTTTTACCTGGCCTACCTGAAAGTGAATGGCCAAAGCGCCGCCGCCCGGCGGCAGGTGGCCCACTGGCTTACCGCCCTGGAACCCGCCCTGCGGGAGGGCTGCGTGGGCCAGCTGCCTGAAATCTACGACGGCGAAAACCCCACCGCCTCCCGCGGGTGCTTTGCCCAGGCCTGGAGCGTGGGCGAACTTTTGCGGGTGTACGAGGCACTGGAACGCTCCGTGCCGGATTTTTTCGATCATAAGTGAGGGAAAGTATGATGGAACAGAGATTGCAGGAAATCCTGAACGAACAGTTTGGCAAAACCCTGGACACCGCCGACAGCCGCCAGGTCTACCAGGCGCTGATGCTGTTTACCAAAGAAAAGATGGCGGCCCTGCCCAAGACCACCGGCGACCGCAAATTGTACTATGTATCGGCGGAATTTCTCATCGGCAAACTGCTGAGCAACAACCTCATCAACCTGGGCCTGTTTGAGGAGGCCAAAGACCTGCTGGCCCGCCACGGCCACGAACTGACCGCCATTGAGGAGGCGGAAAACGAACCCTCCCTGGGCAACGGCGGCCTGGGACGGTTGGCGGCTTGCTTCCTGGATTCCATTGCCACGCTGGGCCTTTGCGGCGACGGCGCCGGGCTGAACTACCACGACGGCCTGTTCTACCAGAAGCTGGAAAACCACAAGCAGAAAGAAGAAAAGAACCCCTGGATCACCCCCCAGAGCTGGCTGAGCGATACCGGTGTGCGGTTCACGGTGCCTTTCGGCGGGTTCAGCCTGAACTCCATCATGTACGACATTGCGGTGCCCGGCTACAACGGCCAGTGCAACGCCCTGCATCTGTTTGACGTGGATACGGTGGATGAATCCCGCATCGGGGAGGGCATCTCCTTCGACAAGAGCGATATTCCCCATACCCTGACGCTCTTCCTTTACCCTGACGACAGCGACGACGCCGGGCGGCTGCTGCGTGTCTATCAGCAGTATTTCCTGGTGAGCAGCACGGCCCAGCTGATCCTGAAAGAACTGGCTGAACGGGGCTACACCCCCGATACCCTCCATGAGCATGTGGCGGTGCAGATCAACGATACCCACCCCACCATGATCATTCCAGAACTGATCCGCCTGCTCACCGAGCAGGGCATGTCCATGGACGATGCCGTGCGGGAGGTCAGCCTGACCTGCGCCTACACCAACCACACCATTCTGGCCGAAGCCCTGGAAAAATGGCCCATGGACTTTATGCGCCGGGCGGTGCCTCAGCTGGTGCCCATTATTGAGGAACTGGACCGCCGCGCCAAGGCCGTGAGCAGCAACCCCCGTGTGGCCATTCTGGACGACCAGGACCGGGTACACATGGCCCACATCGATATTCACTACGGGTACAGTGTCAACGGTGTGGCAGCCCTTCACACCAAAATTCTGGAAGAATCGGAACTGCGGTCCTTCTATGAACTTTATCCCGAAAAGTTCAACAACAAGACCAATGGCATTACCTTCCGCCGTTGGCTGCTCCACTGCAACCAGCCGCTGGCTGCCTATATCGAGAGCCTCATCGGCCCCGGTTTCAAGGCGGATGCCGATCAGCTGGAAAAACTGCTGGCCTACCGGGACGATCCCCAGGTGCTGCGCACCCTGCGTGCCATCAAAAAGCAGAACAAGGAGGAACTGTCCCGTTATCTGGAATCCACCCAGGGCATCGTGCTGGACACCGACTCGGTGTTCGATGTGCAGGTCAAGCGCCTGCATGAGTACAAGCGCCAGCAGATGAACGCCCTCTATGCCATTTACAAGTACCTGGAGATCAAGGCAGGCCGCAAACCGGCCCGCCCCGTGACCATGATCTTCGGCGCCAAGGCGGCCCCCGCCTACACCATCGCCAAGGATATCATCCACCTGATTCTTTGCCTGGCCGACCTTATCGACCATGACCCCGAGGTCAGCCCCTGGCTGAAAGTGGTCATGATCGAAAACTACAACGTGACCAAGGCGGCCAAGGTCATTCCCGCCTGCGATATCTCGGAGCAGATCAGCCTGGCCTCCAAGGAGGCTTCCGGCACCGGCAACATGAAGTTCATGCTCAACGGCGCTGTGACCCTGGGTACCCGTGACGGCGCCAATGTGGAGATCGCCGACCTGGTAGGGGAGGAGAACATCTACTGCTTCGGCAAAAGCTCCGAAGAAGTCATCCGCCTCTATGCCGAAAATGCCTACCACCCGGCGGAATTCTACGACGGCGACCCCGATATTGCCCGGTTGGTGGACTTTATCGTGGACAAAAAGATGCTGCGCATCGGCGATGTGGAAAGCCTCTGCCGCCTGTACAAGGAATTGATCAGCAAGGACTGGTTCATGACCCTGCTGGATGTGAAGGAGTACATCGCTGTCAAGGAGCGGATGCTGGCCGACTACGAGGACGAAGCTGCCTGGAGCCGCAAGGCCCTGGTGAACATTGCCAAGGCAGGGTTCTTCTCCTCCGACCGCACCATTGCCGAGTACAACCGTGATATCTGGCATCTGTGAGGTGACGCCCATGTGCGTACAACAAAAAGAAACGGGCATTCTGCTGGCAGTATCCTCTCTGCCGTCGCCCTATGGCATCGGCGACCTGGGCCCTGCGGCCCGGGCCTGGCTGGAACTGCTGGGGCAAAACGGCGTGACCATCTGGCAGATCCTGCCCCTGAACCCCACCGGCTACGGCAATTCCCCCTACCAGCCCTATTCCTCCTGTGCGGGGGATGAAATGTACCTCAGCCTGGAGGAACTGGCCGCCCAGGGACTTTTGCCGAATCTGCCGGAAGCCTTTCCGCTGCCCGCCGGCCATGTGGACTATGAGGCCGTGCGCCGGTACAAGGAACCGCTGCTGCGCGCTGCCTGGCAGGCTTTTGTGCCCGACGAGGACTACCGGGCCTTTGCCGCCCGGGACTGGGTACGGGACTACGCGGTGTTCCGGGCTTTTAAAAAGGAAAACGACAACCGCTGCTGGCTGGAATGGCCGGAATGGCAGCGCACCTGGCCCGAAAACCGGGCCGGGGACCTGACCCCCTACCGGGAAGAGATGGAGTACCAGACCTTCCTGCAATACCAGTTTACCCGCCAGTGGCAGGCGGTACGGGCCGCTGCTGCCGCAAAAGGCATCCGCATCATGGGGGATGTACCCTTCTATGTGGGGGTGGACTCGGTGGACGTCTGGGCCGGGAAGGAAAACTTCCAGCTGGACGCCGACGGCCGCCCCGCCTGGGTGGCCGGGGTGCCGCCGGACTATTTCAGCGCCACCGGCCAGCGGTGGGGTAACCCCATCTATGACTGGGGTCATTTGCAGCAAACCGGGTTTGATTTCTGGGTGCGGCGCATCGGGTACAACAAACAGCTCTTTGATGTGATCCGCATTGACCATTTCCGCGCCTTTGATACCTACTGGAAGATTCCCGCATCCTGCCCCACCGCCATGGAAGGGGACTGGATCGAGGCCCCCGGCTATGCGGTGCTGGACACCCTTTACCGGGAACTGCCCGGTCTGGAACTGGTGGCCGAGGACCTGGGCGACCTGCGCCCGGAGGTACTGGCCCTGCGGGACCACTACCGCCTGAAAGGCATGAAGGTGCTGGAATTTACCCTGGATACCGCCGGTAAACAGGCCCGGGATATCGGGTCCCAAAGCGAAAACCTGATCTGCTATACCGGCACCCACGATAACGCCACTCTGCTGGAATGGTACAACAGCCTGACCGTGGCCGCCCGGCGCAAGCTGCGCCGCTGGCTGCGGCGGCAGGGCTTCGGCACCGGCACGGTGGTGCAGCGGCTGGTGCGGTGCGCGTTGGCATCCCCGGCGCGCTGGACGATTTTGCCGGTACAGGATATACTGGAACTGGACGCCAGCGCCCGGATGAACACCCCCGGCACCGTAGGCTCCCCCAACTGGGAGTGGCGGCTGCCTGACCTGGACCGGGCCGCGGCCGCCCTGCACGCTTACCGGCCGCTGATCCTGCAACGGAGGAATATGGTATGAATTTTGCCGCGGTTTTTCACAGGGCCCAGGCACCCTGGAGCTATGCCTTGAACGCCGACGAGCTGGTGCTGCGCCTGCAGACCGGCCCCGAGGTGGAACGGGTCTTTCTGCACTGGGGCGACCCCTTTGAGGCGGGCATTCTGGGCGGGGCCGAGCGCTGGCACGGCCAGAGCCGGGAACTGACCGACCCCCAGCCCCTGGACCATGCCCTGTGGTGGACTGCGGTGATCCGCCCGCCCTACAAGCGGTGCCGCTACCATTTTGAACTGCACAGCGGCGGGCAGGTCTGGCTGTACGGTGAGGACGGTTTCAGTACCCCTGACCGGCAGGACGGAACACACCCGGCGGGCTTTTACCAGCCCTGGATGAACCCTGCCGATATCCCGGCGCCCCCTGCCTGGGTGCGGGACACCGTCTGGTACCAGATCTTCCCCGACCGGTTCTGCCGCAGCAAGGGCAGTGCCAACCAGACCCCCTGGCGGGAAGGCCCCGTGACCAACCGGGAACGTTTTGGGGGCGACCTGCCCGGCATCTGCGAAAAGCTGGACTATCTGGCCTCGCTGGGTGTCAGCGGGCTGTATCTCAACCCTATCTTTGCGGCGGACTCGGTACACCGGTACGACACCCGGGATTATACCCGGGTGGACCCCGAACTTGGCACCAACGCCGATTTGAAACAGCTGGTGGAACAGGCCCATGCCCGGGGCATCCGGGTCATGCTGGATGCGGTGTTCAACCACTGCGGCCCCCACTTTGCCCCCTGGCGGGATGTGATGGAAAATGGCCCCGACTCCCCTTACTGGGACTGGTTCATGGTCAACCGCTGGCCGCCGGAAGCCGCCCCGGGCGGTACCCGGGACGGACGGTATTTTTCCTTTGCCTTTGCGGCGGATATGCCCAAGCTGAATACCAACAACCCCGCCGTCATCGACTATTTCGGCACCCTGTGCGAAAGCTGGGTGCGGGATTACGGCGTGGACGGCATCCGCTTTGATGTGGGCAACGAAATCTCCCACCGGATGCTCAAGGAACTGCGCCGTCGGGTGCAGGCCATCCGTTCCGATATCTACCTGCTGGGGGAGATCTGGCACGATGCTTCCCCCTGGCTGGAAGGGGACGAGTACGACGCTGTGATGAACTACCCCCTGCAGCAGGCGGTGAAGGACTTTTTTGCCGACTCTGCCCGGACGGCCGGGGAACTGGCAGAGCAGCTTTACCGCTGCCTGCATCTCTACCGCCGCCAGACCACCGATGTGCTGTTCAACCTGATGGATTCCCACGATACCGACCGGCTGTTCACCCGCTCGGGCAGTGAGGATGCCTTTTTCCAGCAGCTGGCGCTACTGTTCACGCTGCCCGGCAGCCCCTGTATCTACTACGGTACCGAGGTGGCCCTGCCCGGCGGCCATGACCCGGATTGCCGCCGCTGCATGCCCTGGGACAAGATGAATACCCCCGAAAACCTGCAGAGGATCGATCAGCTGCGCCGCCTGATCGCCCTGCGCCGCACCCTGCCCGAACTGCGGGACGGCATGCCGGTGTTCCGGCAAGCCCCCGGGGCCCGGCAGGTGTGGTACTGCCGGGGCAGGGTGGAGGTACTGCTCAACGCCGGAACTACACCCTGGGAACTTTGCCCGGAAAAAGAGGTCCTGTTTGCACGGGGCCTGACCGGGAACCGGCTGGCCCCCGGCGGCATCTGCATCCGGCGCTGATGTTGCCGGCCCCACAAGGAGAAGCCAATGAAAGACATGGAAGTGGTCTTTTTTGATCTGTACGGAACCCTCATCCGAATCCATACGGACGAGGAGGATTTGACCCGGGTGTGGCGGCCCCTGTGTTATCTGTACGGGTACTATGGGGCATCCTACACGCCCGGAACACTGCGTGCCGCTTATCGGAGGGAAATCTCCCGGCAGGAGGCAGCTGCCCAGGCCGCTACCGGCAAAAGGCTGGTGGAAATTCGTCTGGAGCAGGTGTTTGGGGCGCTGTTCGCCCAAAAAGAGGTGGCATCGGTTCCGCCCTCCGTTCTTGCCGAGGTGGGGCGGATGTTTCGTGCCTGTTCCACCGATGTATCGAAACTGTACCCCGGAGCGGGTAGCCTGTTGGATGCACTGCGCGGTGCAGGCAAGCGGGTCTTTCTGCTGTCCAACGCCCAGCGTCTGTTCACCGAGCCGGAAATGCGCCGTCTGAGGTTGTGGGATCGATTCGATAAAATTTTTATCTCTTCGGATCACGGTGTCAAAAAGCCGGACCTGGACTATTTCCGTCTGGCGCTGCAAGCGGCGGGGGGGCCGCCCCGGAATTGCCTGATGGTTGGCAACAGTCCCGAGGACGATATGGCCCCTGCCCGGGCACTGGGAATCCGAACCTGTTTTCTCAATACCGACGGTGTAACACCGCCGCCCTGTGATTTATACTGCGACGGTGCCGACTATGCCCGCCTTTTGCGGGAGGTTCTGGCGTAAAGACCGCCTTACAATGAGTGCCTTTTGGGCACAGGAGGAAGCGTATGCTTGACAAGACAAAAAAAGACTGGTGGAAATCCGCCGTCGTGTACCAGATTTATCCCCGCAGCTTTCAGGATACCACCGGCAGTGGTGTGGGGGATATTCCCGGCATTGTCCGGCGGTTGGATTATCTGCAGACCCTGGGGGTGGATGTGATCTGGCTTTCCCCGGTATTCGCGTCACCTCAGGTGGACAACGGATATGATATCTCGGATTATCGGGATATTGACCCGCTGTTCGGCACGCTGGAGGATATGCGCACTCTCATACGGGAGGGCAAGCGCCGGGGTATCGGCATCATGATGGACCTGGTGCTCAACCATACTTCCGATCAGCACCGTTGGTTCCAACAGGCCCGCCAAAGTCGGGAAAATCCCTACCATGATTATTATGTCTGGCGGGATGGTACCCCCGACCAGCTGCCCAACGATATGCAGGCGGTGTTTGGCGGCCCTGCCTGGGAGTGGGTGCCTGAGGTGCAGCAGTATTATTTCCACCAGTTTGCCCCCCAGCAGCCCGACCTGAACTGGGAAAATCCGGCTCTGCGGCGGGAAATTTATGATATGATCCTGTGGTGGATGGACCAGGGGGTGGAAGGCTTCCGCCTGGATGTGATCGACCAGATCGCCAAGGAACCGGACCGCAAAATCACCAACAACGGCCCGCGCCTGCATGAATTCTTGCGGGAACTCAGCGCCGAAACCTTCCAGAAAGGCTGCCTGGTCACGGTGGGCGAAGCCTGGGGCGCAGACATCCCCCGGGCCAAACTGTACAGTGCCCCCGACGGCAGCGAGCTGTCCATGGTGTTCCAGTTTGAGCAGATGTGTCTGGACCAGCAGCCCGGCAAGGAAAAATGGGACCTGGCACCCCTGCCTTTTGTCAAGATGAAGCAGAGCTTTGCCCGCTGGCAGCGGGAACTTCATGGCTGCGGCTGGAACAGCCTTTTCCTGGACAACCACGATCTGCCCCGCATCGTCTCCCGCTGGGGCAACGACGGGCAGTACCGGGGCCGTTCCGCCAAACTGTTGGCCACCATGCTCCACGGTATGCAGGGTACGCCCTATATCTACCAGGGCGAGGAACTGGGTATGACCAACATCCAGCTGCCCATAGAGCAGTACCGGGATGTGGAGATTCATAACCTCTATCATAAGCGGATGGCCGAAGGGTACCCGGAAGCGGAAGTTATGGCCTCCATCTACGCCAAAGGGCGGGATAATGCACGCACGCCTATGCAGTGGGATGATACCCCCAACGCCGGATTTACCACCGGCACCCCCTGGCTGCCGGTGAATCCCAACTATACCACCGTCAACGCCGGGGAGGAACTGGCCGACCCAGATTCGGTGTTTGCCTATTACCAGAAGCTCATTTCCCTGCGCAAACAGTACGCGGTCTTTGTGGATGGTGACTTTACCTTGCTGGAAGAGGAGCATCCCCGCTTGTTTATCTATGAGCGGGCACTGGGGGCGGAGCAAATGCTGGTGGTGTGCAACTTCGGCGACGAAGCCACCCCCTGGACTGTGCCCGAAAATTGGTGCGGCGCCCGGGTTCTGATTGAAAACTGTACCGCCACCCCCGATACTTTGCAGCCCTGGGAGGCAAGAATTCTCTACAAAGTTAACCGATAATTGTAGGATAACAATTTCGCGCAAAGCAAAATCAATTGCAAAAGGTAAATTGTTGACTTGGCGGCTTCAAAGCTGTAAAAGTTGCCAGCGCTGTTTTCTCCCCATAAGCCAAACCGACGGAAATGTGAAATGGCATCTCCATCGGTTTGGCTTTTATTAGTCAGGAATTTAGGTTTTGAGCACCCTTGCAGATGACTTTGCCGATGCCACACGGGAAGAACTGATCAGCCGCGGCTACACACCCTGCGGCCGATGCGATCCATGACCCTGTAGATAGAGATGACCACCTGCTGATGGGGCAGGTGGTCATTTCTGTCTATAAGACCATTTTGTAAAGCAGGTGATTCCATGAAAGAGTACACGCATAAAGAAATCAAACAGAAACCCGGCGGGCGCTTGCCCAAAGAACAGCCATCCCGCACCCTGCCCAAAACGATGGCCCGGCAGGCGTGGCTGAAAAGCAAGGAGAGGGTCTTTTCGGCAACGAAAACAGACCCGGAGAGCAGCTATGCTTCCGCACAGGAAATGGAGGAACAGGGCATCCGACAGGGGGAAACGCTGCTGGAGGATGGCGCGGCCTTTGCTCTAGGGAAAGCCGGGAATAGCGCCCGCAGACATTTTGCCCATGGACACAAACCGAACCAGTGCCCGCCACGGGAGGAAATACGGGAAGGAAACTCGCTGCACCCAGACACGGCCAATCCAGACCCGAAAACGGCTGCAAGGCAGGAACAGAAACGCCGCGCGGCAAAGAAGCAAATCCAGAATTTCCAGGAACGGCAGAGGCGGGCCAAGAGTGCTGCCAGAGGACTGCGCGGCGTCGACCGGGATCAAAAGCAACTCCGCACGGCAGCCAACACGGTGCGGCAAGAGAAGCAGGCCCGGCAAGCGGCACAGCGCACACAAGCGGTGCTGTGCCGTGCCAGACAAACCGCCCGTGAAGGCGTAGAAGCGGCCAAAAAGACAGCGACGGTTCTACGCTCGGCCGTCCGGCACCTGCTGGCTGTCCTGCGGAGCCTCGCAGTGGCGCTGGTCGCAGGGGGCTGGGTTACGGCCTTTATCGTGCTTTTGATTTGCCTGATCGCCTTGGTGGCAGGTTCCGCCTACGGCATCTTCTTTGCAGCGGAAACGCCCGATGAAAATGCCGTCACCGTGCAGGCTGCCGTGGAACAGCTAACTGAAGAATATCGGGACCAACTAGAAGAAATTGAGGACAGCACAGAATATGACCGCCAGGAGATCGAGTCAAACGATGGCAACTATGCCATTGCATGGCAGGATGTCCTGGCGGTTTTTGCGTCTCAAACGGCGGGCGATGCCAATGGTGCCGCTGTTGCCTATCTGGATGAGGATAACGTGGAGCGGCTGCGCACTGTTCTTTGGGATATGAACGAACTGGACTGGCGCACCGAAACACAAACCCGTGAGGTGGAGCAAACCAATGAAGCTGGCGAATCGGAAACCACAACCATCACCGAAACGGTTCTGGTCATCCAACTGACCCACCACACCCCGGAAGAAATGCGGGATGCTTATCACTTCACAGAACGGCAGAACGAGTACCTCACACTGCTTTCAGGAGAAGATACCGCGACCCTTTGGGGTGAACTGCTGGGTGGTTTTGTGCAGGGGAGCGGGGAGCTCATGGCGCCCGGCATGGATACGGTGTTTGCGGATGGTGCCCTGCAATGGCCGCTGCCGGTGGCGGGAACAATCACCTCGCCGCAAGGGTACCGCACCGATCCTTTCACGGGAGAAGTCAGTTACCACAGCGGTACCGATATCTCGGCACCGGAGGTAACGCCAATTCTGGCCGCCGCAGACGGCACCGTCACCATTGCCAACGCCACCGACAGCTGGGGCGGCAGCTACGGATACTATGTCAAGATCGACCACGGCGGCGGGCTGACGACTCTGTATGCTCATTGCTCCGGCATCTGTGTTACGGTGGGTCAGCAGGTGCAGGCCGGACAGGTCATTGCCTATGCCATGGCGCAGATGCTGAACCAGCGGGGGTTGCGTACCCGCCAGGGAGCGGAGTTTCAGTCCTCCAACATTAAACGGATGATCCAGCACGAGGGGTACACGGGATATATCATTACCAAGGCGGCACGGTCGGAGTTTATGCCGCAGCTGCAGATCATTGACGAGGCTTTGTTCGCCAAGGCCAACGAGATGAACAGCAAAAGAAGCAAAAAGGCTCTGAAAGAAAAAAATGCCGCCCAAAAGAGCGGCAATCCAACATTATTGGCCGGCATCATAGTCTGCGCACATTGCGGGGCGAAGATGTCGGCCTTTTTGCATACAGATCGATATAAACTGGCTGATGGGAGTATCCGGGAGAAGGTGCAGGCCAAGTACAACTGCTACCAGCGCGGCCAGCACCTGCGGCAATGTGATGGTCAGTCACTTTATCTGGCAGAGCGGGTAGACAGAATTGTGCTTACTTACGCCGATGAACTGTTCCGCAAGATTAAGAGCGAGCCTTATGATAAGAGCATCGAGCAGAAGATTCGTCAGCAAGAAGCAAACCATAATAGAAAAAAGCAGGCTGCCGAGAAGAAAATCAAGGCAGCCCAGTACAAGCAACAACGCTATGAGGATGAAGTGTTGAAATGTCTGGAAGGGGAGAGCGCCTTCTCGCAGGAGATGCTGGCCCGACTGATTGCCCAGGCAGAGGCTGAAGTCAGGCAAGCAAAAGGTGAGTACGCAACTCTATTGCAGAACAATGATGACCGGACCACGGTACAGCAGATCCGCAGTTACTACGATGAATTCCTCGGCTGGGCAAATGAATTTGATCTTGCCACAGTCCAGAGGAAAAGAGCTATCCTGGCACAGCTGTTCGAGAAGGTGGAGGTTGGAAAAGGATACAAGATTACAATCCATGTGCGAGGAACATATAAGCAGTTTTTGGGAGAAGAACTACATGGGGAATTTTAACTACACCATTAGTATTGGTCAGTTGGGAGAGCAACTGACTCTTAATCAGTGGGTCCTGGGTTCGAGTCCCCGATGGCGCACCAAGAAGAGCCTTACGGAAAACGTAGGGCTTTTTTTATTGCAATAATCCGGGATGTTGAGCTGGTGCACCATTAAAAGCAAATTCGAACGTACTTCTTTTTGAAGGTGCGTTCGGATTTGTTTTTTATCTGCAGTTTATGAAATAGAAATAGCCTTGCGGCGGGGAGCATCCTTGCTGCAAGGCGTTTGTCCTATAACAATATTATTTTCAGGGCTATTTGCCAAATTCCAAAATCGGGTTCTTGTTCAGGTGATAAAGTTCTGGGGCTTTGGGACTATTTCATTAAAGACGCACCACTACTAACTGTTCCAGATAGCAAGAGAAAATCCAACTCTTTATTTTTCATCAATATCAATCAAATTGCTGATGTATCTGGTCTTTCCTGTTAGAACATCGTCATAATAGTGCTGCTTCCTATCGATGTAGGCGATATCCTCTTGCAAGTCCGCCATTTTCTTCAGGAGAACTTCCCGCTGCTTTTGCAGGATTTCTTTTCGTTCGGGAATACTGGATTTGCCTTGTAGGCAAAGCGCTAGATAACGCTTCATGCCCTCCAGGCTCATTCCGCAACGTTTTAAGCAGATCAAGCCTTTAATCCATTCAATATCGCGTTCGTCAAAAATCCTGTAATTGTTTTTGTCACGTTTTACATGGGGAACCAATCCCTGATTGCAATAAAATTTCAATGCCTCATAGGTCATCCCTACTTTCTGACAAGTCTGTTTCATGCTGTACTGCATAGAAAGAACCTCAACCTTTCGAAATTTTTCAAAAAAGCTATTGACCGGTAGCTACAACCGGGTGCTACACTTGGTATGGTACCACAAAACATCCATAACAACAATTCTTTCCTCAGAGAGAACGGAGGCAGTAAAAATGGAACAGGTTACTTTCTATAATGGCGTGAAAATGCCGATTGTAGGATATGGCGTCTATCAGGTATCCAAAGAAGAATGTGAACGTTGCGTACTGGATGCCCTGGCTGTGGGGTATCGATCCATCGACACAGCACAAAGCTATTTCAACGAGGAACAGGTCGGTAATGCCATTGTCAAATCCGGTGTGCCCAGAAAAGATATTTTCCTGACAACAAAGGTCTGGATTGAACATTATGGGTATGAGGAAGCAAAAAAAGCGGTTCTGGAATCCATGCGGAAATTGCAAACCGAATATCTAGATCTAGTTCTGCTTCATCAACCGTTTTCGGATTATTACGGGGCATACCGGGCGTTGGAAGATCTCTATGGCGAAGGAAAATTGCGTGCCATCGGTGTTTCCAATTTTTATCCGGACCGGCTGGTAGATATCGCCTCTTTCAGTCGTATCAAACCTATGGTCAATCAGGTGGAGACCCATCCATTTCATCAACAAACAGAAGCAAAAAAGTGGATGGACAAGTACGGGATTCAGATGGAGGCCTGGGCCCCTTTCGGAGAAGGGCGCGGAGGCTTATTTGAAAATCCTGTACTGGCTCAACTTGCCGAGAAGTACAACAAAACGACCGCACAGATCATTTTACGCTGGCATATTCAGCGAGGTGTTGTGGTCATCCCCAAATCCACTCATAAGGCTCGGATGGAGGAAAATCTGCAGGTTTTTGACTTCGTATTGGAACCGGAAGATATGAATCGGATCTCTGCTCTGGATAAAAAGCAAAGTTCTTTCTTCTCTCACAGTGACCCCGCTATGGTTGAATGGTTTGTTAAGATGGTGGAGGAAAGAAAGAAAAAACAATAACCGGCACAGTAATTTCAGCCGGGCCATCCAACGGTTGAGAGGAGTGAGGTACGCTAGTTGCGGACAAACAGCTCCAGTCCGCGTGAATCTCCCATTGATCAGCGGGCCTGTTGCTGTATTTATAGCAGACTGTCATCCTTGAGCAGCCCGGTCAGGTCGGCGGAAAGGACCCGGTAGGCACCCAGGGCATAGGCCAGCGCCACAAAGAAAAGGATGCCCAGTGCGAAAAGGGCAACGGGCAACACCGGCGCTTCGGCCAGAAACAGGGCCGGGTCCAGATAACTGGCCCGGAGCATCAGGGCCACCATCCCGGCAGTGAGGGGCAGGGTGATGATCAGCGGGCGCAGGGCCAGCACCGCCCCTTCCATCCAGAAGAGACCGCGCAGCTCCCGGGGGGGCATCCCCAGGGAGAGATACCGGGCAAAGGCCCGGCGGCGCTGTTCCACAAAGCCCAGGGTGTTGAGAAAGACATTGGCCAGCCCAATGGCCGCCACCAGCAGGCAGAAGGCACCCAGAATGGCCTGGGCTCCCTGGATCATCCGGTTGTTGTCGGCGCGTTCGGTCAGCCGGTTTTCAACGGTACAGGCATACCCGGCCCCTTCCAGCAGGGCGGCGACTTCCTCCTGCAGCGTTTCGCATTCCCCCTGGGAGATGCCCTCCCGCCCCAGCAGGCGTACCAGCACCTCCGGATCATGCGCCGGTGTGGGCAGGGAATGTTCCTGCGTCCAGCGCTCCCACAGGCTCTGGGGCCAGAACAGGACGAGGGTATACTGGTCATATTCTTCCCGCAGGTTGGGCGGGGTATCGGTCAGGCCCAGCAGGGGCAATTCCCCCAGCGCGGGGCCGTCCCCCTCCACCAGGGTGAGGGAGGTGGTGTCTGGTTGCACAAAGGGCAGGTACTGCCGGTTGCGGAAATTGCTGTGCTGGCTGTCCCACACCCGGTTGAGAAGCACCGCCCCGTCCAGCGAAGGGGTAATGCCCACTTCCGCACAGAAGCGGAGAAAACCGGCATCGTCCAGAATCACCAGAGGTGCCTTCACCAGCCAGCTGTCCTGGGTGGCGGTGGCTTCCTCCCCGGCCAGTGCGCCCAGCCCGCCCAGCTCCCGCAAGGCATCACTCTGGGCTTCGGCGGGCAGCAGGACGGCGGCCTGCTCTTTTTCGTAGACCAGACAGTCCTCCACGCCGGGCAGAGCGGCCAGCTCCCCGGTGAGGGAAAAGTCAGAAAGCCGGGTATCCGGCAGGGTGGCCATCACGTCCCAGGTGTCCTGGTACCGCGCAAAGTAGGTCATGTCGGTGCTGATGCCCGACAAAGTGAAAAAGCAGAGGATGGCGGTGAAGCCCAGGAAGGAGAGCAGCAGGGACAGGTTGGCGATGCGCAGGGATTTTTTCTGGGCCTGCAGGGCACTGCCGGCCAGTTCTCCCCGGATGCCGAAGCACCGCGCCAGCAGGCGGGTGGTGAGGGAGCGTTTGCCCGTTCCTCTCGCCTGGGGTGGAAGGGTGCCCCGCATCGCTTCCAGCGGCGGGATCCGGCAGAGCCGGCGGGCGGGCAGCCAGGCCGAAAGCAGGACGGTGACCAGCGCCGCCAGCAGCGCCGCAGCGGCCACCGCCGGATGCAGGGTAAAGACCGCCGGTTGGCGGTCGGGCAGACCGGCGGCCACCTGGTTGACCGCTGCCAATACCCCCCAGCAGGCGGCAAAGCCCAGCAAAGTGCCCAGAGCCAGCGGCAGCAGGGAGACGGCAGCGGCCTCCTGCAGCAGACAAAGGCGCAGCTGGCGGGGCGTGGCCCCCACGCTGGCCAGAATGCCCAGCCGGTGGAGCCGGGCCTGCATGGTGATCTCAAAGGCGTTGCGCAGCAAAAGCACCAGCGCCGCCACCAGCAGCGCCAGCACCCCGGCCAGGAAGGGCAGCAGCAGGGCCGGGGCGTCGGGATCGGTGACCCCATAGAGGGACAAAAGGGTGTCGTGGGTCTGGATCTGGTCGTTGTCCAGCCCCAGCCGGTCCCGGATGAGGCCCAGAGTGTCATACACAGCGGTTTTGTCCCGGAAGGTCAGATCCACCACCAGGAAATCCGGCCCGGACAGCCCCTCGTCGGGGGTGACGGTATCCACTTGGGCAAACTGTTCCAGCGTTTCCGCCTGTCCATCGTCGGTCAGGGTCAGCCGGGCCTGCCAGCTGCCTTCCTCCCGCAGAACGCGGTCCACCTCGTAGGCCCAGGCGTTGTAAAACAGGCCGCAGAGCAGCGCCAGAAAAAAGGAAGCCGCCAGCGCCGACAAGGCCATCGTCCGGACGGCGGCGGGGGTATGGGCCAGATCGTCCCGGGAAAAACTCTTCCACATGGTCCTCACCCCCGTGGGCGGTCGCTGACGATCCGCCCGTCGCTGAGGGTGATGACCCGGTCCGCCTGGGCTGCCAGGGCTTCGTCGTGGGTCACCAGCAGGATGGTCTGGCCGAGATTCTTGTGAAAGAGCCGGAGCAGGTCCAGAATCTCGGCGCTGTTTTTCCGGTCCAGATTGCCGGTGGGCTCGTCGGCCAGCAGCAGAGCCGGGCGGTAGCAGAGCGCCCGGGCGATGGCCACCCGCTGCTGCTGCCCGCCGGAAAGCTGGACCGGCAGGGCCTGGCGTTTTTCCTCCAGCCCCAGCGTCCGGAGCAGCGAAGCCAGGAAATCTGGGTCAGGCTTCCGCTTGTCCAGCAGCAGGGGCAGGGCGATGTTTTTCTCCACCGACAGGGTGGGAATGAGGTTGAAAAACTGGTAGATCAGCCCCACCTTGCGGCGGCGGAAGAGGGCGGCCTTAGTAGGGTCCAGCGAACCCACCTCCACCCCGTCCATGAGGACCTGCCCGGCGGTGGGCCTGTCCACCCCGGCCAGCAGATGCAGCAGGGGGGATTTGCCCGAGCCGGAAGCCCCCACCACGGCCACGAAGGTCCCCCGTTCCACCGTCAGGTCGATGCCGTCCAGGGCACAGACGGCGGTGTCCCCCTTGCCGTACACTTTTTTCAGATCGGTACAACGCAGCAGTTCCATGAAATGTCCTCCTTTGGCGTCCATTCTACCACCGCAAGGTGACATTCCGGTGACAGTCACCCGTAAAACCGCACCACAAACCGGCCGCCGCCGTCGGGGGCATTCTCCGCATGGACCAGGGCGTTCTGCCGTTCCAGCAGTTCTTTGGCAATGGCCAGCCCCAGCCCGGTGCTGTGGGGGCTGGGGGGATCTCCGCGGTAAAATCGCTCAAACAGATGGTCCAGATCGGCCGGGGAGAAACCGGCCCCCGCATCCTGCAGCACCACCTCGGTGTAGAGGGCGTTGCGGCGGCAGGAACAGCGGACCGCGCTGCCAGCAGGGGCGTGCTCCACACAGTTTTTCATCAGGTTCAGAAGGGCTTCCATCGTCCAGTCGGGGTCACAGGTGACCGGGATGGGCTCCAGTTCCGGGATGTCCAGCGTTACCCCGGCGGAGGAGGCCAAATTTTCCAAGTTGTCCGCCGCCATCATCAGCAGGGTGTAGAGATCGCAGGACTCGGGGTGCAAAGGCAGGACCCCGGTGTCCAGCCGGGCCAGCAACAGCAGGGATTCCTCCAGCCCGGTGAGCCGGGCCAGCGGGGCGGCCATGGAATCCGCCCCGGCGCTCTGCGCCGCCAGGGACAGGGCGGTGAGGGGTGTTTTCAGCTGGTGGGCGATGTTGGCAAGGTTCTGGGCAAACCGGTCCCGGGCCCGCACCGCCGCCTGCCGGGTAAGGGCCAGCTCGGTGACGGTTTTCTGGATCTCATCGGCCAGACGGGCGTGGCTGCCCTCGGCCATGCCGTCCCCGGTGAGCAGCGGCAGAGGCTGGCCGGTGCGGGCGGCCTCCAGCAGGCGGGTCAGCTGCTGCCGCTGCCGGTGGGCGGCCCGGCGGGAAAGGAAAAATCCCCCGCCCAGCAGGGCGAGCCCCAAACCCAGCGCCGCCCCGGCTACGGCGAACAACCACCCGGTCCCGGCGGCAAAATCCCGGGGGCGGTACCCCAGCGCCGCCAGTACACCCGGGGAAGCCTGTCCGCCAAAGGTTCCGTCCTTCACCAGGGCGTAGACGGCATCGGCGGTTTCGGGGGGGCGGGCCCCCCGGGCGGGGCAGAAAACGTCCAGCAAAGACAGCTGCCGGGCAGCGGACCAGAAGGCCAGCAGTCCCGTCACCACCGCCACCGCCAGCAGACAGACCGCCGGAACCGCCATCCGGCGCACAAAAGAAGGTTTCATGGTTGGGGTTCCTCCAATCGGTAGCCGAAGCTGCGCACCGTTTTCAGGCAGGCGGGACGGCCCAGTTTTTCCCGCAGCCGCTTCATGGTCACGGTGAGGGTGTTGTCATTGACAAAGTGACCGTTTTTGTCCCACAGGGCGTCCAGCAGCTGCTGCCGGGTGACGGTGCGGCCCTTGTTTTCCATCAGCAGGTGAAGAAGCTGGTATTCCAGCGGCGCAAGGGCCACCGGCTCTCCCCGGCAGGTGACCGTCTGCCGGGCCGGATCCAGCCGGATGCCGCCGCAGGAAAGCCCCGCTTCCTCGTCGGGACGGCTGCGCCGCCCCAGGGCCAGCAGCCGGGCGTAAAGCACCTCCCGGTCAAAGGGTTTGGTCACATAATCGTCGGCGCCGCAGGCGAACCCCGCCAGGATATCCCGGGTGTCGTCCCGCACCGTCAGCATCAGAAGGGGCAGCCGGGGCCAGCGCTGCCGCAGCTCCCGGCAAAGGTCCGCGCCGGCCCCATCGGGCAGGTTCCAGTCCAGCACGGCCACATCGGGCAGGGCGGTCACCAGCCGGTCCCGGGCCCCCGAGAGGGTGGGGCAGACGGTGACCCGGCAGCCTTTTTGGGTCAGAAAGGCTGTAAGCGCCCCGGCGATGGCGGTGTCATCTTCCACAAGCAGAATCTTCACGGGTGCCCCTCCTCGGATGGATTTTGGTTCCAGTATAGCGGGTTTTGCCATGGGGAGCAAACAAAATTTCTGCGTACCACTTGAAAATATTCCAAAACTATCTGCACGAATTAAAAATGCGCGCAAAAGGAGAAAACAGAGAGGGAGGCCATCCCCACCATCCGCGACAAAGAAATCCTTGGTTGGTTTTTGGATGGGAATGGCGCACCAAAAAAAGCCCTGCGGGAATGCAGGGCTTTTTTCGTATCTCTGCGCGGGGAAAACATCACTTTTCCTTGCGCTTGTCCCGGGCTTTGGCGGCGCCCAGGGCGCCGGGGCGGGCGGTTTTGTCGTCTGGGTGCAGCAGTTTGGCCCGCATGACCGCTCCGTCCCCGAACCGTGCCCGCAGGGCGTCGGCGGTGCGATCCAGCTTCTCCTGCTTTTCACTCTTGGCGGGGTTGGAGAACATGTCCAGCTGCTCATACCCCTGGGTGCCGGTGCGTTCCGCCGTCACCCCCACCAGCCGCACGGGGCGGGCGGGCCACATCTGGCGCAGCAGTTCCTTGGCGGTGCGGTACAGGGTGTCGGTGGAGTCGGTGGGGCCGTCCAGCGTGACCTGGTGGCTCTTGCGCCGGAAGGCGTTGTCCACCACCTGCACCGTCACCACCCGGGCGCACCGGCCGTCCAGCCGCAGCCGCTGCCCCACCGCCTCGCAGAGGGCCAGCAGGGTGGTGTCCGCCTCGGCGGGGCTGTTCAGGTCGGCGGGCAGGGTGACGCTGCTGCCGTAGGAGTTGTCCTTGCTGTGCTGCTTGGTCACCGGGTCGCTTTCCCGCCCGTTGGCATAGTTCCAGAAGGTATCCCCCCGGGCACCGAACACCCCCACCAGAAGTTCCCGGTCGGTGTTGGCCAGCTGCCCGATGGTGGTGATGCCCAGCTCCCCCATCCGCCGCGCGGCGCTGGGCCCCACCCCGAAAAGCTCGCCCACCGGCAGGGGCCACAGCTTGCGGGGCACATCCTCCGGTTCCAGGCGGTGGACCTTGTCCGGCTTCTCAAAGTCGGAGGCCATCTTGGCCAGCAGCCGGTTGGGGGCCACCCCGATGTTCACCGTGAACCCCAGCTCCTGTTTGATCCGCCGCCGCAGCTGGTGGGCGGTCTCGATGGGCAGGCCGAAGAGCCGCTCGGTGCCGGTCATCTCCACAAAGGCTTCGTCGATGCTGTATTGCTCCACCACCGGGGAATACTGGTTGAGAATGGCAATCATGGCTTTGGAGTTCTGCACATAGAAATCAAAGTCCGGGGGCACCACGATGAGCTCCGGGCATTTGCGCCGGGCGGAAAAGAGGGATTCCCCGGTATGGATGCCGAATTTTTTCGCCGGACCGCTCTTGGCCAGCACCACCCCGTGGCGCTTTTCCTCGTCCCCGCCCACGGCGGACGGCACGGTGCGCAGGTCCAGCTCGGCGCCCTGGCGCAGGGCTTTCAGGGCCGACCAGGACAGAAACGCCGAGTTTACGTCCACATGAAACCAGGTTTTTTCCATTCTGCGGCCCCCTTTGGTGTTTTTTTCAGTATAACACGGCGCAAAGGGCCTTGCAATCGGGGGCAGAGCGGCGTATACTGTGTGTGCGGCGGATGCCGCAAATATGCGCTGTACCTTGCAGAAAGGACGGCAGCAGGAGGAAAATTGAATATGAACAATCCCGTGAATCGCATGAGTTCCACCACACGGACCCTGACCCAGCTGGCACTGCTGACGGCGGTGATTCTGGTCATGGCCTACACCCCCCTGGGCTACCTGCGGGTGGGCCCCCTGACCATGAGCCTGCTCACTGTGCCGGTGGCCATCGGCGCCATGCTGGTGGGCCCGGTGGGCGGCGCCTGGCTGGGCCTGATCTTCGGCCTGACCAGCTTCATGAACGCCGTGAACGGCACCGGCGGCCTGACGGCCTTTGCCTTCCAGTACAACCCGGTGTTCTGCTTCATCACCTGCGTGGTGGCCCGGGTGGCCTGCGGCCTGTGCTGCGGCCTGCTGTACAAAGGGGCCGCCCGGCTGTTCAAGACCCACGACAAGGCCGCCTGCGTGGTGGGCGCCCTGAGCGCGCCGCTGCTCAACACCCTGTTTTTCATGAGCTGCCTGCTGGGCTTCTTCTACCAGCTGGACCAGATCCAGAACATGCTGAGCAACCAGCAGGTGCAGCAGATGCTGGCCGCTTCCGGCATTCCTGCCCCGCTGGCCGTGGCCGTGGTCATGGTGGGGGTGCAGGGCCTGATTGAGGCCGTCACCAGCGGTGTGATCTCCACCGCCGTCACCGTGGCGCTGCGCCGGGTATTCAAGTGACACAAGGATGAGATGTCCCACCCCGGAAAGGGCTTTCCGGGGTGGTTTTGTTTTACCAGTATTTTCTTTTTGGCAGACAGTAGTCTACCGGGAAGTCCTTCCTTTTGTGACCAAAAGGAAGCGAAAAGTCCCACCGTTTCGACGCGGTGGACGCCGACCAGGGCGTTTTTTGCCCGGGCGGCTATGCCGCCCGATGGCGCTTTGCGCCATGCAAAAAAGCAACGCGCAGCGTTGTTTCCGAAATAGGTCGGCCGCACAAAGCGGCCAATGGTACGAGGCAGAAACCTTGCCCAACCCAAGATGTGGCCACCTTACGACGGCCTACTCACCGGCTGGGGCCGGTGAGCAAGGAATGGATTTGAAATACACTGCCGGAAAAGTTTCTTATCAATCCCAAAAAGAGCCTCCCGCAAGGGAGGCTCTTTGCTTTGCGTGTTTGTGGGGATTCGGGATCAGCCGAACCAGAAACCGGTCATGTCGTACTTGAAGGTGCGGTAGTTCTGCATGGTGCACTCGTACTTGTATTCCCGGATGAGCACCCCGTCGGGGTCGTACTCTCCGAACACCATGGAGACGCCGCTGTTCACCACCCAGTTCTGGGAATTGTCGCAGTGCACGCCGTCGGACACGATGCTGGAATAGGGCACATCAAAGCTGTCCGCCAGTTCGAAGGTGCGGGCGTTCTCGTCAATGCGGTAAACGTACACCTGGCTGGTCTCGCTGCCGTCGCCGTACAGGTCGGTGCCCACGCTGTCGGCCACGTCCAGCTCAAAGTCGTCCCGGGTGTTCAGCGACCAGTAGTTGTTGTTGTAGATCACCAGGGTGTATACCCCGTCGCTCTCCCGGTCCAGCAGTTCCACGCAGTGCTGGCCGTACTGGGGCACAAAGTCGCCCACCTGGGTCAGGCAGAGGTCCGCATAGGGGGTGTCGGTCCAGAACCGGCTGTCCCCGGCCAGCCAGTCCACCGTGGGGTCACTGTGGATGTTGGCCACCTTGATGATGGTGGAGGTCTCCCGGGAGGAGACAATCAGGCTGTCGTCCTCCGCCATGTACTGCAGGCTGTTCAGATGGATCCAGTCCCATTCCCCCGCCTGCCAGAAGAAGTCATCGGTGGGAGTGACGGGGCGGGTCATGGCAAAGTAGCCCGCCATCACCTGGGTGAAGTCCAGCAGCTCGGAGACCTCGCCGCTTTCCAGGTCGATGGACAGCACCCGGTCTTCCACCGTCTCGCCCTCCGCCACTTCTGCCAGGGCCAGCACCTCCCCGTCGGCGCCGAAGCCGATGTCGTGGTGCAGCTCGTACCCGTCCAGGTCGTACACCTGGGTCACCTGCCCCAGCCCGTTGATGCGGGCCAGCTTGGAGGAGGACACACAGGTGATGATCTCGTTGCCGTCAAACAGCATCCGGTCCAGGCCAAAGCCTTCCAGCACCATCTCGTACCGCAGGATGCCGTCGTTGTCGTAGAAGAAGCCGTAGCCCAGATACCCGTTCACCCGCATCATGGCAAACAGCCCGCCGGCCTGGGCCGTCTCGGAGCTGCCGTCGGTCACCTCCAGCTTGGTGGCGTAGCCGGAGCGGGTTTCGGGCATATCCACCGTGAAGTTCACGATCTGCCGGGCGTTGCCCCAGCTGCCCGAGATGGTCATGGTGACGTGGTTGGTCTCCCCGGGCACCAGGCCGATGATCTGGAATTCATGGGTGCGGGTGTACTCCTGCCCCGAAGCGTCCGCCGCATAGGCGGAAAAATCCGGGATGTCCTCATCCTCCACATGGATGGTGTAGCTCACCTTGGTGGCCACGTCGGTCTGGAAATACAGATACAGCTCGTTGCCCGCCGTGCCGAAGGGGTTCAGCACCGCCAGGGGGGTGGTGGCGGTCCAGTTCATGCCGCCGTTTTTCAGGCTGTCCAGGGCCCCGGCCAGCCGCTGCTGCACCGCCGTGTCGTAGAAGGTGAACCCTTCCTCCTCAATATCGTCGGGAATCAGCTGCACCGCCCGCAGCCCGTCCCCCAGCTCCGCCTCGGCGTAGGTGACCTCCAGCTGGGAATTCTCCCCGATGGTATCTCCGGTCTCGAACTCCCAGTCGGTGCGGACCACGCTTTCCTGGGCGGTGAACGCCTTGGACACCCCCAGCACAATGAGCGGTACGGCCACAACCAGCACGACCACCCCGAGGATGACGCCAACGATCAGTTTCTTGCGCTTTTTCAGATCCATGATCTTGTCCCTCACTTTTGATAAATGGCTTTTGCCTTATAAATAGGTGATGCAGACCAACACAATGCCCAGCACGGTCAGGATCATGCCGGTCAGGCGGTTGAGGGTCAGGGTGCTGGCCCGGGTGGCAATGCGCGCCGCGATCTGCGCCCAGAGCAGGGTGAAGAGCACGCACAGAACCAGCAGGTCCGGCCGGGGCGGGGCACCCAGGGTAAAGTGGCTCACCGCCCCCGTCAGGGCCGAAAAGGTCATGATGAACACGCTGGTGCCCACGGCGGTCTTCAGCTCATAGCCCAGCACCACGGTCAGCACCAGCAGCATCATCATGCCGCCCCCGGCGCCGAAGAACCCGCAGACCAGCCCGATGACGGCGCCGCCCACGGCCCCCTTGAGGATCCGGACGACCTGGCTGCCCCCCTGCATGGTGCGCTGGGTGGAGGTCACCGGCAAAAACAGGAACTTGAGCCCCAGCAACAGGGTCATCACCACCGAAAAGTTGCCCAGGGTGCCGTCCGGCACAAAGGTGGAAAGCCAGCTGCCCACCAGGGTCATGCACAGCACCCCGCACATCATCACAAAGCCGTTTTTCAGGTCGATGGCTCCGGTCTTGGCGTAGGTGCGCGCGCTCACCGCGCTGGCCAGCACGTCGCTGGCCAGGGCAATGCCGATGGCGTCGTAGGCCGGCACCCCCAGGAAGGTGATGAGCATGGGACTGATGACGGTGGCGGCGCTCATGCCCGCAAACCCGGTGCCGATGCCCGCCCCGGCCCCCGCCAGAAAACAGATCAGAATTTCAAACCACAGTGCGTTCAAATGCAAAACTCCTTTGTTTCCACCGCGGCCGCCTTCTCCTTCACAGTCCGCCGGCCGCGGACTTCGCCCTTTCAGTTTACCATACCCACGCCGGAAATCCTAGGCCCGGAATTGCGAAAAAAACCTGAATATTGGGTGAAATAGACAGGATTTTGACGGGAAAAGAAGGAAAAAGGAAAATACCTCAATAAATTAAGATAAAATTCTTGACAAATCCGTCCCGGGGTGTATAATTACAATCGTCCTTTTTAGCTAAATAAATTTAGGTAAAAAACCAGGCGAATCCGCCCGGGCAGGACCCAACCAAAAACCGAAACAAGATAAGGAGAGTACCCCCATGACTTTTGATGAACTGAAGAACGTGATCGTGGACACCCTGAACGCCGACGAAGAGAAGGTCACCATGGAGGCCAGCCTGGCCGACGACCTGCAGGCCGACAGCCTGGACGCTGTGGAGCTGAACATGGCCATTGAGGAAGCTTTCGGCGTTGCCATCCCCGACGAGGAGCTGCCCAACATGAAGACGGTGGGCGACATCTACAACTACCTGACCCAGAACGCCTGATCGCGCCCCAATCACAACACCCGAACGATAACAGGAGGAACATCCATGGACGTTGGCAAGATTTTTGCCGTCGGCAGCCGGGAGCGCATGTTCCAGCTCAAGGCACGGCGTGATGCCGGGCTGGACACCCCCCGCTGGCAGCCGCCTCATTACTTCACCTGCAAAAAGTGCGAGCGACGCGCCACCCGCCAGACCTGGGCCAGCACCCTGTATGTCTGCCCCAACTGCGGCCATCACCAGCCCATCGGCGGCTATTACCGCCTGAGCATGGTGCTGGACCACGGCTCCTTCCGGGAGCTGGACGGCGAACTGGAAAGCAAGAACGTCCTGGATTTCCCCGGTTATGACGAAAAGCTGGAAGCCCAGCGGGCCAAGACCGGCCTGGCCGACGCCGCCGTCACCGCCACCGGCAAGGTGGGCGGGGTGCCGGTGGTGGCCGCCGTGCTGGACAGCCGCTTCTTCATGGGCAGCATGGGCACCGCCGTGGGTGAAAAGATCACCCGCGCGGTGGAGTACGCCGCCAAGAAGGAACTGCCCCTGATCATCTTTTCCGCCAGCGGCGGCGCCCGCATGCAGGAAGGCATCTTCAGCCTGATGCAGATGGCCAAGACCAGCGCCGCCATCCAGCGGTTCCAGGCCAAGGGCGGGCTGTACATCAGCTACCTGACCCATCCCACCACCGGCGGCGTCACCGCCAGCTTTGCCAGCCTGGGGGACATCACCCTGGCCGAGCCCGGCGCCCTCATCGGGTTTGCGGGGCCCCGTGTCATCGAGCAGACCATCGGCCAGAAGCTGCCCCAGGGCTTCCAGCGGGCGGAATACCTGCTGGACCACGGCTTTGTGGACCAGGTGGTGCCCCGCAGCGAGATGAAAGCCACCCTGACCCGCATCCTCAAACTTCACACCCAAGGAAGGAAGCACGGCGCATGATCAAGGATATTCTGAAAGAGGTCGAAGACCTGGACGCGGCCATCAACGCCGCCCGGGAGGCGGGCGCCACCGACGACCCCGCCGACGCCCTGCTGGGCAACGACGGCGCCGACACCCCCGACCTGGAGGTCATGGAGGCCCGCCGCACCGAACTGCTGAACCAGTGCACCGACCTGACCGCCGCCGACCGGGTGTTCCTGGCCCGGCATCAGGGCCGCCCCCGCATCGACGAGTACATCAACGTGCTCTTCACCGATTTCTTTGAGCAGCGGGGCGACCGCCAGTGCCGGGAAGACCCCAGCATCCTGGGGGGCATTGCCCGGTACAAGGGGCTGCCGGTCACCGTCATCGGCCACCGCAAGGGCTCCAACACCGAGGAAAATCTCCGTTTCAACTTCGGTATGCCCGGCCCCGAAGGCTACCGCAAGGCCCTGCGCCTGATGAAACAGGCGGAAAAGTTCGGCCGTCCCATCATCACCTTCATCGACACCCCGGGCGCCTACCCGGGCAAGGAGGCCGAGGAGCGGGGCCAGGGCGAGGCCATCGCCCGCAACCTGGCCGAGATGAGCGGGCTGACCGTGCCGGTGATCTCGGTGGTCACCGGCGAGGGCAGCAGCGGCGGCGCGTTGGGCCTGGGCGTGGCCAACCACATCCTGATGCTGGAAAACGCCGTCTACTCGGTCCTCAGCCCCGAAGGCTTTGCCAGCATCCTGTGGAAGGATTCCTCCCGCAGCGGGGAAGCCTGCGAGATCATGAAGCTCACCGCCCATGACCTGCAGCAGGACGGCATTGTGGAGGAGGTCATCCCCGAACCGTTGGGCGGCGCCCAGCGGGACCACAAGGCCCTGTTCACCGCCCTGGACGCGGCGCTGGAACGCCACCTGACCCAGCTGTGCAAGCTCAGTGGCAAGGCCCTGGCCGAACAGCGCTACAAAAAGTACCGTCAGATCGGTTTGTGACATAGATACGAGGGAAAGTATGGAAGGTTTGCAGCTGATTGCCACCGGCGGGGCGCTGCCCGGCCGGCTGGTGACCAACGAGGATTTGAGCAAGCTGGTGGACACCAGCGACGAATGGATCACCACCCGCACCGGCATCCGCCAGCGGCATTTCTGCGCCGAGGGCGAAACCGGCACCACCCTGGCCGTGGCCGCCGCCCGCCAGGCCCTGGAACGCAGCGGCCTGGCCCCGGAACAGATCGGCTGCTGCGTCTGCGGTACCCTTTCGGCCACCTACGCCACCCCCAGCACCGCCTGCCTGGTCCAGAAGGAACTGGGCCTGCCCCAGGACATTCCGGTGCTGGACGTGAACGCCGCCTGCTCCGGCTTCATCTACGCCGCGGCGGTGGCCCGGGGCCTGCTGGTCACCCGGCCGGGGGACCCCCGGCGGTACGCCCTGGTCATCGGGTGCGAACAGCTGTCCCGCCTGATGGACATGACCGACCGCAGCACCTGCGTCCTGTTCGGGGACGGGGCGGGAGCGGCGGTCTTCGCCCTGGCCGATGACCCCGATTTTGCCATCGACCTGGGCGCAAGGGGAGATATGGCCATCACCACCCCCATCGCCGGGCCTATCGGCATGGACGGCCGGGCGGTCTTCCGCTTTGCGGTGGAGGCTTTGCCCCGCACCCTGCATGCGGTGCTGGACGCCGCCCACAAGACCCTGGACGACCTGGACTGGGTGGTCTGCCACCAGGCCAACAGCCGCATCATCGACCACTGCGTCAAGAAACTGGGGGCCGACCCCGCCAAATTCTACAAAAACATGGACCGCCACGGCAACACCAGCGCCGCCAGCATTCCGGTGGCGCTGAACGAACTGGCCGAACAAGGCCGCCTGACCCCCGGCATGCGCATTGCCTGCATCGGGTTCGGCGGCGGGCTGACCTGGGGCGGTATGCTCATCACGGTGAAAGGAAGGGCTGTATGAAACTGCTGAACGAGATTCTGGGCACCAAATACCCCCTGATTCAGGGCGGCATGGCCAACATTGCCACCGGCGAATTCGCCGCCGCCTGCTCCAACGCGGGCGCGCTGGGCCTCATCGGCTCCGGCGGCATGAACGCCGACAGCCTGCGGGACAACATCCGCAAGGCCAAGCAGCTCACCGACAAGCCCTTCGGCGTGAACATCATGCTCATGCATCCCCAGGCGGACGAGTTCGCCAGGATCGTGGTGGAGGAGGGCGTCCGGTTCGTCACCACCGGCGCCGGCAACCCCGGCAAGTACATGGAAAGCTGGAAAGCCGCCGGCATCACCGTGATCCCGGTGGTGGCCGCCGCGGTGCTGGCCAGACACCTGGTCAAGTGCGGCGCCGACGCCCTGATTGCCGAAGGCACCGAGAGCGGCGGCCATGTGGGCGAGATGACCACCATGGCCCTGGTGCCCCAGGTGGTGGACGCGGTGGATGTGCCGGTCATCGCCGCCGGCGGCATTGCGGACGGCCGTCAGCTGGCCGCCGCCTTCGCCCTGGGGGCCTGCGGCGCCCAGATCGGCACCTGCCTGCTGGTCAGCGAGGAATGCCCCATCCACCCCAACTACAAGGCCGCCCTGCTCAAGGCCAAGGACAGCGACACCATCGTCACCGGCCGCATCGGCGGCACCCCCGTCCGGGTGCTGAAAAACCGGATGAGCCGGGAGTATGTCCGCCAGGAAAAGGCGGGCGCCGACAAGATGGAACTGGAAAAGTACACCCTGGGCAGCCTGCGCCGGGCCGTCTTTGAGGGCGACACCGACACCGGCAGCCTGATGGCCGGCCAGGTGGCGGGCATGCTCAAGGAAGTGCGCCCGGTGGCCGCCATTCTGGACGACCTGATGGCCGACTGCCGCACCCGTCTGGGTGAGGTGTCCGCCATCCAGCTGTGAAAAAAGGAGATTGCACCATGAAACTTGCATTCCTGTACGCCGGTCAGGGCAGCCAGCACGCCGGGATGGGCGCCGACCTGTACGAGGCCTCCCCGGTGTTCAAGAAGGTCTTTGACCAGGCCGCCGAAGGCCTGGACTTTGACCTGAAAACCACCTGCTTCACCGACCCCGAGGGGGTCATCAACCAGACCCGGTACACCCAGCCCTGCATGGTGGCCTTCGCCGTGGGCGTCACCGCCATGCTGGCCGCCGAGGGCATCCGCCCCGACTACGCCGCGGGCCTTTCCCTGGGCGAATACTCCGCCCTGGAATGTGCGGGCGTCTTTGACGCCAAAACCGCGGTGGAGCTGGTGGCCTTCCGCGGCAAGGCCATGGCCAAGGCCTCCGAGGGCCTGGACTGCGGCATGACCGCCGTCCTCAAGCTGGACCGGGAAGCCCTGCAGCGCTGCTGTGACGAGGCCGCGTCTTTGGGCGTGGTGCAGATCTGCAACTACAACTGCCCCGGCCAGCTGGTCATCGGCGGCGAGAAGGCCGCCGTGGACAAGGCCGCCGAGCTGGCTCTGGCGGCGGGGGCCAAGCGCTGCATCCCCCTCAAGGTCAGCGGGCCCTTCCACACCAGCCTGATGCACCCGGCGGGGGATGCCCTGGCCGAAAAGTTCCAGACCATCGACTTCAAGCCCATGGAACTGCCGGTGCTCTTCAACTGCCTGGGCCATGAGATGGGCGAAGGGGACACCATCCCCGCCCTGCTGGAAAAGCAGGTCCAGAGCAGCGTCTACCTGGAGGACACCATCCGCCGTCTGGCCGAGCTGGGCGTGGACACCGTCGTGGAGGTGGGTCCGGGCAAGACCATCTCCGGGTTTGTGAAAAAGACCGTGGGCAGCGCCATCAACTGCCTGAACATCGAGACGATGGACGACTTCACCGCCGCCGTCGCCGCCCTCAAGGAGGCCCGGGCATGAGCGAAGCAGAAACCATCCGCCGCGCCGCCCTGGTCACCGGGGGCGGGCGGGGAATCGGCCGGGCCGTCTGCCTGGCCCTGGCCGCCCAGGGCTATGACGTGGCGGTGAACTACGCCGCCAGTGCGGCCGCCGCCGAACAGACCGCCGAATACTGCCGCGCCCTGGGCGTGCAGGCCGTGGCCCTGCAGGCGGACGTCACCGACCCCGCCGCCTGCCAGACCCTGGTGGACACTGCCGCCAGGACCTTCGGCCGTCTGGACGTGCTGGTGAACAACGCCGGCGTCACCGCCGACAAGCTGATCCTGCGCATGCAGGAGGAGGATTTTGACAAGGTCATCAGCGCCAACCTGAAAGGGGCCTTCTTCTGCTGCAAGGCCGCCTGCAAGCTGATGATGCGCCAGCGGTACGGCCGCATCGTCAACATCAGCAGCGTGGTGGGCCTGCACGGCAACGCCGGCCAGACCAACTACGCCGCCAGCAAGGCGGGGCTCATCGGCCTGACCAAGAGTCTGGCCAAGGAGTTCGCCGCCCGCGGCGTCACCGTCAATGCGGTAGCCCCCGGCTTCATCGGCACCGACATGACCAACGCCATGACCGACGCCGCCAAGCAGGCCGCGGTGGCCTCCATCCCGGCGGGACGCATCGGCGCGCCGGAGGACGTGGCCAACGCGGTGGCCTTCCTGGCTGGCGAAAACGCCGCCTACATCACCGGCCAGGTGCTGTGTGTGGACGGCGGGATGGGGATGTAACAGTCAAAAGGGGGCACAGGCCCGCACGGCAATTGCCTGCCGTGCCTGTTCCCCCTCTTTGGAATCCCCCTCGACAAAATTTTACGCCGAACCGCGCACTCGCCGCGCAGCGGCTCGCACACAATTCGGCGCAAAATTTCCCTGGCGGTGTTCCCGTCGTCGGCGCATGTCCGCCGACGGGAACGGATTTGAAAATCTGGGGGCACAGGCCCGCACGTTGCGGTTGTTGGGTCTGTTCCCATAAAGCAAAAAACGCGGGCAATTGCGGGCCCGCGGGTTCCCATCGTTTTGGCACTGAGGTAATTTGTATAGATTGGTATATAAAGGATAGCGAGGTTTCCCATGGAAAAACGCAGAGTCGTCATCACCGGTCTGGGCACGGTCAACCCCACCGGCAACACGGTGGCCGAAAGCTGGGCCGCCATCAAGCAGGGCGTGTGCGGCATCGGGCCCATCACCCACTACGACACCACCAACAGCAAGGTCAAGGTGGCCGCCGAAGTCAAGGACTTCGACCCCGCCGTCCGCGTGGACAAGCGGGAAGCCCGCAAGATGGCCCGCTTCACCCAGTTTGCGGTGGCGGCCGCCGCCGAGGCCATGGCCGATTCCGGCATTGATATGGAACACACCGACGCCAGCCGGTTTGCCACCATCATTTCCAGCGGCATCGGCGGCCTGCCCACCATCGAGGAGGAGCACGCCAAGGGCGAAGCCAAGGGTTTTGACAAGGTCAGCCCCTTCTTTGTGCCCATGTCCATCGCCAACATGGCGGCGGGCCAGGTGGCCATCCGCTTCGGTCTCAAGGGCATGTGCACCAGCCCCGTCACCGCCTGCGCCGGCGGCACCAACGCCATCGGCGACGCCTTCCACCGCATCCGGGACGGATACGAGGACCTGGCCGTCTGCGGCGGTGCCGAAAGCTGCATCAGCCCGCTGGGTGTGGGCGGCTTCACCAGCATGAAGGCGCTGAACACCACCGACGACCCCACCCGGGCTTCCATCCCCTTTGATGCGGAGCGCGGCGGCTTTGTCATCGGCGAAGGCGCCGGCATGCTGATCCTGGAAGAGCTGGAACACGCCCGGGCCCGGGGCGCCAAAATCTACGCCGAGGTGGTGGGCTACGGCGCCAACTGCGACGCCTACCACTTCACCGCCCCCGCCCCCGGCGGGGCAGGCGGCGCCGACTGCATGCGCCTGGCCCTGAAGGACGCCGACCTGGCCCCCGAGGCCATCGGCTACATCAACGCCCACGGCACCAGCACCCACCTGAACGATTCCTGCGAGACCGCCGCCATCAAGGCGGTGTTCGGGGAACACGCCTACAAGCTGCATGTGTCCAGCACCAAGTCCATGACCGGCCATCTGCTGGGCGCCGCCGGCGGGGTGGAGGGCGTCTTTACCGCCCTGGCCCTGCACGAAGGGTATCTGCCCGCCACCATCGGCCTGAAGGTCCCCGACCCGGAATGTGATCTGGACTATCTGCCGGGCCACGGTCTGGCGGAACAGGTGGAGTACGCCCTCAGCGACAGCCTGGGCTTCGGCGGGCACAACGCCGCCGTCATCTTCAAACGTTGGGAGGGCTGAGCCATGGCCATTGTTGCCAATGATCCGCCGCGGGTGCTGAACGCCGCCCAGATCGCGGAAATCCTGCCCCACCGGTATCCCTTCGCCCTGGTGGACCGCATCACCGACTACCAGCCCGGCCAGTGGGCCCGGGGCATCAAGTGCGTGAGCATGAACGAACCCTTTTTCCAGGGGCATTTTCCCGGCCAGCCGGTGATGCCCGGGGTGCTGATTCTGGAAGCCCTGGCCCAGTGCGGGGCGGTGGCCGCCCTGAGCGAGGAAGGCGCCCAGGGCAAGCTGGCGCTGTTCGGCGGGGTGAAGAATGCCCGGTTCCGCCGCCAGGTGGTGCCGGGGGACGTGCTGACCCTGGAATGTGAGCTGATTGAACGCCACGGGCCTGTGGGCGTTGGCAAGGCGACAGCCTGGGTGGACGGCGTGCGGGCCGTCAACGCCGAGCTGACTTTTGCCATCGTCGACCGGGAGAACGCCCGTTGAATTCTGCGCAGGGCTGTTCAATCGCGCCGAAACATGGTATACTGACCTGTAAGGACACAAAACAGATTCGGGCGGCCATACGGCTGCGCCGCGCCCGCGGCGCGGCGGCCCGCAAACCCGATCCGCAGGAGGTTTTTGCGATGCTGGATCAAGCTTTTCAGCAGGTGTATACCAAGTTCAAACTGCACTTTTACAAACAGGTATTCAACAAGTTCGAAACCCGCGAAGCCACGCTGACCACGGTGGAGTCGTTCTGCATGGAGGTCATCATGGCGCTGGGCAGCCCGACCATCGCGGAGTTTTCCAACATGATGAACCTGTCCACCCCCAACGCCGCCTACAAGATCAACAATCTGGTGAAAAAGGGGTATGTGAAGAAGGTACAGTCGGAAACCGACAAGCGCGAATACCACCTGTACCCCACCCGCAAGTACATTGATTATTACAGCATCAGCTATGCCTATCTGCAGAAGGTGGTGGACCGGGCCAAGCAGCGCTTCACGGTGGAAGAACTGCAAAACCTGGAACGGATGCTGAGCATCGTCTCGGAGGAGCTCATGCCCGAGATCCCGCTGCCCAAGTCCGGCCCGGCGATGCCGCAGGAATAAACCAATCACAGGCTTCCTTTGTTCGGTACGAACAGGGGAAGCCTGTTTTTTGTTTCTGGCTTCTGGGGGAACGGCTGCTGGCCGTTTAGTTCTTCCTTTTGTGACCAAAAGGAAGCGAAAAGTCCCGCCGTTTCGATGCGGCGGCCGCCGACCAGGGCTGCGGCCCTGGACCCGGGGATGCGGCCACCTTACGACGGCCTACTCAGGTCCTGGGGGACCTGAGCAAGGAAGAAAATTAAAAACCATCAGGGAAAGCCGCTGCCAACCCGGAGTCTGCCATGAGCAGCTGCTATTGGGCAATGGTATTAAAACCATACCTTGTTCACCGGGCCCCAGCCCGGTGAATAGGCCGTCCCGGAGGGGTGGCCGCATATGGGTCCAGGGGTGAAACCCCTGGTCGGTGTCCACCGCCTCGAAACGGTGGCGCTTTTTCCGTCGCTTTTTGGCGTCAAAAAGCGACAACCCAACGGCAGGCAGCCGTTTGCCAAGAAGCTTACAACCCCTCAGTCGCCTTCGGCGCCAGCTCCCCTTACACAGGGGAGCCGGTCTCGGTGCCCGCAAACCAAAAGAGGAGAACCTCCTCTCGAAGATTCTCCTCTTTGTATATTCGGCAAACAAATATTACAGATTGAAATACCGCTTGGCGTTGTAGTAGCTGATGCCTTCCACAATCTTCTTCAGCGACTTTTCGTCGTTGGGATACTGGCCGTTCTCCACCCAGTTGCCGATGAGGTTGCACATCAGGCGGCGGAACAGCTCGTGGCGGGTGTAGCTCAGGAAGCTGCGGCTGTCGGTGAGCATACCGATGAAGTTGCCCAGCAGGCCCAGACGGGCCAGGGTCTTCATCTGCTGGTACATGCCGTCGTCGGTATCGCAGAACCACCAGGCGCTGCCCAGCTGGATCTTGCCCGGCACTTCCTCATCCTGGAAGGCGCCCAGAATGGTGCCCAGCATGTCGAAGTCGGCGGGGTTCAGGCTGTACAGAATCACCTTGGGGCATTCGCCGGTCTCGGTCAGGGCGGACAGCAGGCTGCTGATGGAAGCGCTGCCGTCGGTCACGGCGATCATATCGTAACCGGTATCGGGGCCCAGCTTCTTGTACATGTGCTTGTTCACGTTGCGCAGGCAGCTGTAGTGGATCTGCATGACCACGTTGTACTTCTTGTACAGGCGGCCCAGCTTGATCAGCAGGTAGGTGGTGTAGGCGTCGCCCTCCTCCTTGGTCAGGGGCTCGCCGGCCATGGCCTTGCGGAACGCCTCGGAAGCCTTGTCCACGTCGGTCTCCACATAGGGCACGTAGTCCAGGCCGTGGTCGGAAGCGCGGCAGCCCATCTTCACAAAGAACTGCAGCCGCTCGTCCAGGGCGGACACCACGCAGTCGGCGCAGGCAAACTTGCGGCCCACCACCTCTTCCAGCTTGTGGATGTACTCCGCAAAGCCGGGCTTCATGATGTTCAGGGCCTTGTCCGGACGGAAGGAAGGCGCCACAACCACCTTGATGGACGGGTCGTTCTTGATCTTCTCATGCCATTCCAGGCTGTCGATGGGGTCGTCGGTGGTGCCCACCATGGCCACGTTGCTCTGTTCGATCAGGCCGCGCACGGTCATGTTGGGGTCGTGCTGCAGCTTGTCGTTGCACAGATTCCACACCTCTTCGGCGGTGTCGCCGTTGAGCACGCCCTCATAGCCGAAGTACTTCTTCAGCTCCAGGTGGCACCAGGTGTACATGGGGTTGCCGATGGCCATTTCCAACGCTTCGGCAAACTTCTGGAACCGCTCACGGTCGGGCTTGTCGCCGGTGATATACTCTTCCGGCACGCCGTTGGAACGCATCACGCGCCACTTGTAGTGGTCGCCGAAATAATAATCGGACCCGTCGGCCAGGACCTGATGGCCGCCCAACCACACCTGGGCGATGTTCTCAAAGCGGCGGTCCTCATAGATCTCCTGCGGGGGAATGTGGCAGTGATAGTCCACGATGGGCTGCTGGGCGGCGTAATCGTGGTACAGGTGCTGCGCGGTCTTGGTTTCCAGCAGGAAATCCTTGTCCATAAAAGCTTTCATAAACCGGTACTCCTTTGCTAACCTTTGGCGTTTTGCGGCCCCAAAAGGAACGGATTGTGCGCCTTTCGGGCGGGCAAATACAACATAACCTGCTACCATTATACATAGGAAACCCCCGGGGAACAAGTTGCAAAAATTGCCCAGAACCCGAAATAACTGCCAAAAATTAAGGGTTGGGCTTGTGCAAAACGCAGAAACGACCAAAACCAAAAACAGATGCGCAAAATATGTGCGTTGGCAAAAGAATGAATCTTGACGCGCCCGCCCAAAAAAATTAGAATAAGGGTGATATTGAGCGTCTATTGGCTGCGCACAAAGTGTGCCGTGGCATGGGCAGGGCGCGAATTTTGCGAACGTAAGGAGAGCATTCACATGGAAACCTTGAACTACCAAGTCTTGGAAAAGTCCGGCTACAAGGGCTATGTCCTCAAGGACGCCCCGGAAAAGGTCCTGCAGTTTGGCGAGGGCAATTTCCTGCGTGCATTCGTCGATTACTGGTTTGATGTCTCCAACGAGAAGGTCGGCTGGAACGGCAAGTGCTGCCTGGTGCAGCCCATCGCCCCCGGCCTGGCCAAGCTGATCAACGCCCAGGAAGGGCTTTACACCCTGTACCTGCGCGGGCGGCAGAACGGCGAAAAGGTGGACGCCAAACGGGTGATTTCCAGCGTGTCCCGCTGCCTGAACCCCTATGAAAAGGAAGATTACGACGCCATGATGCAGGTGGCCGTCTCGGATGATCTGGAGTACATCGTCTCCAACACCACCGAGGCCGGCATCGTCTATGATCCCGCCTGCCAGGCCAACGACTGCCCGCCGTCCTCCTTCCCGGCCAAGCTCACCCAGGTGCTGCTGGCACGCTACAACGCCAAAAAGCCCGGCGTGGTGGTGCTTTCCTGCGAGCTCATCGACAACAACGGCAAGGAACTGCTCAAGTGCGTGAACCAGTACATTGACCAGTGGGGCCTGGACGACGGCTTCAAGAAGTGGGTCAACGAGGACTGCACTTTCTGCTCCACCCTGGTGGACCGCATCGTGCCCGGCCGCATCCGCGACGCCGCCGAGGTGGCCCGTCTGGAGGAGGAAAACGGCTACCACGACGAGCTCATCGACGTGGGCGAGATCTTCGGCGTGTGGAACATCGAAGGCCCGGCCTGGCTGGAGGACAAGCTCCCGTTCAAGGCCGCGGGGCTCAACTGCCCGGTGGTGCCCGACGTTACCCCCTACAAGAAACGCAAGGTTCGCATCCTGAACGGAGCCCACACCGGTTTTGTGCTGGGTGCGTATCTGGCGGGCTTCGACATTGTGCGGGACTGCATGCATGACGACGTCATCCGCGGCTTCATGAACAAGATGCTGCTGGAAGAGGTGGTGCCCATCCTGCCCCTGGACCAGGAAGACTGCAAGCAGTTTGCCGCCGCCGTGGAAGACCGCTTCAACAACCCCTTTGTCAACCATGAGCTGATGAGCATCAGCCTGAACTCCACCTCCAAGTGGCGGGCCCGCAACATGCCCTCCCTGCTGGAGTATGTGGAAAAGAACGGCACCCTGCCCACCTGCCTGAGCATGGGCCTGGCCGCCTACATCGCCTTCTATTCCAACGACATCCAGGGCCTGACCGACAAGGGCCTGGTCTGCAAGCGCCCCGCCGGCAACGAGTACACCGTTTCCGACGACCGCTGGGTGCTGGAATTCTACAACGCCCACAAGGACGACGACATCCCCACCCTGGTGCATGCCGTCATGACCAACGAGCAGATGTGGGGCCAGGACCTGACCGCCGTGCCCGGCTTTGAACAGCGCACCGTGGAAAATCTGACCAAGATCCGCACCGAAGGCGCCAAGGCGGCGTATGCTTCCTGCCTGTAAGAAATGAAATCCGGGCCGCTCCCGGAAAGCCTCCCCTGTGCAAGGGGAGGTGCCGCACCTTTTTCCTCCAAGCCTCCCCTGTGTAAGGGGAGGTGCCGCGCAGCGGCGGAGGGGTTGGCCGGGCTCTTGTCGCCTGGCGGACGGAAGCCTGCCGAAGAGTCCTTCCTTTTGTGACCAAAAGGAAGCGAAAAGTCCCACCGTTTCGACGCGGTGGACGCCGACCAGGGCTGCGGCTTTTTGTATCACGCCCCCGGCGCGATACAAAAAACAACACGAAGTGTTGATTCCTTAATCGGTCGGCCGCGCACAGCGGCCAATGGCTGGGTGAGAAACCTTGCCCCGTTGGTGTTCGGCCACCTTACGACGGCCTACTCACCGGCCTGGGGCCGGTGAGCAAGGAATGGATTTGAATGGCTCTTCCGGAAAGCCTCCCCTGTGCAAGGGGAGGTGCCGCGCAGCGGCGGAGGGGTTGTAAACCCTGCCTGATTTCCCGTTACCGGGAAAACCCGTCAAGTCTCCAACCCCTCAGTCGGCCTTGCGGCCGCCAGCTCCCCTTGCACAGGGGAGCCTTCAGCAGCCGTTCCCCCCGCAAGCACCCGCTTGCCCGCAACCCAGCAAACCAAAACCAGGCGGTCCATCTCGGGCCGCCTTTCTCAAAACAACTTAGGAATAAGGAGAATCAACCATGCCGCTGACCATCCATATCCACCCCGACGACAACGTGGTGGTGGCCCTGCATCCCATCGCCAAGGGCACCGAAGTGCCTGTGGAGGGCGTGGGCACCGTCACCGCCGCCGAGGACATTCCCCAGGGCCACAAAATGGCCATCCGCCCCATCAAAGCAGGGGAGAACGTCATCAAGTACGGCTTTGCCATCGGCCACGCCACCGCCGACGCCCAGCCAGGCACCTGGATGCACACCCACAACGTCAAGACCAACCTGTCCGGGGAGCTGGAATACACCTACAACCCCAAACTGAACTATCCCGCCCCGGTGCAGCCCGAAACTTTCATGGGCTTCCGTCGCAAGGACGGCCGGGCGGCCATCCGCAACGAAATCTGGATCATTCCCACCGTGGGCTGCGTCAATGACTGCGCCAAGGCCCTGGTGAACCAGAACCAGGACCTGGTCACCGGCACCATCGACGGGCTGTACACCTTCACCCATCCCTTCGGCTGCTCTCAGACCGGCCATGACCACGCCCAGACCCGCAAGCTGCTGGCGGCCCTGGTGCGCCACCCCAACGCGGCGGCGGTGCTGGTGCTCAGCCTGGGCTGCGAAAACCTGACCCACGAGCAGTTTGTGGCCGAGATCGGCGACTATGACCCCGACCGGGTCAAGTTCCTGACCTGCCAGGACGTGGAGGACGAGCTGGCCGCCGGCCGGGACATCCTCAAAGAGCTGGCCGCCTACGCCGGGCAGTTCCACCGGGAACCCATCCCCGCCAGCGAACTGGTGGTGGGCATGAAGTGCGGCGGCTCGGACGGTTTGTCCGGCATCACCGCCAACCCCACCATCGGCCGGTTCAGCGATATGCTGGTGGCCCGGGGCGGCTCCACCGTCCTCACCGAGGTGCCCGAGATGTTCGGCGCCGAGGGCTTCCTCATGGACCGCTGCCGGAATGAGGAGGTCTTCCACAAGGCGGTGGCCATGATCAACGGCTTCAAGGAATACTTCATCGCCCACAACGAGGTGGTGTACGAGAACCCCAGCCCGGGCAACAAGCAGGGCGGCATCACCACCCTGGAAGACAAGTCCTGCGGCTGCGTCCAGAAGGGCGGCTCCGCCCCCATCATGGACGTCATCGGCTACGGCGACGCCGTCACCACCAAGGGGCTGAACATGCTCTACGGCCCGGGCAACGACCTGGTTTCCGCCACCGCCCTCACCGCCGCCGGCGCCCACCTGATCCTGTTCAGCACCGGCCGGGGCACCCCCTTC
>OLIH01000225.1_pt1 | contig 48845 bp, 38 predicted proteins | sample 1609721 | NCBI WGS metagenome assembly OLIH01 (sample SAMEA4350157, study PRJEB24818) | metagenome | biome: human; feature: gut; material: faeces | place: Denmark | collected 2013-09
AAGGATTTTTTTTGATTTTTAAACTTTTAGTGCTCTAGTTTCGCAATTTTTCAGTCCATTAAAAACATTTAAAATCAAATAAATAATATTAAAAAATAGATTCCTCTAGGTTAGAAATCCAAAAATTGACTTATCTATAGAAGGCTTACAAAGAAAAACATTTTTCACAATCTGTCTTATTTGTCATTTTTGTTGACTTTTATTCAAGAAGATAGTTAAAAAATTGTACGTACAAAACTGATATAAGTTTAGCTTGCTTCATTTTTCCGCGCTTTTTCGTCTTAAAGACACCCCTATAATTCGCCGCTCTTGAATGCTTCTTTCGGCTCACCTTTTGTCTGTGGTGAGAACTAAAGAATGTAAGAAATAACGAAAAAGGATCTCATGAAGCACCCAAGAAAGATAATAAAAGCGCAAACCGCAAACGCCGTACTTCTTTCATTATTCACGGCTTTTTCTCCGTCCCAAGTTTTTGGTTCAAGCTTTGCATCAACCGATGCAAACGAATATTTATTTAAGGAGTATGTTCCTAATCATAAGCGGATTCATTCTGCCCCGATAGAGCATGTATTGAGAAAAGAACTTGAGGATTTTGTTGGCAAAGGAGACTACGTGTTCTTTTCCCAAGAAACTGAAATAACTTGGAATGTTTGGACCGAAGGCAACATCCTCGGCAATTCTGTCGCAACTCACGGTAAAAATTTAATTTTCAAAGCGGACAAGGGCAGTTTTGTTCTCACACCTGAGTCTGTTTCAGTAAAAGGTTTTGGTTCAGCAGTCCAGGTTGGATATCAAGACAGCGTCCATATTTCGGCGGGAGAGAAGATTATCCTCAATAAACCGCAGCCCGGGGTTCTGGATGGCCACAAAGATCCGTACTCAATTACGTTGGGAGAGGGGGCTTCCGCCTTTCTGGAGGCCAAAGAAATCATCCTCTACGGCTCAATCGGGTGGATGGGCGCTGGAAGCAAAGCTGAGCTGAAAGCTTCAGAAAGTGTTCAGATTTTGACTGAAAAGGAGAAACACTCAGGTCTTTTTCCTTTATGGATCTTTGATGGCGCTCTGATCATTGATGCTCCAACCGTAATGATCAATCGCGATATTCTTGTTTCTAACTTGGACGAAGGTTACGAAACTTACGTTCATATCGGTCTTGATGAGAGGAAAGAATTAAAAACAAGAGACGTTCTATTCGGCGGAGAAATAACAGTCCGCGCTCAAAGTACACTCAAAGCAAAGTCATCCGATTCAATGATTTTTGATAAGGCTTTGCTGATAGACGGAAGCGGAAAAGTTGAAATTGAAAGCCGGAATATCGCCTTAAAAAAATTGAGTTTTCAACAGACTGGCGGGTCTGCGTCTTTTACTGTTCTCCCCGAAGGAAGCCTAAAATTTGCTGATGCAGTCTCGGTTATTAATGGTGCGAGGCAGGATATTACTTTAGGCGAGAGAAGTGTCTTAAACGGTGCTGTCTTTACGGATTTTCAAGAGGGAAAGGGAGGTTCATATATTTCTTTGGGCGCCGGCAGCATTTGGCAAAACGCGATGCATTCCAACGTCACAGAGCTGACCGTATCGGAAGGTGCGGTTATAGAAGTTGGAAGCGACAAAGGCCTTCGTCCTCTGGAAATTCAGAGCCTCAAGGGAACGGGGGCGGCGTTCTATCTTCCGGGAGGAAGGGCTGGAAGTATCCGTCAGAGTGGAGACGCAGAGGGCGTTCACTCTGTTTATCTAGGAACCAGCGGTGCGAGCCTTACGGAGACGAAGTTAGTCCATCATGTTTTTAGTTTTGATGACGCTCTGCCCAGTGCTAACAGGTCCGAATTTGTTTTGGGCAATGGCGGCTTGGTAGAAGCCGGACCCTTTCAATATAAGCTGGATATCCAGCCGGTTGAGTATGAAGATCAAAGAGTTTGGTTAATTACTTCCGAAAAAGAAGAAAAACCCATTTTTCCTGTCTTTCCTCCGAATGATTCGACTGTACCTCCGCTCGATCCGGGTGAAACTCCTTCGATTCCGGCGCCCGCTCCCGAAGTACCTGAAGTCGGCTTGTCTCGTTCGGGTAAAACCGTGCTTTCTGTTGTTGGTTCGGGTGCCGCTGTCGTTCAATACCTCAGTTCGCTGGCGGACCTTCAGGAAAGAACGGGTGAGTTAAAAAGAGGCGCATCTGACGGAGCTTATGTTTTAGGCAGATACGAGAAGGGACGTTTTGCTTCCTATTCATCCGTTGGCAGCAGACTGAGATATTCGACCGTTTCTTTTGGTACCGATAAAAAAATCGATCAGAATTGGATTATCGGCGCCCAACTTGGCATGACTGACGGGAACATTAGGGTCGAGGGAGACGCGGGGAAGACAGACATTCATTCTTTTGGCGGTAAGGCCTATCTGACGTGGTTTAAGGAGGATGCCTACGTTGATACAGTGCTGACCTTTAATCGCCACAAGCAGAAAATGCGAGCCAACTTAATGGAAGGAACCACTGCGCACGCTGCCTATCATAACTTTGGATTTGGCATCTCTTCTGAAGGCGGAATTCGATTCAATTTTTTGGAGAATGCAAATGGTTCGGTGTGGTTTATCGAGCCTCAGGCGCAACTCTCCTACTATAGATTGCTTGGAGAAGACTTTTCTTTTTCGCATGGTATGAAAGTTAAGGTTAATTCCTCCGACAGTCTGAATATGAGGGTCGGGTTGGCGGCAGGTCGTGCCTTTAACAGCCCTGACGGTCAGAGGACAGGCAGCTTATTTGTCAAAGCCGGAGTCAACCATGATTTCCTAGGCAAAACTAAGATTCGTATGAACGAATTTGATTTTAAAACCCGCTCGTTAGGCACTCGGTTTTATTTCGGGGTTGGAGGAGAGTATGCTTTCGGGAACCAATGGAAAGCGTTTGCTCAGATCGGCGGAGAACATGGCAATCGCCTGAATGTGGATTTTTCCTGTAAGGCAGGCATCAAGTACACTTTCTAAAAAGAAAACCCGAGCCACAAGTTCGGCTCGGGTGGTCAGAAAAATACTTTTTAATTCACCGGCGGCAGATCAACGGATAGGCGATCAAATTCTTTAAGCCATTCTTTTTTCCAAATGGCTTTTTGTTCGTCTGTTACCCACGCTGCTTCAATGCTGTTTTCAAGCATTTTGCGCAGCTGCGGTAACGTGAAATCCAGCCAATTATGCATCAGAAGCCATGACTCTGAAATAGAAATATGATGCATCGTTGGGTCATCACTATTGGGAAACACTTTGAGTCCCAGTTCAACCATTTTGCGAACCGGATGCTTGATCGCCCACTCTTCATCCGACAATGTTCTTAAGTAGTAAGAATTTGTCGGGACGACGGCAAAGTGCATGTCGGAAGCTTTTGCTTCCTTGATGAGCTCCGGATTGTCGATAATCGTGTAGCCGTGGTCAATTCGATCGGCTCCAAGAAGTTTCATGGCGGTCTCAACGTTTCTCCAATGCTCACCGAATTCTCCGGCATGAATGGTGATTTTGAAACCTGCCTCTTTGGCCATCTTGAAAGCTTTCCAGAAGTTTTCCGGTTCGTGATTGGTTTCTCGATAATCGATTCCGAGTCCGATCGTGTAATCATCAGGATGTTTAGTCATTTCTTCAACGAGTTCAACGGCCGCTTCCGGAGTGTCCTCGCGGTCGATGGAAGGAATAGAACGAGCCGTGACACCATAACGCTGCATGCCTTGTCTGATACCTTCGTTAATAGCTTGGCGGGCTTCATCATAGGTCATGAAATGTTTTAAGCCCGTCCAGTTCCAGTAGAACTCAATATATTTAACACCCTGACTCGCTACTCTTTGGATATGTTTCAGCGTAATTCGAGTTAAAAAAGAGGGCTTGGAAAGGACTTTGCTCTCCAAGCACCTGAAAATTCTTAAAACACCGACCGGCTTATCACCTCTCGTATAGAAATTGTTGATCTCTTCTTGGCTGACATCCGCCCCGGATTCAGCGACAAGCTCTTCAAAAGTTTCCTTACTGGTAGTACCTAATAAATGGCAATGCAATTCGAGCTTGGGGAAAGTTTTGAAAAAGTTAAGCCATTCTTCGGGAAGCTGCTTTGAGAAAGGAGAATCCGGAACAAAGCCGGGATTATCAGAACGCATATGGCCCCTCTTTTTTGGATTTGAGTCTCGTTAAATATACAACTGAATGCTTCCAAAGCTTATGGATAAGTATCAGTTCGTTACAAAGAATGAATTAATAAGGCAAAACCCTAGTTCTAAAAATCAAAAGTCTCTCATAAAGAAAGGGATCGTTAAAATTTGATCATATTTTAAAAACGAAATCACCGCATCCCACGGAGAGTTCAAATGGTCGACAGCATCCTTGCCGTTATCGTTCTCATCCTTGCAGGCTGGGCAATCGCAAAAAACTACGACGCTAAAGTTGTTTTGTTTATTGCAGCCCTTGTTCTTCTTTACTCGGGACTTCTTTTAGGACACAACGTTCTAGGAGCAAAAGCAAGTACCGGCTTATCTTGGGTGGACCCCTTCAAGGTTATTAAAGATCAGTTCGTGCGTCAGTACGGTAATGCGGGCTTAATCATCTTGACGCTCTTCGGGTTCGCGGCCTATATGTCGCATATAGGGGCAAACGATATGGTCATCAAGGTGCTGACCAAGCCTCTTTCCTATGTTCGCAAACCGATTATCCTGATCCCCATGGTTTTCTGGGTCGGAACCTGCCTTCAGATTATTATCCCTAGCGCCGCCTCTCTTGCGGTCATCTTAATGGCGACGCTGTTCCCGGTTCTTCGAGCTGCCGGAATGTCGACATTAACGGCTGCGGCACTGATTGCGACCACGGCAACCATTGTTCCGACCCCGCTGGGCGGTGACAATGTGGTCGCGGCCCGGGTTCTAGGCTTTGATAATGTCGTTGACTATGTCGCGTTTCATTTGGCCCCGATAACCATACCCGCTCTGTTTGTCATGGGTATTGTTCATTATTTTTGGCAGACTTATTTGGATAAGAAAGACGCAGGAATGTTAAAAGAGCTGGATAAAGAAGCTTTTATCGAAGCCGAACGCCCTGAGAAAAACACGCCGACTTGGTACTTTATTTTCCCGATCCTTCCCTTGGTTTTAGTGATTTTCTTCTGGGTGTTCTTTAGAAAAGCTAAAGTCGGTCTGGTTGAAATTACGTTGTTCTCACTGATATTGGCTTTTGCCTGCGAGTTGATCAGAAAACGCAAAATCAAAGCCGGCATGAAAGATCTGGGTATCTTCTTCAAAGGAATGGGAGACGGCTTCTCGAAGGTAGTCGTCCTAATCGTTGCGGCTTCTTCCATGGTGTTCGGTCTTCGTGTCATGGGTTTGATCGATGCGATTTCGAATTCCATTTCCAATTTTGAAAATGCCAAAGTTGGCCTGATGCTGGCTTTCTCCGGTATTACGGGGTTGATCACATTTATCAGCGGCTCAGGCAATGCTGTGTTCTACAGTTTCATTGAGCTGATTCCTCAGATTGCGCAAAAAGCCGGTATTGACCCAATCATGGTTGCACTTCCGATGCAGTGCATGTCGAATTTGTTCCGCTCTATGTCTCCTGTCGCAGCGGTCATCATTATTGTTTCGGCTTCTGTGAAGGTAAATCCTCTAGTTCTCGTCAAGCGCACGTGGGTTCCTCTGATGAGCGGCGTTGTAGTGGTATTAGCGCTTTCATTCTTCAAGTACATGTGATAAAAAACGGTGCGTATAAGAAACTGTCTGCACTGACTTAAGTAAGGTTTGCAGAAATTGTCATTAGAAAAAGCGAAAAAGCATTTGGAGAAATTCGGCCTCTCGGATCGAATTCGAATTGCAAAGGAATCAACAGCAACTGTGGCGCTTGCAGCCAAAGCATTTGACTGTGAAGAAAAGAAGATTGCTAAGACTTTGTCGTTCATGCTTCCAAGCGGACCGATTCTAGTGTTAGCAGTCGGTGACGCGCGAATCGATAACGCGAAGTTCAAACATACTTTTGCAGCCAAAGCTAAAATGATCAAGCTGGAGGAATGTGAACAAATCATCGGACATGCGCCCGGAGGCGTATGTCCTTTCGGAATCAATGAAGGTGTGAAGGTCTATTTGGACGAATCTCTTAAAAGTATGGATTCCGTACTTCCGGCATGCGGGACTTCCGATACCGGCATTGAACTGACGATTCTTGAATTGGAAAAATCTTCCTGCTGCACAGGCTGGGTCGATATAACTAAAACGCTTGATTAATTCAAAACTTCTCTCATCGGAGTTTGAAGCCACTGATCGTTCAGACCTTCTTTAACCCAGCGTCTCTCAGCTGTATCTCCCTGCAGCAGCGAGTTGCTCATGTCCATTGAGAATTCCTCAAAACATTCTTCAAGCGTCTTGCTGTGTGCGTCTGCAAGAAGCGCCCAGCTGCTGGTCGCATCTGAACCGATTTTAACGACATAATTGGTCTGAATCAGTCTGGAGAGCAGCGCATCGACAGCTTCCGGATAACTTCCAATCTTATCGGCAAGTTCGATGTTGGTCATTTGAGGATTGCCGGACTCCTTAGCTAACATAAGGATTCGAAGGAGGGCAACCGCTGAGAGCAGCTCGTCTCCGCTCTTATCGAAATCCTTATAGCGTTTGGCGCGCAGCATCGGCAGCGTCGCTGTAATAGCCGCACCGGCCAGAACAAACATCCAGTTTATGTACATCCATGTCAGCATAACCGGAATCGCGGCAAAGGCACCGTATATCGTCGTGTAGGAACCGCGCATGACATAGATGCCGAAGCCCCATCGGAAGACCGTAAAAACTAAGGCAATCAGAATCCCCCCGACGAGTGCGTCTCTCCAAAGAACCCGGCAGTTTGGAACGTATTTATATAGTGCAGCAAGGATAATAGATTGAAAAATTAATTGGCCGATCGGAATGAGCCACTGGGCGTAGACAGATAAGTGTCCCGACATCGCCATTCCGGTTAGGTAGGAAGAGGCTGCAAGACTGATGCCGATAGCAACGGGCCCAAGCGTGAGGAGAGCCCAGTACATCAGCACTCTCTGCCATAAACTTCTAAGTTTGAGAACTTCATAAGTCGAGTTTAAAGCTGAATCGATAGTTGCAATACAAAGCAGTGCAGATACCATCAAACCGATTAAACCGAAGGCAGTTAAACCGGCGGCTTGAGTGGCAAACTGCTTGATGTAACCTAAGATCTGGTCACTGTATTGTTCAGGCAGCAGGGTTGAAAAAATAAACTGCTCAAAGGCTTCGCGATAAGGAGCGAACAGCGGAAAGGCAGAAAAAGCCGCCATGATGACAGCTAAAGCAGGAACAATGGAAAGAAGAGTCGTTAGCGTCAGCGAGGATGCGACCTGTTTCAAAGAGGCTTTGTCGATACGTTCCATCACGAACATACCGAAATTCCACATTCTTTCTAAATTGGCATGTTTGGTGACAAACGCCGGGACTCTACGACTCATATTTTTCCTTTAGCACTCGACGACGCAGACGGCTAAGCCGCCGAGACTGGTTTCCTTATATTTATTTGCCATGTCCTTGCCGGTCTGCATCATGGTTTCGATTACCTGATCCAGACTGACATAATGGGAGCCGTCTCCCATCATGGCCAAACGGACGGAGTTGACCGCTTTGACAGCGGCAATACCGTTGCGTTCGATGCAAGGAATTTGTACCTGTCCTCTGACGGGATCACAGGTTAGGCCCAAATGGTGTTCCATACCGATTTCGGCGGCGTTTTCAATTTGTTCATTGGTCGCTCCGAGTGCTGCGGCTAATCCGGCCGCTGCCATAGAACAAGCCACGCCGACTTCGCCCTGACAGCCGACTTCTGCTCCGGAAATAGATGCGTTCTTTTTGTAGAGCGCACCGATGGCGCCGGCGACTAAAAGGAACGTGCGAATACCTTCTTTATTTGCCTGCGGGATGAACTGGCGATAATAGTTAATGACGGCGGGAATGACGCCGGCTGCTCCGTTCGTTGGAGCAGTAACAACTCGGCCGCCCGCTGCATTTTCTTCACTCACGGCAAAAGCGTAAGCATTGATCCAGTCAATCACTTGAAGGGGATCGTCAGCGACTTTCAACGGGCTGTTGAGGAGCTTTTCGTAGAGTTCGTTGGCACGGCGTTTTACCTTCAGAGGGCCGGGCAAACATCCTTTAGCGTTCAACCCGCGGTCGATACACATGCTCATTACAGACCAAATATGATCTAAGGTATCGTCGATCACTTCATGGCTGCGGATGACTTCTTCATTGGCCCGAATCACGGCTTCCATGCTCAGTCCGTTTTTACGGCATTGTTTCATGAGTTCATTGGCCGTGGAGAAAGGATAGGGCAGTGCTTTTTTATCTTCTTCCGTCGCAGGGAGGGCGCGGGGCTCCTGTTTGAGCTTGGCTTCTTCTTCCGTTTCGATAAAGCCGCCTCCGACAGAATAATATTTTCGAGAAAAGAGCTCGCTGCCTTTGGCATCAAAGGCCGAAATGATCAGCGTGTTGGTATGGTAGGAATCCAGGACAGAAGGTTCAAAAGTGAGGTCTTTGCTGTAGGTGAAAGAAATCGGCTTGCAGCTGTCGAGAAGCAAACGATTTTTGTCTTTGATGTCTTTGATCCAGTCGGGAATTGAGTCAACGTCGATTACGGAAGGACTTTTACCCATTAAGCCAAGCAGAACTGCACTGTCAGTGGCGTGTCCGATACCTGTTGCAGCCAGCGACCCCATTAGTTTTACTTTGATTCCTTCAACTTCGGGGAAGAGATGCTGACTTCTCAGGAGGGAAATAAAGTTGCGCCCTGCACGCATCGGCCCCACGGTATGGGAAGATGAGGGACCGATACCGATACGGTACATGTCAAAAACAGAAATGTTCATATAGCCTTCGAGAGTATTTCTAAATATTGCACGATGGATAACCGAGCGGAATACAAAACTGCCTCAAATCGGTTATTCTTTTGGTGCATGCATTCTAAAGTTTTTAGCTCTCGGAAGGAACTGATTTTTCATGGAAATCAAAGCGTTGTTAGTAGCTTCTGTCTTAGCTGGTCAGTTCGGTTTGTGTTATGCCTCTTCGGACGGAGATCTCATTGAAGGCATTATTCCGGAGCCGGACAGTATTTCAGTGACGTCCGTGGTTATAGAGCCCTTCCATCCTGACTTTGAAAAGCACTCCGCCGGTTTAACTGCCGGTAAGACTCCGGTTTGCCTGAAGATCACAAGAGTTCGAGAGGCCGACGGCTTGTCTTGGGTAACGCAGACAACCGTCAACCCCCTTTTCACAGAAGAGGCTTGCCGGAGAGCGTCAACAGAGACGCCTAGCGGCCGAGAGCATTTGTTCCATCAGGACTGATGAGTGCGATTAGTCGGAGTGCCGTGGGTTTCAGTGGTGAAAAACTGCAGCAAAAGCACTCCTAAGCCGAGCGTGACCACGCACACGGCAAAAGACGTCACTTGAATATTTCCTAAACTCACGATCGGAGAAACAATCCCTCCGAGCAAAAAACCGATACTTCCGATGATGGCCGAAGCCGCTCCGGCATATTTGCGCCCCAAATTCATGGCAGTGGCTGTAGCGCCGGTAAATATAAAGCCTAGGCAAAAAACCATTAGAAGAACGGAGCCTTCATAGGTGTAAAGATCTTTGGTCGTTAATCCGAAGACTAAACCTAAAACTGCGGCAATCAAACTTCCCGCCGTTCCGAAGTACGTGGCTTTAGCCGTTGTGGAAAAACGGACGGCAAGCAAAGCGCCGGCACCGATGGCAATGGCATTGAGGGCGAAGAGAAGCGAAAAATGGAACTGGGAGAGTCCGAATTCGTTCTGCAAAATAAAAGGCGTAGAGGAGATATAGGCGAAAAGGGCTCCCATACTTAATCCGAACACAGTTGTGAAAGCGGCAAAATTCGGTACTTTGCACACCAAAATAAAACCTTCAAACGAACGAAGGAAAGAGCCTTGTTCACGAGCATCTTTAGGAAGCGTTTCTTTAACCGGAATCACCATTGCTGTAATGACAACACCGATTCCTAAAAGTATGTAAAAAATACCACGCCATCCAATAAGATTTGCTACGGATCCTCCTATCACAGGGGCAGCTACCGGTGCGATTCCGTTTACTGCACCGACAATGGCAATGATCTTGGCAAGTTCTTTACCTGAATATAAATCCGTTGGGGCAGAGCGCGAGTAAACAATAGCGCCGGCGCCCCCTAAACCTTGAAGAAGACGCGCGATGTTGAAAGTATCGATGTTTTGGGATAAGCAGCAAAAAAGGGTGCTGACGATGTAAAGGAGAAGGGAAAAATATAAGACCGGTTTGCGGCCGTATTTATCGCTTAAGGGGCCGAATATAACTTGACCGAAAGCGAGTCCGACCATGCAGAAGGTCAGACCTAATTGGACCGAAGAAACCGAAGCAGAGAATACTTTTGTCATTTCCGGCATTGCCGGAAGGTACATATCTATGACAAACGGACCGAAGGCCGAGAGCATTCCTAAGACAATAATTAGGTAAACAGAATACATGCAAATTTTCAATGAAAGTCAGGCTGAAAGTTTAAGAGCTTTAGCTCTCTACTTGCTTTTTCTCTTTCAACTCGAGCTCAAAGGTAAAAATATTTCTCTTTACTTGAAGATAAAAATGTGAGCAATTCATGAGTGAATTCGATTGATTGGTAGTCTTTTTTACATAGCTCAAACGAAAGTTGATAAATAAGTCGAGAATGTATATACAGAAACACCTCGCGATTTGCGAGGTGCTTCGAGAGATCAAAGAAGTCCTTAGACGATGGTCAGGGCCAAAACGACGACACCGACAATCAAAGGAATCGCCGTGCGTTTTACCAATTGGATCGGGGGTACCATAGCCAAACCGGAAAGCACAATGACAACACCGGCAATGGGGGACATCGTACGGCCCATCTGGCCTGAGATAAGGGCCATTGCGCCGAGGTTTGGAATCGGCATACCAAAAGAGGCGGCATGCGGGGTGACTGCTTCATTGAAGGCAAAAGTTGCTGCATCGCCGGAACCGGTAATGGCTGCCATGATGAACGGACCGAAAGACCCGCCCCAGCGGGCGATCTCGTTGGAGCTCTTTAAAACTTCGACGAAGGCATCGATTAACCCGGTGGCTTTTAAACCTGCGGCAAAAACACCGGCTGTGATGATGATACCCATGACGGAGCCGTAGCCTTCGCCCATACCTTTGAAGAAGTCCTTGGTGAACTGCTGAGGATTCACCCAAGAAACAATCAATGCGAAAATGGCACCGATGACCATGGCCTGGGCCACGCCCATCTTAATGACCGGAACGTAAGAGTTACCGAGCAGAAGAATGACGAGAGGGACCAAAGGTGCAATGGCTTTGAGCGGATTGATGCGATCAATGCCGCCGCTGTGGTCTGCTGAGGTGTAGTAGTCTTCAAGTTCTTTAGCAGTTGGTTTGTTGTCTCTGAGAATCAGACAGACGATTGTCAGGCCGACAGCCCCGATTAAGACCATTGCTATGGAGTAGGGTGTGTGCAGGCTGATGAGGTCCATCATGTCCATATTGGCAATTTTGGCAACAACACTGTTGTGGCTTGTTCCCGGAGAAATGTTGGAGCCGAAAGTGCCCATCAGGACAGCGGCGCCGGCAGCGGCCGGACGGATGCCTGCGCGGATCATCACTGGGATGAAGGTTGCACCCACGGCAGCGGCACAGCCGGATGCAGACGGAATGGCAACGTTGATGAAGCTTGTGATGATGGTGGTGGCGGGGATTAGAAGAATGCCCAGTTTATTGAGGGGGGCGGCTAAGAATTTGACTAAATTTTTATCGCATCCTGTGGTCGTTACTACATAGGCAAAACCCATGGACGAGCAGATCGCCATGATGAGCGAAGCGTTTGCCATGCTTTTAGCAAATTGATCAAGCGCTGCCATCGGTTTCATGGCAATGCAGCAGAGGAAAAGGCCGGCGGTAAACAGCACCAAGCGTGTTTCATAACGCTTAATCAGGCAGTAAACCGTGACCAGGATTACGGCAATCGCAATCCAGGCGGTTAGAGTCATAAAAATACCTTTTGAGATAAATAAAGAAGGCCGCTTAAGGTCGTCATTATAAGTGTTACTGCTTACTCGTTGTTACTTAATACTTTCGGAGGCGCATTGCTGCTGGCGAATTTTCTGTCTGACAGGCAAAACCGCTCAGAAAAAGATTGGTTTATTCTGTTCCTTTTTGAATAAACACTAAAAATAAAATGAACGATTGGCTGACTAGAGTCTCTGCCGCCAGCGGTATCCCTTCCGAAATTTTTATCCTTGGCTTCATGGCATTTTTTCTGCTGATTTTCTTAGCGATTGGCATTATTTACTGTCTGATCAGATTAAGAAGCATCAGTGCCAATACGCTTCAGACGATTGCACAAGCTCGTATGGCTTGGCGCGAAGATTTAGGTGCCGCGGTGACTCAGAGTAAAGATCTGATTGCTGATCGGATGAAGCCGAGTTTCATCGAGACGGAACGCACGCTGGAACGCTCCTTTCAGGAGGTTTCGGCCGGAATCCGAAGCGAAACCTTTGCAAGTCTCAAAGCTGTGCAGGACACGCTTAACCAGTCTCTGACCCGCAATGATGAACAGATTAGTTCCGTGAACAAGCGATTTGAGGAGCTTTCCAAAAACATTCGAGAAGAGATCGCTGAAAGCGGGAAAGTGGTTCAAAGCACATTGAATCAATCTCTGATTCGTAATGACGAGCAGATTAAGAGTCTCAATGAGCGTTTTGAAGAACTCTCTAAGACACTTCGCGGAGAAATTTTTGCAAATTTGAAAGCTGTTCAAGATACGCTGAATCAGTCGCTCACCCGTAATGACGAACAGATTCGCGGCGTAAACCAGCGCTTCGAGACGCTGTCTTCGACGTTAAATACTTCGCTTAATGAACTGCGCAAACAGATCGATGACGATTTGAAGGCACTCAATAAAGATAATGAGGCTAAGTTAGAGAAGATTCGAGAGACCGTGGAGGAAAAGCTTCAAAACACGCTGACAAGCAAAGTCGGAGAAAGCTTCTCGCAGGTGACGCAGCAGTTAAACCGTGTTTATGAAGGCTTAGGTCAAATGAAAGAGCTCGCCGAAGAAGTCGGCGGCCTTAAGCGCGTCTTCGTCAACGTCAAGAGCAGAGGCATGCTCGGTGAAGTCCAACTTGAAGCGCTGCTGAAAGAATATTTCACGGAAAGCCAGTACGTTAAAAATGTTCATCCGGTTCCGTCAAAGCCGAAGATGGTGGTTGAATTCGCCGTCAAACTTCCGGGCCTAAACGGAAGAACCTGCTTGCTGCCGATTGATGCGAAGTTCCCGGTTGAGGACTATCAGAGACTATTGCAAGCGGCAGACGAAGGCGACCGAGAAGGTGTTGCTGAAGCTCGTTCGAAATTAAGAACGCGTTTTAGAAACGAAGGGAAATCCATTGCCGAGTACATCAATGTGCCGGAGACCACAGATTTTGCCATTATGTTTATTCCGTCCGAAGGTCTTTATGCAGAGGCTTTGGCGCTCGAAGGTTTAACCAACGAGCTCTTCACTTCTTACCGTGTTTACATCATGGGTCCGTCAACGCTGGCGAGTGCTCTTTGCGCTTACCGAGCCGGCTTCCAGACGCTTGCTATTGAAAAGAAGAGCTCTGAAATCAGAAAGATCTTGTCTTCTGTGCAGACAGAGTTTGCAAAGTACGGCGAAGTCCTCAACAAACTTAAGTCTCAGGTTGAAACGGTGGCTAAAACCGTGGATATCGTCCAAACCAAAACGAGAAAAATGAATCTTCAGCTGGAAGTTGCTTCCGAGAGCGATAAGGAAGAGGATCAGCCGATGTCGCTGCCGTCTCCGGTTTCTAATCAGAGCTCACTCACATCAGAGCAGTAGAAAGCTAACTGAAAAGCCCGAATTGCATTCGGGCGCTAGAAATGAAAAGGGCCGGAAAATTTCCGGCTCAACTTCTTTAGAAAACCCCTTAGGCCTTCATTGTCTTTTCAGCGACAAAGGCAGCCAGTTCGCGTGCAGCGTCTCTGGCTCTTTCAGGCGCTGCGTCAAAGATCTCAGCCATCAGACGTTCGCTGACGTACTCAGGATTGAAATCCAGATGCAGGTCATTGCCGTGCATTTCACATTTTGTGAAGGCACCGTCCGGGGAGCACTGAGAGGCAATTTCAGCGACTTTGCCTTTAGCAAGCATTGCAATCACAGGATTCTTGAAAGATAACTCAACGTGGTTGGCAGAGATATTCTTTAAGTTCAAGAAATCACGTGCTTTGTAGAGCTGTTCAATAGGGAGGGCCATTTTCTTCCTTTCTAAAAATTTTCGGATATTTTAGTTCATCAGTCCGGAGATAAGGACTGCCAGGACAAGAGCTGGGCACAGAATGCCGATGCAGACTCTGAGCACTTTTTTCCAGCCCGGATAGTTCTGAAGAGACGTCCAATGGGTATGAACCTTGTCCCATGCGAACCAAGCCGCCAGAAGGCAGGCAATAATGCCTCCGATCGGAAGCCCGAGGTTAGAGACAAAGAAATCAGCTAAATCGAATGCGGTCTTGCCGAAAATCTTGTAGTCAGCAAGAAGGCCGAAAGACAGAGCGCACGGGATGCTAAGGATTAGCATAAAGAGCAGGCAGACGGTCACGGCAGTTGCACGTTTCATATTCAGTTCCTGGACCATCCATGTAATGTCAATTTCGAGCATCGATACGGCTGAAGTTAAAGCAGCAATGATCAGACAGAAGAAAAAGACAATAGAGAACAGGTACCCGAAAGGCAGCTTGGCAAAGATCACCGGCATCGTAATGAATGTCAGGCCGGGGCCCGCGGCCGGATCCATACCGAACGCGAAGTTTGCCGGCAGAATCATTAAACCTGCCATCAAAGAGATGAGGAGAGAAAGAACAACGATCCAGAAAGTGGAGCTGACAAGTTCTGTCTTGTCGTCGATATAGGCGCCGTATGTAATCATGCAGCCGGCACCGACCGAGAACGAGAAGAAGACCAGACCCATGGAATCGAGAAGCGTCTTCCAGCTGAATTTGGAAAAATCCGGCAGGAAGAGATATTCCACGCCTTTCATGGCACCGGGCTGCATCAGACCTGTGATGATCAGAATGATCATGAAGATAAACAGCATCGGCATGAGGATCTTGGAACACAATTCGATGCCGCCTCGAATGCCGAAGGCAACCACAAATCCGACTAAGGCAAGAAAGCCGACCTGCGCGGAAATGGCGACCCAAGGAGATGAGGACAGGCTTCCGAAAAGCGCACCGAGCGTTTCCGGATCGGCGGAGGGGAACCCAATGATGGCTTCAAAGAAGTACAGAAGGCACCAGCCGCCGACAACCGAATAGAACGAAAGCACCACAAAACCGATGATGATGCCGAGATAACCCAAGACCGACCAGAAGGGTCCGCCTAAGTTTCGGTAAGCCGTGACAATTCCGCCTTTACCGGCTTTACCCAAGGTAATTTCCGTGAGCAAAAGGCCGAAGGCCAAGGTAAAGGAAAAAATAATGTAGGGGAGCAGGAAGGCTGCTCCGCCTTCGGCGCCGGCCATGTATGGGAACTTCCAAATTGCGCCCAGACCGATGGCTGCGCCGACACTGGCTAAGACAAACCCAACTTTGCCGGTAAATGTTTTTTCTTGTTGTTTTGATGCTTGGGACATCTGAGAATACTTCCTCGGTTTTAGATCAGATTAAAGATTGCAACCACAACGATGAAGCAGGGTGCAACGAAGGCCAGCATAAAGCGGAAGAACTTCATGAAGCCGTCGGAATGCTTAACGCTGGAGTTGATTTCATATTTGGTGCGGTCAAAGAAGAACCAGCCTGTCATTGCAACGACGAAGAGGGCGCTCAGCGGCATCAGGATGTTGCAGCAGAGGAAGTCTATCGCATCAAAAATGTTCTTGTCCATGATCTTGTAATCAGCCCACGGACCCATCGAGAGAGCTGAGGGAATAGAGCAGATGGAAAGAACGATGAACAAAAGCACGGAAGCTGTTTTGCGGGAGAAATGGAATTCGTCCATTAAGTAGGCCAGCGGAACTTCGAACAAAGAGATCATGGAAGTCAGGGCGGCAACCAGCAGACAGCCGTAGAAGCAGACGGCAAATACGTCGCCTAACGGAATGTGCGAGAACACGGCCGGCATCGTGATGAATGTCAGACCTGGGCCTGCAGACGGGTTAAGGCCGAAGGCGATAACCGGGGGAATAACCATTAGACCGGCGAGAATGCAGGAAATAAAGGCTAAAACAGAAACCCAAAGAGCAGTGGTGGTCAGATTTTCTTTATGAGAAATGTAAGAACCATATGTGACCATAATGCCCATGCCGACGGAGAGCGAGAAGAATGTGAAGCCCATGGCGTTGAGCAGAGAGTTTGCTGTGACCTGATCCCATTTCGGAGAGAAAAGGAACTTAAGGCCTTCCCAGGCGCCCGGCAACGTCAGTCCGCGGATAATCAGGACGATCATCAGCACGAAAAGCAGCGGCATAAGCACTTTGGATATACGTTCGATACCTTTGTTCACGCCGAAGATCAGGACGCCGGCAGTGATCGCCAGGAAAAGGGTTTGATAAAGAATGGCAGAAACCGGAGTGCTGACGGTTTTAAGGAAGGTCTTTTCCAACATCGCTAGGTCAGACGAAGCCGCATTTCCCATGATGGCCTCGAACAAATAAGTGAGGCACCATCCGCCTACCGTGCTGTAGTAGGTCATGATGAGGAAAGCACAAAGCACTCCAACGAACCCCAAAGGAGCCCAGAACTTACCTCCGATACGTCGGAAGCTCGTGACGGAACTGCCGCGTCCGGCTCGGCCGATGATGATCTCAGCAAGAATCAAGGTAACGCCGAAAAACAACACCATCAGGATGAACGGAATAATAAAAGCAGAACCGCCGTTGGCACCGGCCATGTACGGAAATTTCCAAATGGCTCCGAGACCGACGGCAGAACCGGTTGCAGCCAGGATCATGCCGGTCTTGGAACTCCAGTTGGAGCGTGCATCAGACATTGAAGACTCCCTTCTAAAAAGTGATACAAAAAACGACTATTTATAAATTGATTGAAGTAATTGTATATGCCGCTTTTGGGTTCTTTAACGTGATTCAGTAGGAAATCATCGCTTGAGGTCTCAAATTTCTGACAAATTTTTCCTTTTTTTGCAGCTTTGGACCAAGTTTTTGTCTCAAAGATGGTTTTGAAATCATCCGCAATTAACCTTTAAATACCAGCGATAAATTCAGAAGGCCGAATTTAGGCCTCAAAAAATCCGAAATGAGAAGTATTACCAAGGAGTTAAGGGACGATTAGTGAAGATACGAAGAAGGCGGTAGAAAATCATTACCCACTTTTGGTACCGTTTTGACCGAACAAATTCTTTAGAAGATGTAAAAGTTTCTCTTTCGTCTTTATGGGTATTAATACGTAAAGATTAAGAAAGGATGAGCCGAGCGGAAAATTATTTCTTCTTCAATTCAATAAGTAAAAGAAAAATTCGGTTGTGCGAAATAATTTGCAAAGCGGAAAAATCAAAAGTCAAGAAATTTATTTTGTCTTCTTTTTCGTAAAAAGGCGACAAAAGTATGGTTTTTAATGAATGTTGGTGTTACTATCTACATCGTGGTTTGAGGTGGTTGTGAAAACAACCGTTTATCCTGGTTGGAAACCCTGCTAGTGTCCCTAGCAGGTTTTTTTTGTTCTTTTTTCCGTCGAAAAATCGGATAATTATTCTTTTTTCTTAATAGAAGTCTTGTCTAGCAGGGCCTTTGATCAAAACTTCCTGCATGTCTTAACTTTTAGATCCGGTATTGAAGCTCAATTTTTCTTACTGACCAGCCTACTTTTTCTTTGAAAGAGTCCTTTTTCATTTTGAATCGATGATTATCTGAGATTTTGCGTTTTTCAGTGATCTAGCCGGAGTTCGGCTTCGGCATCCTCGTTAAATTTCAATATCCGTACCTAATAACGTTTCGGCTTCTGGTTCTTCCTGAACATCTTCCGGTGTCTCGGGCCCGGCTCCCGGAACTCCAACACCTAACGCTTCAAAGTATTTAATCTTTTTACCGGCAACTTCGTCGAAGTAGTAGCCGTGGTTAAAGCGAGTCTGCATGACGTTATTTAGAACCTGAAGGATCTTTGCGTCGCTCTCGTAGACCAGATTCAGTTTTCCAGCTTTCTTGTTTTCCTTCATATAGCAGCGGATTCTCGAACGAACCATCAGCGACAAGCCCGTCGCAATGAACTGTACGAAGGTCTTTCCTTGCAGTGCCTTGTTGTCAGAGCATCTGATTCGATTGCAGCCGAGTCGGTCCTTAAGCGTCGCAAAGGCGTCTTCTACGCGCCAGCGGTCCGCATAAGCCGTCCAGGCCTTAACCGGATCCTTCTCCGAGTCTGAGACTAAAACTCTAAATCCCTTGTACTTCAAGTAGTCGTCTACTCGGCGGTTAACAATAATCAAGCCTTTTTCTTTATCGTTTCGGAAGAATTTTTCTTTCAGCTCTTCCTCCTGCTCGGTCAGGGCTTCATTTTCAAGAAGTTTCTTTTTAATGGTGAGAAGCGATTCCGTGAGCTTATTGGCTGCCTCCTGATAGATGACGGGATCGTAGAACATGTGGTAATAAAGCTCGGCTGTCGCAGAGTTTGATGCCGGTTTCCCCTCTACCGGCCGCGGATCGTATTTCCAATTCACCTTTGCCGTGGCGATGTTCTTTCTGATGTAAGGATCGCCGCTGTTGAGGTCTGCAAACTCCTTTCTATGTTCATCTATGAGTTCTCTGGCCAGACAGCCTTTCGTTCCCAGACGGACATTAAAAATGAACTCAACTTTATTGATCAGACAGTCGTTGATGTTTTTTACGCTGTTATAGCCTTTGTCAGCAACCAGAACGACGTTCTTCATGTTTAGAAGGGCCTGATCGGCAATCGTATGACGAATGGTGCTGACATCTGGAACATTTCCGTCATAAAAGCGATAAAAAATCGGAAGTCCGGACTTCTGGTCTACCAAGAAGAGAACATTTAGCTGCGGCAGCGCATCGTCGTCTTTGTTCTTGCCGTATTCAATATGAGTTAAGCGCGTGGAGTAAGAAGAGATTGAGGTCGAGTCCAGGGCAAGAATGATCTTATTGTCTTCGTCTTCTTGAAGATAGCTGCGCATCAGCAGGAAGTAACGCCGGACATCGCGCAGCTCTATCCTCTGGAAGAGGCGAGTTACTGCCGAGGGGCTCAGCGGCCGCGGATACGGCAGTCTCGTCGTCTCTGCAAAGCTTTCATAGAAGCTAACGCTGTTGTTCTGATTAAGGATTAAAAAGTATGCTAAGGAAAGGATCTTTTTATAGTCTTTGTTCCTTGGAAAGCACTCCTTTAAGAACTCTCCGACAGGAGAGTCGGCAACGATCTGATCTAAGGCCCAAGTAGCACCGGCGTAAAGCTTCTTTATGTTGCGAGCCTGTTCAAGAGTGATGCCTTCTTCGGAGATCTGAGTAAAGACATAATCTTTTCCTTTCCTCTCAACCTGATAGTTCCGAAATTCAGGATGTTCTTGAAGGAAAGCTTCATCAAAACGAATTTTTCCGTCCTTTTGTCCGCCAAGGATTGTCCCAATCTTTTTGGATTCACCTCTTTTGCTTCGTTTGAGTTCTCTATCCCAAACGTTTTTATAGGTGTAAACGTAATAAACGGAACCTGCCTTGTTAATCAGAATCGGAGGAAGCTTCGGATTTGCCATTGATAGATCTTCATATATAATGATCTAGTTTAACACAAAAAATCCTCAACTTCAACATTAACTTTATGTTTTATTGAGGATTTTTAAAATAATGAAGATCTAGAAACGCAAAATCTCAGGATTATTGCTTGAGATGGTTTTTGCTTATTCGTGTTGATTTTGGGAATGCCAGTTCATCAAGCTTTGTTTGAATCCTTATATTCCGTCTAAAATTTCCGTAAAACAAATTTTTACGGAGCCGACCTTGTCCGATTCAGATTTTCAGCAAATATTAGATGTCAAAGGCTTGAGGTGCCCGATGCCGATGCTTAGAACAAAGAAGGCGCTAGCCAAGATGCAGCCCGGAGAAAAACTCCTGGTTCAGGCAACTGATCCGCATGCTTTAAGAGATTTGAGTCAGTTTGCGGATCAGACCGGCAACAAGCTCCTTTCCTCTTCTGAAGAGGACGGCATTATTAATATAGTGATGCAGCGTAAAGAAGAATAACATCACAAACTTACTGCTAAGGAATTCCCATGACTATGCCCGTCAAAGATGCACCCTTCCTTGAAGAACGAACCGCCGCTGTGATGGAGAGCGTCTTCAACGACCCGATTGTCAAAAAGGCCCTTGAGCAGGCCGTTCCTCAGGAAATTTTTACGATCGAGGAACAGATCGAAATTTGTGAAGTTCCTGCTCCTCCAATGAAAGAGCAAACCAGAGCCGCAATGATCGCTGAGAAGATTAACAGTTACGGTCTGGAAGCATCTATTGATCCTGTCGGGAACGTCATCGCCTGCCGAAAAGGTACGGATCCGGACGGTCCCGTCTGCGTTATCAGCGCGCATATGGATAATAGCTTTAGGGAAGGAACGGACACTACGGTTCGCCGCCAAAACGGCAGACTGTTTGCGCCCGGTATTTCCGACGCATCCCGTGCATTGGCCTGCATGCTCCAAGTTATTCGAATGGTCGTCAACAACGACATCAAGACAAAGGGAACGCTGCTTTTCATTGCCACGGTCGGGCAGGAGGCAGAAGGGGACTTGCGCGGCGTGAAACGAATCTTCTACAGCTCCGGCATCCATGTGGACGGCGTTTTGGTCTTGGACGGCGCCGACCCCGGAAGACTGCTCTACGGATCTGTCGGTTCTAAGCGCTACAAGATTGAATACAGCGGTCCCGGCGGTCACAGCTATTTGAATTTTGGTCAGTATCCGAGCGCCACTCAGGCACTGTGCCGAGCCGGCGCTTTGCTTGCCAACCTCCAGGTTCCGGCCGAACCCAAAACGACTTTTACATTAGCCACCATGAGCGGCGGTTCTTCTGTGAACGCTATTGCCGAACACGCGGAATGTGAAATTGACTTAAGAAGCGAAGACCCGCAAATGCTCGACGGCCTCGTACAGGAAGTCCTTCCGCTTTTTGCTTTCGGTGCTCAGTTGGAAAATCAGCGCTGGAATGTGACCGATCCGGCGCTGCAGGTTAGATGCAAGGTTACGCCGATCGGCCACCGTCCGGCTGCGGTCTCTAAACCCGACAGTCCTGTGCTTCAAGCGGCCAGAGCGGCTCAAATGGCGTTAGGCATTGAGCTCACAGAGTACATGAGCGCTTCGACAGACCAAAACGTTCCGATGTCTCTCGGCATTCCTTCTACGAGCTTGGGTGCCGGCGGCAGAGAGGGCTTTAACCATTCATTGTCTGAATGGTTTGAACCAGTGCGTTCTTATGAAGGACCTCAATTGTGTCTTTTGACCGCGCTCGCGTTGGTTGGTCTGGAAAACGGAGCAGATCCTATACTTCCGATCTACACGGCAGTGCCGAGGGCACAGTGGCAGGATAGGCTCTAATCTAATGAGAATCAGGGGACCGAGAGGTCCCATTTTTTTGGTCTGTGCGTTTATCCGTGATTTTTCTGAAAATAAAAGTTGACATAGGATAAAAGAGGGGCTATTAGAATTTGATTGTTTTCTTTGAATAATTCGATTCTTAAGAAAAACAGTTTTTTTGAATTTGCTTATTAATATGCAATGCCCTGAGAGCATTAGTCGAAAAGAGATTATTGCTTGCAGACTTAGGTGCAGTCTGGGTTCTCATTTTTCAGGAATTTCCCGTCCTTTTGTAGAAGACGTGGAATTTATCGCCCCGTTGAACTATCTCTTAAGAAATCTTAATGCTAAAATTCATGCCGAGAGGTTCTTAAGCCCCCGGGATTTTAAGAAGATAAATAACTACCCCTCTTACTCGAATGTATCTTGACTTTGGAGTACCAAATGAAGGTCTTTAACAGACGTAACGTATTGAAAGGCGGTTTAGTTGGCTCTATGGCAGCCGGTTTTGCTTCTTTCGTGGGCGCTTCCCACACAGCAGAGCCAGCAGCAAAGGCACCCGCCCAGAACGATAAAAATACTTATGACGTGATCGTGCTCGGGGCCGGTCCTGCCGGATTGGTCACTGCCATCGCCGCTAAGCAGGCTGGTGCAAAGAAAGTAGTTGTATTCGAAAAACGCGACCGTCCCGACGGGAACGCTATTTTTGCTTTGGGCTCCGTTTGCGGCTGGGGCTCTCGTCATCAGAAAGAGCAGGGCATCAAAGATACTGCCGACGATTTCTACGCCATGATGATGGACGTTTCCAAACAGATGGGCGATAAGGCTTTGAACCGCACTTACACTGATAACATTTCCGCCGGTATTGACTGGCTGGAAAAAGATATCGGCGTTAAGTTCGGCAAGATTCGTCCGATGCCGTATCCGCGTCTCGGCCGTACCTGTCGTGTTGACGGCGAAGGTCTCACAGGCGGTGCACAGCTCGTTAAGAAACTTCTTGCGGCTGCCGCTAAAGAAGGTGTTGAAGTTAAGTTCGAGCACAAAGGTATTGAACTTCTTCATGACGACAAGATGCGTGTTACCGGCGTGAAGATTCAGACACCGGCAGGACAGGAAGAATACTTCTCCAAGGGCGGCGTTGCCATTGCAACCGGCGGCTTCTCTGCCAATCCTGAAATGGTCGATAAATACATCGGCGGCTGGGCTACCCGCATGGTGCTTCGCGGCTCCAAGTCCACAACTGGTGAAAACATTTCCTTGACGCTTCCTCTGTATGCTAAGTGCGTCAACATGGACCAGTTCCATGCCGGTCCGATTATCGGTGCAACCCACGTCAATCCTGCTGACGTTCTGAACTCCGGTTATGGTATTCAGGTCAATACTTCCGGTGATCGTTACATGGATGAAAACAACACCTATGTGATTAAAGCTAGAACCACAGCTCAGAAGACACTGGATAACACCGGCTGGGTCATCGTCGACTCGACATGCCCGGTGCTCGACAAAGTTATTCCTAAATTCGATATGCTGAACAGCCCGTACGGTAAGGCCAACACGATCGAAGAAGTCGCTAAACAGGCAGGTTTGCCTCCGGCCAAGATTGTGGCGCTTGTTAAGGAATACAACGATGCAGTCGAGAACGGTACGTTGGGCAAGATGAATCCGCCGAACACCTACAAGAAACCGCATCTGATTGAAAAAGCTCCGTTCTATGCTGTGCCTCTGCAGGGCGGTATGACCGCTACATTCGGCGGCCCGCTGATTAACACGAAGGCTGAAGTTCAGAACTTAGACGGCAAGACCATCCCCGGTCTCTATGCAGTCGGCAACTCTTCCGGCGGTATCTTCTTCCATAACTATGCCGGCGGCGCTCAGTTAGGCGCAGCCACCGTATTCGGAAGAATTGCCGGTAAAGAAATGGCTCAGAGAGCCGCAGCTGCAAAGTAAGAGGAGATCAAAAATGAAAAAAACATTACTCGTTTTAGCTTCCGCTCTTTTCGGAATGAGCGTCGGTCTTTCCGTCTATGCAGCTGACCAGGCACCTGCCGCTGCTGCTCCTGCTGCTCAGGCCAAGACACTGGGACAAATTCACGGTGCTATGTGGCCGAAAAGCAAAGACGGCTATGTCACCAAGTATCAGTGCATGCAGTGCCACGGTGACTATGACAAACTGGCTAAACAGACAGCCGATCTGGTTCCCAATCCCCATCATTCTCACTTGGGTCAGGTGAACTGCGAAGACTGCCATAAGGCCAATTTGTCTAAACCGGTTCTGATGTGCAACCAGTGCCATAACTTTACCATTCGCAAGGATGGCAAACCGATTGAGCTGGCCAAGTAATTTAGTCTCTGACTAAAACAGAAAATCCCGCAGTTCCTAAAGAACGAGCGGGATTTTCTTTGTCCGGAGATTTCTTAGAAAAGACGGACGCCGTTTGCCGTCAAAATCAAATCGCCGTTCGGCGTGAGTGTCGGAACGATTTCAGTTGTATAAACTCCTTTGCCTTCGCTTAAGTAAGAGTTGCGAGGCAATGCCATGAGTGCAAACTGTCCGAGGCCGCCGTCGGATGTCTGAAGTCTGAATTTCACAGATCCCAAAGTATTGCCTTCGGGTTGCTTTTTAAGCTGTCCGCTGAAAGAAAGGCTTTCTTTGCCGACTTTAATCTCAGAGGGTTCAACCGCGGCCCAGGTTTTACCGGCAAGGATGCCGTTTCTTAAGATCTCTTCGGCCTGAGCTTCGTTTATAGGCTCAGGAGAGCAAATGAGCGGGAAGTTAGTGCAGAAGTTTGTTCCGAAAGCCTCTTGCACCAAGAAGTCAAAGAGCAGAGGTTCGGGCGGAAAATGTGCTGTTAATCCGGTATTCCAGCTGTCAATGCCGACCTTTAAGAAACCACCGACTTTCAGGTGATCAAAAGTGATTTTGATGCCTTCGGTAATTTCAGATTTGTTTTGGCTTTGGTTGATAGAAACCAAAGTCTTTCCGATAGTGAACTGTGTACTGCTGTCTCTGTAATCGATTCCGCTCACCGAAAAAGACAGAGCAGCGGCTTTGAGATTTCCGCCTTTGACAGAAAATTTAAATTCCGGATTACTTAGAGCAACGTTGCTTTCTTCTGAGGCCAAAGAGAAGATGTCTGTCTTGACGGAAGAATCAAGATTTTCAATGAGCAGGCTGCCGTCCGCCTGTTTTACTAATTTCGGGAGGGCTTGGGACTGAATCGCGCCGATTTTAAAGGTTTCGCCGTCAACGGTTGTTTCAACGGCTTTGCTGCTGAAGACGAATAAATTCGGAATAAAACGATAGTTAAAAGAAGTCTTCAGCACCGGTTGTGCGGCTTCAACGACTTTCTTAAAAACTTCATTGCCTTCTCCCTTAATCGTGATCTCGCTTTCAGGGGACCATCCGAACTTTACTTTGCCGGGAAGCGTGACGGTATCCTTATCTTTCGGCTGGGCATTTTTATTGAGAACGATAAATTCTTTGCTGAAGAAACCGTTGTCGGTGATGTTCACTTTGACGGACTTCCATTCACTGCCCAAATACTTGGGAAGATCGGATGCGTATTCTTGGAATTTTTGGCCCTGGTAATAAACCAATCCGCCGTAAGCGCAGGCATAGACCGCGGCACAAACTGCTACCGCGGCAGCGATCTTAGATGAAGACATTTTGACCTTTATGAGAGTAAATACGTACTGAACGGAGTATATCTAACTTGGTCGAAAGTGTTTGATTAGTCGACGAGTTCGCCGCCTGTGTTGTTATGCCATCCTTCTGCCGGATCAGGAGCGTTCGGCTCGTCGGAAGAATCATCGGGAACGCCAAAAAATTCCTCTAATGAGACTTTGTCCTGGATTTTCTTCATGCACTGATAAAAGAGCTGCTCATTGAGCTCGTGCAGACCGATACCGTCGCCTTTAATTGTGTAGTCCCAGCGGCTTAATTCGAAAGGCTTCTTCTTGTATTCAGATTGAGGAGAATCGGACAGAAGGCCGGACTGAATAAAAACATTTTCTTCAGTGAGTGTGGAAGAAACTTTATGGTTTGCGGAATTAATGAAAGTGATACGCATCTTGCCGATTTTGCGCTCGGTCCAGCGAACCGTCGGAATAATCGGAAGGTAGCGCATGCCTATATCTTCCATTGTGTCGGAGATTTCGATATAGACTGCGCCGTCCAAGCCGCGGTCGGTAATGAGTGCGATTCCGTTTTTCTCCAGTAGATCAACCATCTCTTTACGAGTTTCATCTGCAAACAGCCATTCGAAGGAGTCTTCAAGCGTGCCTTCCTTGCCGGTGTCGATGCCTTGGACGATGACCCGAAGATGAAGCGTAAGGTTAAGAGGGACGGCGGGGCGTCTGAGTTCGGATTTTTCTACAAGCTTGGCATTGACATCGAACCAGCCGTGCTTAGGAGAAGAGATGGAAGCGGTTGTGCTGGCGATGCCTAACAGCGTGCATCCTTGAAGCAAGGTTGCAGCGACGAGAAGGGAGGCAGCCAGAACTCTCATACCTAAATTCCGTAAATGACTTTGCCATATTAACCGAAAGGTCCTGAACAAGCGTTCAGAAATGTCTCAGACTGCGTGGAGAACACGTGAAAAGAGATCGGGGAGATTAAATGTTACTCTTTAACTAATTGAAATATAAAGATAATTTATTCAGAAAATTATCGGGAGAGAAAAAAAGGAAAAGCCTCAGATCCGAAAACCTGAGGCTTGGAATTTTGGCGGGTGGACGGGAATTGAACTCAGCTTAATTTACAAGGTCTTTGCAAGGTTAAATTTTGTTTATCCATCAAAACGCCCATCATAAAATTTTCACTAGATAGATACCCTCACTTTTACTCTACTTTTTTTGATTCTTATTTTGCCATTTTTTCCAATCCTGCGGCAAAAACCCCGCAAAACACCGCAAACACCGCAGTATTCTTTAAAATCAATGAGTTACGCAGCAGGGTTTTTAGAGTAAAACCCCACAAGCCTAAAGATTCAAGCATTTTTTCTAATAATTTCATGCAATTAAAAATTTCTGCAACATGGTGCGTCGAACCTGTTCGAAACTGATATCATGTGGATGTGGCATCCACAATGGGTTGAGCTACCTATATTTTTCTTAAGGAGAAAAAGATGAAAAAATCGTTGATTGCAATAGCAGTGTTATACGCTGTTTCTGGTAGTGTTCTTGTCAAGGCTGCCGATGTAGAGACCATATATACATCAAGAATCCATAACAATACAGCGTGGGAAAAACATAAAGTACTAACATCGGATGCCTTGAATAGGGGGGGTAATATATACCATAAATTCTAGGCTCACCATAGCAGAAACTGAGCTTCACGCTAACGATAGTCAGATCAAAGAAAACACCGAGAATATCGCTAAAAACAAAACGGCTATTGAGGCGAATACAGCCGACATTCAAACCAACTCTTCCAATATCGCTGAAAACAAAACAGCCATTGAGGCGAATACAGCCGCCATTCAAACCAACTCTTCCAATATCGCTAAAAACAAAACGGCTATTGAGGCGAATACAGCCGCCATTCAAACCAACTCTTCCAATATCGCTGAAAACAAAACAGCCATTGAGGCGAATACAGCCGCCATTCAAACCAACTCTTCCAATATCGCTGAAAACAAAACAGCTATTGAGGCGAATACAGCCGCCATTCAAACCAACTCTTCCAATATCGCTGAAAACAAAACAGCCATTGAGCAGAATTCTGCTTGGATTGAACGGGTAGAAGATATCGCTAAGCGCCATGCAACAGTAGTTGAAGGAAGTAATGTCGTTATAACTACTGCTACTAATGACCAAGGAGGTACCGAGTATACAGTAAATGTAGCAAAAGACCTTCAAGATCTAAACAGCATCGAAACTAAAGTACTCTCGGCGACTGAGGCAAATGTAGGAGGCGTCAACGTCAGCAATGGCCAGATTATTGGTGAAAAATATGCAATCACCAATGACGGAGGAGCTGTATTGGCATCCGGAGCGGTAAAAATTGACGGCGACGGAACTTTACGTGCCGGCAATGATAATTTCACAGTCTATTCAGATGGGACAACGGTTGTTAAGTCTGCCTCTAATATGATGGTTGTGACCAATGGTGGTATTGGTCTTTCTGCTGAAAACGGATTGAGCCAAATTGCAGTTACTCAAGAAGGAGTAGGAATTAAAGGAGGAAATAATTCCTCAGTTGTTGCTTCCGATGCTGGTGTTTCTGTTACAAGCTATGGTAATGGTCTCATTTCCAACTCAACTGGTACAACTCTCGCGGGAGGTAATACCAAGGTTTCAATTTCCGATGCCGGAGTCAATTTGAACGGAGCAAGACTCTCTGGAGTTGCAGACGGTGTTAATGATTTCGATGCCGTCAATATGCGTCAGTTAAGAGGTCTTGAACGAAATATTAATCGGGTAGAAACTTTAGCTTCTCGCGGTATTGCCGGAGTCGCAGCGTTAGCAAGTATTCCACAGGTAGAGCAAGGGAAGACATTTTCTTTGGGTGCCGGAGTAGGTTCTTACAACGGTTACCAAGCCATTGCGATAGGAGGTAGCGGCCGCATTACGCAGAATACAATTGTCAAAGCCTCTGTAGCAACATCGGCTCATGGTAAGCCTACGTTTGGCGCAGGTATTAGCTATTCTTGGTAGTAGCTGGTTATAAGCGCAGAAGGTCAACTTGACTTCTGCGCAATTCCAATTAGAGGAATAAAAATTGAAGTCGATTTTCACTCTTCTCATTATGGGGCTGTGGTTCTGTGTATCTTGCCCAAATGCCGCTTTTCTTGATAAATCCAATGAAGAATCTTCCTCTCAGATAAAAGAACAGCCAAATTCGCCAAAAGATAACTCTCTAAAAAAATATATCCCGTTCAAAATAGAACAGAAAGCTTTGCCCAGAATGCAATATTTAGGTAAGTTTTCTATAGGAGCTCCCGAGGCTGGTGTTTATAAGCTTTATGACAATACAGAGGATATTGTCTGCTACGTTTTGATGCCGGATATTCAACAAACGCAACTAGGTAAAACAGGAATTACCTACAACGGAAATTCTTTGGGTTCTATTAGCTGCGTGAAGATTCATTATGTTCCGCCAAAGGTTCAAACAAAGTCAGAGAAAAGAAAATAACGCTCAATTGGTAGATGTTTTTTGCTTGAATTTACTCTTCTTCGGAAGAAACGGTCATCGGCAAAAATTGTTTTTGAAGCATTGAGCAGAGGTTGAAATAATGCGGTGAAGTTCCAAAATTAAGGCCCGCTGTTTAGAGCGAGCCTTACTCAGTTTAGATCACTGGAATCTTAGAAGCTGTAGCGGTACTTGGCCTGTAACGCTTGGTCAACTCTTCCGTAATTTCCGGAAGCAATACCGTAGTTCAGTCCGAAGCTGTGATTGCCTTGGGTCGCCTCTACACCGACTTTAGCTGAGTACACGGCATTGTTGGCGATTCTTGCTTCAATGGAATCGCTGGCAGAGCCACCGGCTAAAGCAAATTTGTTGGTTGCCCTACGGTCTCCGAATGCAGGAGCAATCTGCACATCAATAAAAGGTTTGACCTCAGCTCCGCACGAAGTCTTCAAATTTGCATTGAAAGCAACTCCGAACGGCACCTGAACCAGATTTGCCTTATCAGAGCTGTACTTGAAGCCTCCTGCTGTGAAGCTGTCCATATCCACATTGAAGTAGCGGACACCGATATGAGGAGTGACCGTAATGGATTCATTCAGTTGTAAAGCCTTTTCCGCTTTAACTCCCACGGAAATAGTCTTCACATCGGGTTTGCCTTTGTACCCGCTCTGAGAGATTTCATTCTTGGTCTGTAAGTATCCGACGTTACCGATGAGGTTCACATAAGGAGTTGTCCAAACACCGTAAAGGTTGACACCCCAGTAATCAATGTCGTTCTTAACACCTGAGCCATTGCCCTGACCTCGGGCAGAACCTGTACCGATACTGAAGGCTGCACCTGCTGTAACTCCGTTGCCAAATGCATAATCTGCACCGATAGTAGCCCCTGCAAGGTCGCTCTTATAGCCGTAGCTGGAAGAACCCGCTTTATAGCCTGAAGACTTGCTGAAGGAGCCGTTTAAGTTCACCCAAAGATCAGCTCCGCTCTTGTCATGAGAGTAAGAAGCGAGTAAGGAACCATGCTGATCCAAAGTATCCGCAATCATGTTGGAAGCATTGACGGAAACGACTTGGGCGGCGCCGGCAGTCGCCATCAAAGCGATGCTGTTCAAGGCTTTAACGGCAGAATCAGCAGTGGTGTCGGTTGTCAGTGCGATAACTCTTTCTGCACCAAGACCCGAAGCGGTAAGAGCTTCATTAACGGTATTCGGAGCCAAAACGCCTGTTAAAGCAACAGAAGCACTCTGAGAGACAATTTGATTGTTCTCAACAACCTTCAAAAGGTTGTCTGTTACAAGAGTGTATTCGGAAGGAGAGGAATCATCCGTAGTTGAAAAAACCGTTGTTCCGTCTGCAATTTTCACCGCGTTAACCAGTTTCACGGTAGAGCCGCTTTCCGTAGAGGCTGTATCAACTGTGACAAGAGCTGTACCCTCGGTGTAGTCATCTGTTGCGACAATCGCCAAAGTGCCGTCTGAGAGAACAGACAAACTGCTTCCGTCAGCTGAAGCGGCAGAAGCAGAGCTTCCTACTGCGACTGCGCCGTTCAATGCTGAACCTGCTTTGATAACTAAAACAGAACCATCCGTAGAACTGAGAGCTTCGGAGGCTTCATCAGCTGTTAAACCGATGGAGGCTTTGCCGAAGACATTTAATGCGCCTGTAAAGCTGTCAGTGTCACCTGTCAGATAAAGCGTTCCCGTGTCGTTGATGGTACCGCTGATGTCTGCACCGCTGCCAAGATTAATTGTATTGGAATCTCCCGCAACAGAGAAATCATTGGCATAAAGAGTAGAAATGTCAGCTAAATTCATATTGCCGCTGTCCATGTTCAGAACATTGGCAAAGGAATCACCTGTAGTAGTAATGGTTGCTCCGTCACGGACTGTCAATGACAAGACTGAGACTTGGCCGTGATAGTCACTGTTTTCTCCAATAACGGAGGTTTCTACAGCTACCTCATTGCCGTCATCATCTTTGTAACTGTAGGTCTGATAGGAGCGGCCTGTCCAACTGGAATTTTCACCGGATAAATTGACATTTACATATGCATCAATAATATTGCCGGAGTTATTTGAATCGCCTCCTTCAACATTCGGTGTTCCGAAAACAATATCTCCGTTAAGAACTATCGTGTTCTCTCCGCTCTTATTGATATTAATGGTCGAATATCCTCGAGCTTCAATTGCTTTTTCTGCTTCGACACTCAGATTGCCGTTAATTTCCATTTGACCGTTAGAATACGCAGCCAATCCCAAATCAGAGGATTTCACTGTAGTGTTCTCGGAATTAATAACAATACTGGCGGCGTTATCAGGAGTTTGTTCATTTTGAGTATTGTTCCCGACGTAAATGCCATAAGCAAGACCATTTTCTGAGTTCGAAGAGTCTACGGTCAGGGAGGTTCCGTTTATAACTATAGAAGAATCTGAGCCTAAAGCAAAAATTCCAATCGAACCTCCCTCGTTAATACTTGCATTGCTGGATTCTGCATTGACAGTAATATTTGAAGAAGAGTTTCCGAGATCTGCCGAACTTCCGCTTCGAACAACTAAGCCCATTGCCTGACTTGAAGCTGTAGCGGAGATATCTATTTCATTTGAATCTAAAACTAAATTGGATGTATCACCTGAACTCACAACTCCAAGCGCAGTACTGTCGGCTGTCGCTGCGATGCCTATAGACTGAGATTTAATCGATGTTGTCCCTAGGTTTTGCAACCCGTAGGCAGAAGAACTTTCGGAGCTTGCATTCATTAGAATGTTGTCTGCTTTTATGTCAGTGGTTCCTGTAGAAAGAGTTGAAAGAGTCCAAGCAGTACCTGTATCGGAAGAGGCATTGAGTTGGATATCATCGGATTCTATGTTGGTGGTTCCGTTGTCAGTATAGAGAGTGTATGCATTGCCTCCGGCACTTGTCAAAATCTCCAGAGACTGCGACTTAATCGAGGTGGCTCCCAAGTTTTGTAGCCCGTAGGCTGAAGAATTTTCGGAGCTTGCATTCATTAGAATGTTGCCCGCTTGTATGTCAGTGGTTCCTGCGGAAGATGTTGAAAGAGTCAGAGCAGTGCCTGTATCGGAAGAGGCATTGAGTTAGATATCATCGGATTCTATGCTGGTGGTTCCGTTGTCAGTATAGAGAGTGTATGCATTGCCTCCGGCAGTTGTCGAAACATCTAAAGACTGAGACTTAATTGAAGTCTGTCCATTGTTTTCAGGCCATAAGCAGATTTACTGTCGGAATCTGAGCTTACGATGATTTGAATATTATCTGCCTGTATATCTGTAATTCCAGTCAGTTGAGTCCTAATGGCATATGCATCACCGCTCAGAGAAGAAACAGTTATATTTAACAAAGAATCAATGCTGAAATTTGTGTAACTACTTCCGTGATTGCCAATTGATGCACTCCCAGTCTGAATACCATAAGCACTTGTAGTTGTATACAGACTTAAAGTCGCCGAGTTGGAAGAAAGATTGACCGTACCTCCGCTAGTTGATTGTGTAATATATCCGTTGCTTTTTAAGGGACTGTCAGAACTTCCAACACTGATTGATATTCCGTCTGTTATGCCAGACGCTCCGACGGTCGCTGTGCCTTTTGTGAGAGCATAAACTCCAGTTTTATCTGCATTGATTAAAATATTTTCTGTAGTAAGAGAAGCTTTTGTCGTAGAGCTATTGGAAAAAATTCCGTAGTCATATCCCGAAACAATGCCATCGGAATACTCAGAATTACCGTCAGTATTTTTTACACCATAAGTTACAGCAAGAGCAGAAACAGGGAAAAAAAGAACGGCCAAACTGGTTACCCCCCCCCATTTTCCTATCTTTGGAGACCAGCAGTCCCGAACCATTTTGCTTATTAGCCTCATTAGATATTCTCCTTATGTTGAGATTGATTACAAACATCATGTTAATGATACCCACTACGAGGAGACAGGTAGGCTGTTTTTGGTATATCTCGGGAGGGGTGATAGTGATATATTTCTAGTTTTGTTGTTAGTCTGCAACGTTCTATCCTTGTCCTCTTGAAAGCGAGAATCCAAAAAACGATTCAGGGATAAGGGTTATATATAAGGGTCGAGAAAAACATATGATATTTTCACAGCAATGATCTTTGGTTCAGTTGTTTACTGTTCTTGAATGGATATTTCTCGCAGTACACCGCAGATTTTTCTGGTGTTTTCGCAGAACTTCCGTGCTTTGTTTTTTCCTTGTCCTCCGTTTAAGATTCTGTCTTAAATCAGCTAATGAAGTCCCAAGAAGGTTAAATTTATGTCCAAGGTCTATGAATCTGAGTTTGAAGAGTTTGTAATTGAGAAATTTAAGAATCTCGGCTGGCAGTACTCGCATGGTGACGATTTGCGGCGGGATTTAAGCGAAACTCTGATCATTGAGGACCTGCGCGACTATCTGACGACTCTGCCATTGATCGATTCTCTGACAAACTCAGAAATTGATCGGATTGTCGGAAACTTAAAAAACACTTCATCTTCCTCAGAATATCTCACCGTCAGAAGCATTTTTCAACTGATTCAAAACGGTTTTACCTTTGACAGAGATGATTGCTCCAAACCGTCTGTTCATATTGATTATTTAAACTTTGACCGTCCTGAAGGAAATATTTTCAGAGCCGTAAATCAATTTACAGTAAGAGAAAGAGGACAGGAAAGGCGACCGGACATTCTTCTTTTTGTCAATGGGATTCCACTCTGTATTCTGGAGCTGAAAAATCCTGCCTCAGAAGAAGCAACCGTGCGCAGTGCGTGGGAACAAATCCATATTCGCTACAGACGGGATATTCCGTCACTTATGAAATATTGTGTTTTATCTGTAGTCAGCGACGGAGGAACTTCACTGTTGGGGACGCCGTTTTCGGAATTAGAGTACTACTATGCGTGGAAGAAGGTTTCAAATGAAGAGAAGGCATCCCGGGGATTAAAAGAAACCGATACTCTCATTAGAGGTGCACTGCCCCCTCAAAGATTTCTGTCGTTGATAAGAGACTTTGTATTTTTCCCTGACGTTAAAGAAGTCCAACAAAAAGAAATTGAATTCGTTTGTCGCTATCCTCAGTTTTTTGCCACAGGTAAACTTTACGATAATATTCTTGCGCATTTAAAGACAAAAGAAGACGGCGACGGTAAGGGCGGGACATATTTCGGGGCTACCGGCTGCGGAAAAATAATGACAATGCTTTTTCTTGCCAGGCAGTTAGTTAAACGTTCGAACCTTAATCCAACAATTCTCATTATCGTAGACAGGGAAGATTTAGAGACTCAAACCGGCAAGCAGTTTATAGCTGCCACTGATTTTCTCGGAGACCAGTCAATAAGAACAATTGCGAGCAGAGATGATTTAAAGCGGGAATTGTCTGTGAGACAAAGCGGTGGGGTTTTTATTACAACGGTTCAGAAATTTTGTGAGGAAACGGGCCTTTTATCTGAACGCTCAAATGTTATTTGTTTAAGTGACGAAGCTCACCGAACCCAGATCAGTTTGGGAAGGACTATTAAGGTCGATAAGGAGAAGAAAGTAGTTTCAGAGCACAGGGGATTTGCTCAATTTCTCCACGACGCCTTTCCCAATGCAACTTTTGTTGGTTTCTCAGGTACTCCGTTGGCTGAGACAGTCCAAGTTTTCGGCCATGTTGTTGACAAGTATTCCATGCAACAGTCGGTTGAAGACGGAATTACCGTTCCACTTCACTATGAGGCTCGCTTAGCCCGCGTATTTCTCAATGAAAACCAAGTAAAAGAGATTGAGGATTATTACAGAGAATGTGCGGAGGACGGAGCCAGCGAAGAGGCTATAGAGAAAAGCAAACGAGCTATGTCAAGCATGGAATTAATCCTTGGAGATAAAGATAGATTAAAGAGGTTGGCTACAGATTTGACGACTCATTATGAAAACTTTATTTCTGAGAAACCCGACCTCGTTCAAAAAGCGATGATTCTCTGTTCGAACAGAACGATCGCTTACGATCTCTATCAAGAGATTGCCAAGCTGAAACCCGAATGGGTTACAGAGCGACGGGCGCCGGATGAATTGAAGTTTCAGACGCCCGAACAAAAAGCAGAATTAGAAACACTAGATGCAATACCGAAATTGAATCTGGTTGCAACGCGCTCTCCCAACGATCCTAAAGAGATGTTTGAACTTTTGGGCGATAAAAAGCACCGTCAGAAGTTAGACAGATTATTTAAAAACCCGAAGTCTAATTTCCAGATAGCAATTGTTGTGGATATGTGGATTACGGGTTTTGATGTTCCGAGTTTGGCGGTGCTGTACAACGACAAGCCGTTAAAGCGTCATACGTTAATCCAGGCGATATCGAGAGTAAACAGAAGGTATCCGGGCAAAGAGTTTGGGCTGGTTGTCGATTATCTCGGTATCCGCAGCAATATGAAAAAAGCGCTGAAGATTTTCGACACAGAGGAAGGAGACGGAACAGACCCTGAGCCGAAACCTGATCCGATTGAGGAAGCAAAGAATGCTTACAAGGTTTTTGCGAATACATTGGCTGCATTAAGGGAGCTAATTCATGAATTCGATGCTTCGGAATTCTTTAAGGAACAAGGCATTAGAAGGTTTGAATGTTTACAAGAGGCAGAAGACTTTGTTCTTCGGCAACCTTCAACGGGAGAAAAGGATTCTAACGGCAAAGAAATAAGCTTTGTTAAGCAATTCTCTTCGTTGGTGAAAAGACTCAGGGCATCTTATTCAATCTGCAAAAATTCAGAAGAACTTTCCGATGAAGAAGTCGATTGGACTCACTTCTTCATGGCCGTTGTGAGTTTAATCGCAAAAACCTCCGACACCGGAGTAAGCGTTGAAACCATGAATAAGACTGTTGAAGCTATGGTTCATGCGGCTTTACAGTGCAACGGAGTTGAAACGGTATTGAATGCAACTAAAGCCGAAGAGATTTTCTCAAAGAGTTTTCTCAAAGAACTTGAAAAGCAAGTTAAACCGAACAGCCGCTTTCAACTGTTGGTGAAAATGCTTCAAAAAGAGATTCGAGAATATGGGAAAACCAACGGATTGAAAGCCAAGGAATTTTCTGAGCGATTGAAAGAGATCGTTGATCGGTACAACAACAGAGATCACCTCACCTTCACTAATGAAGTGGTAGCTGACGTAATCAATGATGTAATAGCACTTCAGGCAAAAGTTCAGGAAGATCGGCTCTCTTTCCAGAAGCTCGGAATCTCATTTGAGGAAAAAGCCTTCTTTGATATTTTGCAGTCACAGAAAGAAAAACATGGCTTTGAGTACTCGGAAGATAAGATGATTAAGTTAGCCAGAGAGATTAAAACACTTATTGAATATGTTCCGACAGCTAATTGGTTAGATAACAACAATCTGAAGAATCAAGTTCAATTTGATTTGACTGCGCTCCTCTATGAGAATGGCTATCCCCCGACCTGGAATAGAGAAGTTTTTGAAAAGGTCATCGAACAAGTCGAAAACTATAAGAAATATCAGTGAGAAATAAATGGCAAGAAAAGCAAAGAATACAAAAGAGCTGAGTTTGGAAGATATTCTATGGAACTGCCGTGATATATTGCGCAGCAAGGCTTCTTTGGCGACTCGAAGAGACATCATTCTGACCTTGGTTTTTCTGAAGTTTGTTGGCGAAAAGCGCAATCAGCAAAGAGAGGTTATCGCTCAGGAAATTAGGGCGAGGAATGAAAAGAACAAGGGGGTGGACGGGAAAAGACCAATTCCCGAAGACGCTTTCCTAGACGCTGATTTCAGTTACCTAAAGAACGGAGTTTTTTCTCTTCCGACCGAATGCCGTTGGGAAACCATACTGAATACGGAGTCCAATAAGCTCGCCTTAGCACTTGATAATGTAGTGGCAAAGCTTGACCGTGAGGAAAAGTCTTTGCATGGCGCATTACCTCAGAAAATCTTCACAGATTCTCGCATTGAAGGGAAAGTCCTTAAGGCGTTAGTGGACGAAATCAATAAGATCAGCTCCGAGAAGTTTCACGAGAAGGATTTAATCGGTCGTGTTTATGAGTATTTCCTACAGGCCTTCTCAATTAATGCCGATAAAGAAGAGGGAGAGTTTTACACGCCTCATTCCATTGTTGAGTTGATAGCAGCATTGATTGAGCCTTATGACGGTACTATTTACGATCCCTGCTGTGGCTCGGGCGGTATGTTTATTCAGGCGGCAAAGTTTGTGGAAGCTCATGGCGGCAGAAGAGAGCATGTGACAGTATTCGGGCAGGAGAGCCAGCCTGAGACTTATCGCTTAGCCAAGATGAACCTAGCTGTGCGAGGGATATCTGCAAATCTCGGAGAACTGCCGGTTTCCACGTTTTCCGCCGATCAGCATAAAACACTGAAGGCTGATTACATCATGGCAAATCCTCCTTTTAACTTAAAGAAGTGGAGAGAGAAACAAGAGCTGTTATCTGATGTGAGATGGTCGGGCTATGGGGTGCCTCCTGTTGGCAACGCTAACTATGCATGGATTCTTCATATGCTTTCGCATCTGGAAGTGACAAGGGGTGTGGCCGGTTTTCTTTTGGCTAATGGGGCGTTAGGTGACGAGGACTCTTTAGAGATAAGAAAGAAGCTTATTGAGAACGACAAAATAGAAGCCATTATTATTCTGCCGCGTCAGATGTTCTACTCAACGGATATCAGTGTGACTTTATGGATTCTTAATCAGAACAAGAAAGGCGGAATTTACCATAAACGAAATCTCAGGAATCGTAAAGGGGAAATTCTGTTTGTCGATCTTAGAACCTGGAATCAGAATAAATACGAGAAGAACTTTGTCCAGTTTTCTCAGGAGCAAATCCAAGAAATAGTCGGTATTTATCAAAAGTGGCAACAATACGGTCTGGAGGACTTAAAAGACTTTGCGGCGCCGGAGCTCTATCGCTCGGTTTCAAAGGAAGAAATCGCAGAAAACGGATACTCCTTGGTGCCCAGTCGCTATATTGAATTTGTCGATCGTGATAAAGATATTGACTATCAGTCAATAATGAAGGAGACCTCGGCAAAAGTTTCTGAGCTGCTTGAGCGCCAAGCAAAGAATCAGATAGCTTTGACAGAAGCATTCAAGGAGCTTGGTTATGGAGAATGATGTAATAGCCAAATACCAAGCTATTTTGGCCAAGGAATTGGAAAAGTGGCCGATGGTGGAGATAGGGGGCTACATCTCAACTTTTGAAAGAAAAAATTCAAACGGTTGCGATTACCCGTTTATGGGAATAAATAAAGAAAAGGAAATTGTTCCGACCGCGGCGAATACTGAGGATGTCAATCCAAGAAAATATTTGATTCTCGAGAAGGGAGAGTTGGTGTTTTCTGGGATGCAAACTGGAAGAGATATCTGTATTCGTATTGCTTTGTCCAAATTCGATTTCCCTGTTCTTCTTTCCCCAGCCTATACGACGTTTACAGTAGATGAAAAGAAAGGCATTATCAGTGAATATTTGTTTTTAAATTTTAAGTCCAATGAAATGGACAGACTTGGTTGGTTTAAGAGCGATTCTAGTGTCAGGGCAAATTTAGATTGGGAGCGTTTTTGCGAAATAAAAATCCCGTTGCCTCCGCTCGAGGTGCAGAGGGCAATAGTTGCTTTATATACATGCGCTGAAGAAGCAAGAAAAATCGCAGCAGAGGCAAAAGAACTTCTAAAAAAAGCTTGTCCGGCAATGGTTCAAAGTGCGGCTCATCATAAAACAGGAGTGATTTGATGAGAGATTTAGATCGCAAAGGTCTTGAGAAGGCAAAGGAATTGTTCACTTCCGGCGCCATAAATAAATTTGAAATCGGTTCTTTCAAAGGACTCCAACAGATTCATAAATATTTGTTCGAAGGATTGTATGACTTTGCCGGAGAAGTCAGACAGCAGAATATATCCAAAGGTGGGTTCAGATTTGCCAATGCTCTCTACTTGGTTGAGGCACTTGCCAAAATTGAGCAGATGCCGGAGGGTACATTTGAAGAGATTGTCGCAAAGTATATAGAAATGAATATCGCCCACCCTTTTATGGAAGGCAACGGGCGTTCAACTCGCATTTGGCTTGACCAAATTTTGAAAAAACGACTCGGTAAAGTAGTCGATTGGCGAAAGGTTGATAAAACACTGTATCTTCAGGCAATGGAGAGAAGTCCGATTAATGATTTGGAATTAAGGTTCTTGCTTCAGCAGGCATTAACTGATGAGGTTGAGAACAGAGAGATAATTTTCAAAGGCATTGAACAATCTTATTACTATGAGAGCTGATTAAAGGAGAATTCAAATGAGCTTAGTCCGTTTCCTTCTTAAAACCGCAGCAACTGTAGCCGTGGTGTTGTTTTCATTGACCTGTGCACAAGCTAGAACCCATGTAAACGTCAATTTAAACTTGGGGGATGTTGGTTACTTTGGTGTGATTCCGCCGATGAGCGGATACACTCCGAGAGTCTGGAACACTAATCCGGTTGTTGCCGTGGGTGCTGCGATTGCCGGTGTTGCCGCCATCTATTTGAATGTTCCCAATGCTCACCGTAAGGACTGGAAACGCTATTGCGGTCAATATAATGCCTGCGACAAACCGGTTCACTTTGTTCAGGGCAATTGGTACCGTCAGGTTTATGCTCCTCAATATCGTAAGAATCACGGTATGAATACCTCTCAGCAGAAACCGAGACAGCAAAGTCAGAGTTCAGAACGAAGGAATCCTCCAAAGCAAAACCCGCAAAGAGGAGGTCGTGACAGAGGCCCGAACGATATGCCGCGTCGTCATTAATGATTAGGATTGTCCACTGTAACTAAGGAGCAGAAAACAAAATATGCCGGTACAACAGACTATCAGCATCGTTAGATTCTTCAAAAATCTTTCCGAAGAAACGTTGTCCAACTTTCTCAAAGCTAAGGATTTATCTCTGGATGCTGAACAGCTGTTGGGAGATGAAGGGCAAAGCTACTGGGAAGATTCTGTTGATGAGGATAAACGCAATGAGTGTCGCTTGGACTGCGGAGAGATCGCAAATCTCTGCTCTGAAAATGGTTTGAACTTTATATCTGAGGCAATTGAATTTTCATCGCTGACGCAGGAAGATAAAGAGGTTATTGAACAAGCAATTGATGAATTAGAAAGTTATCAAGATAAGGCAGTATGGATATACATTCACTATAAAGATATTCTCGATAAGGCAGGAAAATTCTATTTTGTCGATGAAATCCGTGACACTGCATGGAAACGCTACAAAGGTTTTGATGCCAGGCTCCCTTCAACGGATAAAGAATCTCTGAAGTTGTTTTCAACGGAGCTTTCAACTTATTTCCATGACAAAAAGAAGAAAGGAAGACACTGTGTTACTGAATTTCTGAAGCGTGACGGCACCTATTTATTCTTTGCTCACCAAGAGGATACAGCGGTCAGAGAAAATCAGTTCGATGCTGACCGGATGGCGCCGGTAACCAGAAAACCCGAATATTTAGTCGTTTTCTCCTTTAATCCTCAAAAAGGAATGCTGGAAGTTTGGGGAGAAAAACTGGGGCAAAGCATAAAGACTCTGTATAAGATTTTTGCTGAGACGCTTTTGAATTTGGAGAAACTGCCTCCTGAAACGGCTGACGGAACTTACAATCTCCAAAAAGTTATGACTCAGAGACTGAGATTTAACTTGAAAAGGGCAAATACTCTCAGAAGTCTCACTCTTGTTGAGATTCAATTGGTTAACAGAGAAGACAGTCGCCGTTACATTTCGATTAAATCCAATCGCGATGAAGCTGCTCTTTACAGGGAATTTGATGAAAGAGTTCCCAAAGAGGTAAGAAGCCAATATCTTGTGGATGCCCTCAGATTCAAGGCTGTGTTTGATTCTCCGAAAATAAACGGCAGATCAAAGCGTTTTTCACTCAAAGCACCTGATGAGTGTACTCTGGGTCTGGACAATGATGCGGAGGAACTAAAGAAGGTACTTGCGGACAGCGGTCTGGAATTCAGCAAGGAAAATGCCTGATCTTCTTGCTTATCTCATTGAAAATTGTCTCCACGATCCTAAAGGAGATGCCAAAACAGATATTTCTACGCTGGAATTGGAAAAACGGTTTGACTCAACGCAGGTTACCTATCTGAAGGCTCAGGGACTATTGGAATCGGCACCGGTACCGACTTTCTTAAGATGTTCTGAATGCGGACACTCTTGTACAGCTCCGATCATCAGAGACTCAGGAAGGTATTTTTTGTTTTGTGAAGACTACAGCTCTCGGCGCGAGTTAGAACCGGAAGAAGTTGAGCGGTGGCAACTATCCCTCACGGGGCTCGGAGGTTTTATTGCAGGCAGATTAAACAGCAAATATCGAGGTACCCCGACAGAACACGGAATGGAGATTTGCTTGTCTCATGGTTACCTTCATAGTCTGACAAAAACCCGTGGAGGCTGGGTCTTACAGATTGAGAACAGCCAAATTTCTCTGATTGATTTGTTGTATTGGAAAAAAGGTCAACTTCTTATCAAGAAGCAGAAACTCTCAGAAGCTCTTGCCTATGTGAAAGAATACAAGCCACCTGAGAAGAAGTGGACAGATGAGAAACTCCTGGCCCTTCTTGAAGAACATGCATCTCTGAAAGGAAAAGGAGAATTTGCTCCGACCAAAACATTGGCGGAACGACACAACCTAAGTGAATCTCAAATTAAAAGATTATTGACGCAGGCTAGAGGAATAGATAAAAAATAATTCATACAAATCAATAAATTAAGTCGCTCCTTGACTCGCTCCTAGGGAGCGGCTTTTTAATCGAAGCCATGTTAAAAATTCCTAAAGGAGTCCAAACATGGCTTTAAAGATATTAAGAGCCACACAAGCTCAGGAAGCAACGGGACTGCCCCGCTCAAGTTTTTATTCTCAGGTTGCAAAGGGGCTTCTGCCGCCGTCGATCCCACTCGGCCCCCGCAGTGTCGGATGGGTTGAAAGCGAAATCAATGCAGTCAATGCCGCCCGTATTCTCGGCAAAAACGACGAAGAAATCAAATCGCTGGTCATGCGGTTAGTCAAAGACCGTGAGCAACTAGCAGAAGGAGCGACAAATGTCTGATTCTGTCAATACTCTTTCTACCGACATTCTTTTCTCACAACCGATTGAGGTATCCAACCATGAATTTCTTGAGAGCATTTTTTGTAAAGCACCCAAACTTGCTGGAACCGTTTGCCGCCCTGTGCACGTGTCTTTTATTCAGTCTCCTGCCAGTGCTAGTCGTGCTGATTGGAATGGTATTTCGTGGGATGGAGTAAACGAACCGAAGAGCATTAACTGTAACTCCTACTTTTCTATCGCAGCGTTTAACCTGGACGGCCAGGGTAAGTGCCGCAGAAGAAAAAGCCAGTTTGCCGGTCAGTTTGCTATTGTTTTTGATGACGTAGTAGCTCAAATACTTGATGGCAAAACTAAAGCTCAGATTCCTTGGAGCCAAATCAGACTTGAACCGTCTTGGGTACTGGAAACTTCAGAGGGAAATTTTCAGGTCGGTTATATCTTGGATGAACCGGTTACAGAGGAACGAACAGCAGATGCGCTCAGTAAAGCAATCATCCGCAAAGGTTTAAGCGATCCCGGCGCCGGAGGTCCCTCAACAAGGTTAATGCGTCTTCCCTATGCTTCTAACACGAAGACTAAACCGGCTTTCCGCTGCCGAATGAGGCTTTGGGAACCAAAGAGACGATACAGCCTACGACAATTTATGGACGCTTACAGTATTTCTCTGTCTGAAGCTAAGAAAGCAAAAGCACCGTTGCCGGCCAAAGCAAAAACGGTGCAGATTGCTCACGACGGTAATGCAGTTTGGAAGCCAAAACCATCAGTCAATATTGTAGTGGACTCACTTAAGTCCAGAGGACTTATCAAATCCGAAATTTCTGTCGGAAAGTACGACATTACTTGTCCGTGGACAGAAGAACACACCGATCAAGTTGATTCCGGCGCCTGTTATTGGGAGCCGGATGATGAATACCCGATCGGTTCATTCAAGTGTCAGCACGCACATTGTCAGGAAAGAAATATTCCCGATCTTCTGGAGTATCTCGGGATTGAACCGGAAGAAGCCTATATGAAAGACCGAATCTTTGTGAATCCGGGAGAAATCAACAGAATTGTAGAAGCGGAAGAAAGAATTCTTGCGGAAACCGGTTTGTTTTACCAAAGAGCGGGGCGCGTCGTCACGATTCATCAGAAGCAGGAAAATTCTGAGTTAAAAGAAGTCAATATCCATGATCTCGCCATTGAAATGACCAGACTGTCTCGCTGGCAAAGATACGATGGAAGAGCGAGAAAGTGCGTGGCGATTGATCCTTCACCTAAATACCTGACTGCGTTGCTGGAAAGCCAGAACCATAAGTTTTTGCCGGAGATTGATGCTGTTGCTAGACAACCCATAGTAAAAGATGACGGTTCAATTGATCTTGAGAGGGGGTACCACCCCAAAACGCGGCTTTATTGTTCGTATGATGCTGAGAAATATCGTTTGGCTGAGAAACCGTCTTCAGACAATGCTCAAAAGGCGTTAGCTGAATTAAGGGGTTTATTGGCAGAGTTTCAATTTGACGATTCCGGTGATGAATCCGCCGCGCTCTGTGCAATGCTCACGGCAGCGGTGAGAACTCAGCTTCCGTTTGCTCCGATGTTTCTGATTAAAGCTCATCAGCCGGGAACAGGCAAAGGAGTCCTCTCAGAGCTTATTTCTCTGTTCACTACTTCAGAGAAACCATCTCCCATCGCTTTTCCAAAGGACTCGGTTGAATGTGAAAAACTTCTTTTGGCTGAATTGCTCAAGGCTCCGGCAGTATTGTTTTTTGACAATCTGACCAGCGACCTGTATCCGCATAAATACCTCTGCTCCGCCATCACTTCGGAAACTCTGACCGGACGAGTACTGGGGGAGTCACGAACAGCAACGGTAGGAACAAAGACACTTATCCTCGCCAATGGTAATAATGTGGCGCCGGTCGGAGACATGACCAGACGAACCGTTCCTATCTGCATCGATGCCAAAGAGGAGATGCCGGCTTCACGAATATTCAAAAATCCGAATCTGCTTCAACAGGTAAGAGCAAATCGGGAACACTACGTCAGCTGCGCTTTGGTAATTGTCTCCGCATGGATTACCTCAGGTAAACCGCATACGGAATGTCCGAACCTTAATTCTTTTGAAAAGTGGTCTGAGTGGTATCGTCAGCCGTTACTTTGGTTGGGACTGACTGACCCGGCGAAAAAGGTTTTTACTGCGATGAATGACGATCCTGAGAGAGTTCAGGTAGGAAGAATTTTTGACGGCATGAGGCGGGAGTTTTCAACAACGCCGTTTAGCGTAAAGAACTTGTCTGAGCGTGCAGTGCGCTCTGCTGATCCGGAAATACTCAGAGAGCCTTTAGAGGATATCGGGTGCTTTGACGGCTGCATTGTCAATCGCAAACGCTTGGGCTGGTGGCTGAAGAAGAAAGTGGGCTGGACTGTTGAAGGTATTCGATTAAACCAAGTCTCAACTGATGCTCACACCAAGCAGCCCAAGTATCAGCTGATAATTAACAAACAGGAGAAACAGTAATGACCAACAGTTATGAACTAACCCGTTTAAATGCGGTTACTCATGGAATTCTTTCCAAAGAAACGGTTTTGCCGCACGAGTCAAGAGAAGAATTTGAAGACTTACTGGCACAATACACAGCTGATTTTGCTCCGGCAACGGCTACTGAAAGAACTCTAGTAGAAGAACTTACAACCGTAGTTTGGAGGAAAAAACGGCTGCTGAAGGCGGAAAATGCAAAAATCAACATCGGTTTGTCCAAAATTCCAATCAACTGATCAACAATTCTTCGCCCATATCTCTTCACATTAAAGAAAGCTGTGTTGATGTCCGAAGTTTTCTTGGGTTAAGTGGCGAGGAGACGGCAAATAAGAAAGAGGCATTGGCTCAGGAAGAACAAAAACTGCTTGAAGCCGAGAAGATACTGACTCAGGGTGGAAGAAACTGTGCAAGAAGAGCCTCCGAGCGTTTGGGAGAAATGCTTCAGGGACTGTGGCATTCGGATGAATATTTCCAAGAAAATCGGGAGTCGTTGTCTTATTTCCTTTCCGGTAAGGCAAGGCGGGTTCTTGAACAAACTCAGACGCTTTTGTCTCATGCAGAAGCTGTTAAACAACAGGCACTCGGTAATGCAGTAAATCAAGTCAGTTTTGATTCATTTGCCAGATACGAAGCTCACTTGGATCGTAAATATGAGCGGATTTTGACCATGTTGATCAAATTGCGAAGTCTTCGGCAGGTTCCGGCGGGAAACCCGCAAAGTCCGAACAGTTAAGGCATTGGAATCGTTCTGGCAGTTAACAGAGTATAAATTTGAAAAGGAATTTGGGAAAAATGGGCGGAATTGGAAGCGGAAGAATACGGGAGAGAGCGTTGATAACCGGAAAACTCTATATAGACGCTCTGCAAATGGCTCGAAACGGCTGGTTTAAAAAACTGGATAAGCATTTTCTCAGCTTTTCCAAGGGAGACAAGACCTATGCTCAGTTGGGGATTATTGCCGACGAAAAACAGGTTCAGATTGTTTATCAAAGCAAAAACAGAGAAGGAACCTTGATTGATGAACATCACGTAATCGAAGTTGAGGCAACTCCTTGCAGATTCGGTGGAGTACGCTACTGGTTTATCTGTCCGTTCTGCGGCAGAAAAGTTGTCAGAGTGTATTTGTCAGGGCACTGGCAGTGCCGAAAATGCGCCGGACTTGCTTATCCGGCAGAGAATGAGTCTGTCAGAGAGCGTAAATACAGAAAAGTTGACAAACTCAGAAGCAAGCTGGGTAAAGACTTAAACACCAAACCAAAAGGAATGCATTGGAGAACCTATTGGCGGCTTATGCTTCAGTACCAGCAGACACGTGCTCAGGCAGCATCCCTCATGTTGGAACACCTTCACTGGGAAAATGTAACAGGAATGGAACAAAGCTAATCTGTATCTCGATGGGAAAATGCACAAGACTGAGAGACAGAGGAATAATCAGGAAAAAATGGAGGAAATGTCCCAACGCTTTCCGTTTGACAAAATTGGCTCATAGGGCGGGGCAAAAGTAAAAAGGGAGTCACTCAAGACCGTGGGGCTCCTTAATTTTTTGTACGTGCAAAATTGAGATTTTCTAAAGATTGAAAAAGTTGCGGGATTTTACCCTAAAAACCCTGTAACGTAACTCATTGATTTTAAAGAATACTACGGGGTTTGCGGTGTTTTGCGGGTTTTTTGCCGCAGGATTGGAAAAAATGTCACAGCAAAAATACAAAAGGCTCTGTTCAGAGTAAGTATTGATTTTTGAGTAACGGCAAAGGTTCTCGTTTAGAGATATTTGCCGAATAACTCCTTTTCTCAATCCTGGCAGTAAAAATTTCATCCTTCAGTATCTTAATTTTTTCCATGAAACTTTCTTTGGCAAAGGTCACGAAGTTGTTGTAAACAATGTAGTTATTGAGATACTTAGTCGCCACCCCTCTAAATCGGACATTTATCATTCCTTTGAGGGCAGAGTGGTAATAATTGATCAGCTGAATGTTGAAGATTCCTTTCTTATATTTCTTTGACGGAATTTGAATGTGTATGGCTCGGCAGGATTCTGCTAGCGAAGGGTACCCTCCAAGACTATCTGTGACAAGAGTGGAGCCGGGGAGGATCTTTGAGCTTAAAGCTGCCTTGAGATTTCCGGTTGTGGGCTTACCGAGATTGCACACGACACCGGTACTCTTTCCCTCTAGGTTTACGGCTGTGGGCACGCAAACCTTCTCATTGGACAGGCCTCTTTTCGCGGAACGCATACCTCTTTTTTTTGGTTCTCTGCCGGCGCGCTGAGCCGGAAACTTTCTTGACCCTTTGTAGCTGATTGAAAAGTAGACCTCGTCAGCTTCAACGACGCCTGTTAGTTTTACCGAATGATGTATCTTCTGCAAATTGTCCAGCAGTCTATGACGCCATCTGAAGGCGGTATCCAAGGAAATCTCACATCTTCGTGCGCACTCCCTTAGGGGAAGCCGGTCCATGAAACAGTCTACGTATTTAAACCATTGAGAAAGTTCTTTCTTGCAATGGTTGAAAAATGACCCGCTGCTCCAGCCAAAACTTTTCTCGCAATCCCGGCATATAAAGCGCTGAGCTCCAAAGTGTTTGCCGTTTTTTACGACTTTTAGTGAGCCGCAGTGCGGACAAACAGGCCTGCCGGATTTGCTAACGTCCAGACGCTTGCTTAGAAAGTTCTCTACTCCTTCCGAGCTGTTGATGGGCCGTGTATTGGTGAGAACCTCCAGGATGCAAGATCTCTCTTCCGCGCTTAAGGCGAAAAACTGAGATAGGAGCTTATCTACTGCCGTGGTAAACATGGGGTACCTCCTTAATATAAAGGTTACCCTTTAAGCGAAGGTTCGACAATTTAATATCAATACTTACTCTGAACAGAGCCATTCAAAAAACTGGTTTTTAGTTACCGGTCACAATAAAAAGTACTCTGACAATTCTTTCATTTAGCCTGAACAAAACCCCGCAACTCCCCGCAAATGGACAAATATTTCATCAAATCAATAAGTTACACTGCGGGGCTTTTAAAACCAAAACCCCGCAAAAACACAGAGAAATTGGCATTATGGAAATTGGGGCTGCTTCTTCAATTGGCTGTGGCAGTACTTTCCCCAGCAATCCATGATGAACCGTCGCTCTTTCTCTAATTTGGCGCGGTCATAAGCTCCGTTATAAGCATCATTCTTTGAATGCAGTAAACACAGCTCAACGGCTTCTTGGTCAAATTTCCTGTTATTGCCTAATTCATCGTCTTTTGCCCATGTGCGGAATGTGGCCCGCGCAGTGCCGTGAACCGTTATTGTGCACGGCCTGTTTAATTTCTGAGACTTCTGCGGATCAATCCAGCCTATTCCGTCTTCAGCTAACTTCTTTTCGTGTAAACCTCTCAGAAACATGGTGAGAGCCGTATCAGAAAAATGACTCCCCTGACTACTCGGAAAAATATACGGACTTTCAGAAAACCTAACGAGTCCTTCTAACAACGCCAAAGCCTGAGCAGATAAAAATATTGTTCGGTCTCTGTTGGGGACCTTAATTTTGTCGTGTTCGACAGGGATTTGCCAAATACCCTTTTCAAGGTCAAACTCCGACCACTCAGCCAGTCTTACTGCTTTAGAACGACAAGCCGTCAGAATTGCAAACTCACACGCCTTAGCCGACATCGAGTCATAGGAGTGAATTTCTGACATTAAACGCGGTAACAAGCCAACAGGGCTAGCAGCATGATTCTGCTTTTCCTTCTTATTCTTTTGAAGCGGCTCCATCAATATGCCTAATGCTCCGTCCATTAACGCAGGGTTCTCCCGATTTTCCCTTTTACCCAAAGCAATAGCCCACTGAAAAATCTTCTGAATATAGCTCTTTACTTTCTTGGCTGTGGAAGGAATGGTTTGCCAGATGGGTTCCAGGCACTCTCTTATCTTCTCCAGTGTAATCGTCTCAATATTTTCCTTTCCAATCTTTGGAAAAACATGTCTGGCGAGAATCTGTCTTGTTTTCTTCTCTCCCTTGATATCTTGTGACCAGTATCCATGTAGTGCTCTGTCGTCTACCCATTCCAAGGCAACTTTTTCAAAAGTCTGAACCTGTGACAAAGCATCTTTTCGAGCTTGCTCAATAACGAGTTGTTTTTCAAGTTTTTCTTTTCTTCGTTCTTCAATAGGACTTTTGCCATGATTAATCAATTCCCATGTATCAAAAGCGGCTCTGCGAGCCTGGGAAACACTCATCAGGGGATAACTTCCCAAGGAATAGTCGTGTCGTCCTGTGCTGTCAGAGTATCGGAGAAAAAAGATTTGTTGGTTTTGTGTCTTTCTGAGATAAAGACCTTTTACACCTCCAACATTATGCTGAAAAATTGCGAAACTAGAGCACTAAAAGTTTAAAAATCAAAAAAAATCCTTTTATTTCAGTGGAGTAAAAGGATTTTTTATGTTATACTAGATTACCTAACTGGATAATCTATTTTAATTATGAAAACGCCCCAGCTTCCTCCGCTCATCATTAAAAAGAGCCCTTCGGCTTTCTACGTTTACACCTACAAGAACAAATGGGACCCGGAGAAAAAGAGAAGTTACCGC
>OLIH01000227.1_pt1 | contig 48615 bp, 33 predicted proteins | sample 1609721 | NCBI WGS metagenome assembly OLIH01 (sample SAMEA4350157, study PRJEB24818) | metagenome | biome: human; feature: gut; material: faeces | place: Denmark | collected 2013-09
TGGAACGTTTTAGACTGACAATATTAGCGGAGAGCCGGATACGCTGGAAGGTGTACGTCCGGTTCGGAGGCGAGTATTGGGAAACCTATCATAGAAATATGACAAGGCGCCGGGTACTTAGCCTACACAACCAGTGCGTCAAAGCCATACACACGACCTTCGGCGATAAGAAAGCGTTGGCCTATCTCTACCGTCTGACGCTCGAAACGCAACGGCTGGAACAACTCGTGAAGGCGGTCGTCGAACTTACGAAGGAGCTGCTGCAATGGTGCCGAAAGTAAACTCCGGGGCCAATGTCTACGGCGTACTCCAGTATAACCGCATTAAGGTCGAAGCCGGCGAAGGCCGGATATTATACATGCAGGGAATACCCGAATGCAGCGACGGCAGATTCAGTATCGAGGAGTGTGCGGAAGCCTTCGGGTACTACACGGCGCTCAATCCCCGAGTCCGAAAACCGGTCGTGCATTTCTCGCTCAACCCCTCGCCCGAAGACCGGCTTTCGGAAGCGCAGCTCACACGACTTGCCGCCGAGTTCATGGAACGTATGGGATACGGCCGCCAGCCCTACGTCGTCTTTCTGCACGAAGACATCGCACGGCGACACATGCACGTCGTCTCGGTGCGGGTGGACGAGCAGGGCCGGAAGATCGACCACGACAACGAACTGCGGCGCGCCATGGCGGTTTGCAGGGAGTTGGAACACGAGTACGGCCTGCATGTGCCCGAAGACGGCGGCGTGCAAACAGAACCGGAAGAATTGCACCGGGTCGATTACCTTCGGAGCGATCTGAAGCATCAGCTGCGCAACGTCGTGATGACGCTCAAACAGCAGTACGGATTCCAGTCCCTCGCGGAGTTCAATACGCTGCTCGAACGCTACGGCCTCGCAGCCGAAGAGATCCGAGGCGACGTGCGAGGCAGACCGTATCGGGGACTCGTTTACCGCGTGCTCGATGACGACGGGCAGCGCACGGGGGCGGCGGTCAAAGCGTCCCGGCTGGGCGATTTTTTCGGATGGAAGGCGCTGGAAGAAAAATTCGACGCCTCGAAACAACGGCTTCGGCAACATCCCGAAACGCTCGACCGCACACGCCGCGAAATCGACCACGCCCGGAGCGGAAGCCGCAACCGCAAGGAGTTCACAACCGAACTTCGGGAGAACGGTATCGACGCAGTTTTCCGGGAGAACGATGCCGGGCGGATTTACGGAGTCACTTTCATCGACCGCACGACACATCAGGTGTTCAACGGCTCCCGGCTCGGAAAGGAGTATGCGGCCGACGCTTTCGAGGCGTGGTTCAACGGTCGGGAGCAAGAGTCGTCCACATCCATGCCGGAAGAGTTACGGCCGTTGCCGCCCCTCGAACCGCCCCAGCCGGGACTATCTTCGGTCGAAGAGTTCGAGGAGTACATCGAGACTCATTACGTTTCGATCCCCGACGTAATGGGCGAACTCATGGAATATACGCCTGAAAAAGAGTGGGAAACAGCTCCCGAATACCGGCTCTTTCCGCGCAGGAAGAAGCGGCGGCGGAAAATCCGGAAAAAAATTTAACAACCTCGATACGTTACGATCATGCAAGAAGAAGACGATCTGCGCGGCTTGGCCAAAGTCGCGGATTTCATGCGGACGATCAGCTTTCTGTTTCTCGCCATTCACATCTACTGGTTCTGTTACGAGTGGTTTGCGCAGACAGGATGAACGATTTCCGTCGCAGACCGCATCCTGCAAAATTTCCAGCGGACGGCTGCCTTGTTCTCATCGACGCTCTGCACCAAACTCTTCTGCACGGTATTTCTCGCATTGTCGTGCATGGGAAACCGTGGTGTGAAGGACGAGAAAATATCGTGGAAACATATCACCGCGGCAGGCGGCATCGGCATACTGCTATTCTATGGCAACAGCTGGCTGCTCGGGATGAATGTCGCTACGACCCTGCGGGCGGCGCTTTATACGGCGACGCTGCTGGCGGGATTCCTCGGAATGCTGGCGGCCGGGCTATGGAGCAGCCGTCTGCTGAAAAACCGTATGACGGATGATCCGTTCAATGCCGAAAACGAGAGTTTCATGCAGGAGACACGCCTGCTGAAAAACGACGATTCGTTCAACTTCCCGACCGAGTTCGTCTTCCGGAAACGCAGGCACAGCGGATGGATCAACGTCGTGAATCCCTTCCGGGCGAGTATCGTTTTAGGAACGCCCGGCTCGGGAAAATCCTATGCCCTCATCAACAACTACATCAAGCAGGCCATCGAAAAGGGATATGCGCTCTACGTCTACGACTTCAAGTTCGACGACCTGTCGGTTATCGCTTACAACCATTTGCGCAAGAATCTCAAGGCTTACGGAGCGACGCCGCCGAAATTCTATGTCATAAATTTCGACGACCCGCGTCGTTCGCACCGATGCAATCCGCTCGCGCCGAATCTCATGTCCGACATCACCGACGCATACGAGGCCAGCTATGTCATCATGCTCAATCTCAACCGTTCGTGGATACAGAAGCAGGGAGATTTCTTCGTCGAATCGCCGATCGTGCTGCTCGCGGCGATCATCTGGTTCCTGAAGATTTACGACGGCGGAAAATACTGTACCTTTCCCCATGCCATCGAGCTGCTGAACAAACCCTACGAGGAGTTATTCACCGTATTGATGGCTCACGAGGAGTTGGAGAACTATCTTTCGCCCTTCGTGGATGCATGGAAAGGCGGAGCCGCAGAGCAGCTGATGGGGCAGATCGCCTCGGCGAAGATTCCCCTCTCGCGCATGATCTCACCGCAGCTCTACTGGGTCATGTCGGGAGACGATTTTACACTCGACATCAACAACCCCGAAGAACCGAAGATTCTTTGCGTGGGAAACAATCCCGACAGGCAGAACATATACGGTGCAGCGCTCGGATTGTATAATTCGCGCATCGTCAAGCTGATAAACCGCAAGAAGCAGCTCAAAAGCTGCGTGGTGATTGACGAGCTGCCGACGATCTATTTCCGGGGGCTGGACAACCTGATCGCAACGGCGCGTTCCAACAAGGTTGCCGTATGTCTGGGTTTTCAGGATTTCAGCCAGCTAAAGCGCGACTACGGAGACAAGGAAGCCGCCGTGATTCAGAATACCGTGGGCAATATCTTCAGCGGACAAGTCGTAGGAGAAACAGCCCGGACGCTCTCCGAACGATTCGGAAAGATCGTGCAGAAACGACAATCCGTAAGCATCAACCGCAGCGATACCTCGACGTCGATAAACACCCAGCTCGACAGTCTTATTCCTGCGTCGAAAATCTCGACGCTCTCGCAAGGAGTATTCGTCGGAGCTGTGAGCGACAATTTCGGAGAGGAGATCGAGCAGAAGATTTTCCATGCCCGGATCGTCGTGGACAACGACGCCGTGAAAAAAGAAATGGCGGAGTACAAACCCATACCCGCAATATCGTCGTTCCTCGACGCCGACGGACGGGACATCATGCAGGAGAAGATCAAGGAGAATTACCGCCGCATCAAGCAGGACGCGCTCGACATCATCGAAGCTGAAATGAAGAGGATAGAGAAGGATGAAAAATTAGCGGAAAAGTTATTAGGGAAAGCCGAATAGATCTGACCGAGTTCATGAAATATGGAGAGCCCAAGGTGCAGTCTGAAATCTTCGACGAATCCGAATCTCGCTATCGCTCATTGAAGAAATGTTACAACGCGGATGCGACGAAAACGGAAAACTCTACATCGGATGGAGCGGACAGAAAATCGCTGCATGAAAAGAGTTCGATCTCGAATCTTCAAACCCTCTGAGCGCTTTTGAAGAAACGAATTTTATTCAAATATTCGCTTTTTCAAAAGTGTTTGAATGTACCTCTCGAATCAAATATCAACGAACTCTCGGTACAATTGAAACCGATATGCACTCAAACATTGAAGAAGAAAAAACAATGCGTGAAACATTTTCGCCATTAGGTTTAAGCTATTAGGGATAGAATCCACTGCTTCGGTTTGCAATTTCCTATCTTTGCTGTATTATCATTCCATATGAAGAGCGAAAGGACGGGATATTCAAAATCTAATAGCCTTCTTTTATTTCCCTGCCTTATGTTACGCGGAATTGTATTATTATCCGTATTTTTGCGCTAAAATATTGGCTGTTATGATAATATCTCAAAAGACAATAGAAAAATTACGAGCACTTATTAACGAAGAAACAGAATATCGTTCGGGGCCTAAACTCGTAGCATTTTTCAATAAGTATGGATTTGCCGATTTATATGAACCCGGATTTCCTTCAAGGTGGATATATACTGAATCTAAATTGAAAGAGTTGAATGGCAAACCAGAATTAGATAAGTGCATTAAAGATTTATTTGCACCTGTCAATTTCATTTCTCGATTCTCGGAATTAGATAAATTTATTAGCGATTTTAATCAATATTTGTCTTTCGACGGTTGGCAGGTTGTGAGACAAGGTCAGAATATTACTTTTCAGAAAGCAAAAGGTGTAGATATAGGCAGCGAAAAAAGCAAAGAGGTTCAAACCAATGAAGCAGAATTCTTAAAAGCGGAGTTCAATGATATATCTATATCTTCTTTGCCTGTCGATAGCTGTCTAATACTATATTTGGAAACACGTATAGAAGAAATCCGGCAATGTTTATCAGTTAAAGCTCCTCTCTCTGCTATATTTCTTATAGGTAGTACATTAGAAGGCATATTGTTAGGTGTCGCCAGCAAACATCCCGCAATATATAATAAGGCGAATTCTGCACCCCAAGATACTAAGACAGGTAAACCTCGGAATTTCAGCGAGTGGACGTTAAATAATTTTATAGACGTCTCTTATGAAGTAGGTTTTTTGAAAGAAGATGTAAAGAAATTCAGTCATGCCCTCCGCGATTTTAGAAATTACATACATCCTTATCAGCAAATGTCGATTGGATTTCAACCAGATGAACATACTGCAAGGATTTGTTTTCAAGTGCTGAAAGCGGCTCTTTATCAAATAGAACAAAAATCGAAATCATAGTATTTCGTAGACAATTACATGAATAGAATTATCATCATAGGCAACGGTTTCGACAAAGCACATGGTCTTGCAACCGGATATAGAGATTTTATAGACAGTTATTGGATCAATGTTTCCGGTCATATATTCAGCGGTTATAAACGTTGGCTTGCGGAACAGTGGGGATCAATCATTGACCCGTCGCCTTACGAAGATGAATTTGTCCGATTTGAGGTATTTAGAGACAAACAACATAAAACTTCAGAGCCATCATACCCACAATCGGATTCAACTCCATACGATGAGATTCGAGGGCTGGTTGCGATGTTCAATGATGGGACTAATATAAGGTATGAAGGTTCGGTTCGACTCTCTTTCAGAAATAAATTCTTCGAGCATATTTCCGGTCGTTGTTCTCTCAATAACTGGGTGGACATAGAGAACGAATATTATGGGAAATTGAAAGAGCTGCTTGCGGAAAACGATGCAGTTATTCGGAATGAAAAAGTTCGGGCGTTGAACCGGGATTTCAATGCCGTAAAAAAGCGACTTGAAACTTATTTAGCGGCAGTAGCCCAAGAAACGCAAATAGAGCCATTCCAATCTATTCAAGAGGCATTCGATAGCATAATTGATCCGAATGAAGTTGCTTACGAAAGGCAAAAAGAGATACTTGCTTCAATTACTCGTCAAATGAAACGATCTGAGTTCTCAGTTAGGAGATTATTTCGATTGAGAACATATATGAAAAAGTTTTATTCCCGATTAAAGGGCGAGCCTGCATGGCACTTTGTGCTTAGGCAGTTAAAATTCGACGTTTATCAAAAAAAATACTGCACACCGACTGAAACACTAATTCTAAACTTTAATTATACATCCACCGCAGAACGCTTATATATTGAAAAGCAATATGAAGTAATCAATATTCATGGACAGCTCAATAATGAACGCAACCCGATTATTTTCGGCTACGGCGACGAGTTGGACGATGATTACAAACGGATAGAAAAGCTACAAGATAATGACTTCCTTGAAAATATCAAGTCCGTTCGCTACCATGAAACAGGTTGTTATCGGCAGTTGTTAGGGTTTATTGAATCCGAACCATATCAAGTAATTACTATGGGGCATTCGTGCGGGAACTCCGATCGCACACTGCTCAATACCTTATTCGAGCATCGTAACTGCATCTCCGTAAAAGTCTATTATCATCAGCGAGAGGATGGCACAGATGATTACAGTCAATTAATTAGGAATCTTTCGCGCAATTTCAACGACAAGGCCGCTATGCGAGATAAAGTCGTCAATAAGGAGTTTTGTCTACCTCTCGTTCCTACACCGAAAAAAGTTACGCAATAACCACTCTGAAAAAAATACACTAAAAAACGATGGCGGAAATTTCCGCCGTCATTTCAAGTCTGTACACATTACTGTCGGCGTATCCCATTCCAGCCACACCTTTATGTGGTTCATGTTATACTCGGAGGTTATGACCGCCGTCCGCTCGTCCGTCTGCGTGAACTTTCATAACTGACGATCCACTCTTTGAGCGTTTCGACACCCCACACTGCGGGGTCGTCGAAGATATTATCCAACGTACGGATAGATTCCGCAAAAATGATTATCAATGTTTCCTAATTAGCTGCTGTCGTTTTCATAATTTCAACTCGTTGATAATTAGAATATCGTGTAAAGTCCCGTTACGGAGGTGAAGATCTCCTCCAACATATCGCAATAGACGCCCTCGTAAACTGCGATGTCTTTCGTCTTGACCTCGAAATGTTTGCTGACCGTCATGCGGTAGAACCGCATCCGATAGGTGTCCGTTTCCTTGTCGAGCGTTATGGTCAGACGGTTGGCGGAGGTCTTGCTGCGGGAGAGGTTCATGCGAACCCCATCCCCCAAGTCCATGAAATCGCGGCTTCCCGTCATGACTGCGAATCGTCTGCCGCCGATCTGCTGTAATATCGTTGCTGCTATCATCGTTTCGCCTCTTTATCCGTTTTACGCTGTAACCATTCGTTCCGTTTGCGGCGGCACTCCTCCAAAGTCGGAGCGACGCAGGAGAACAGTTCGCCGTCCGTGTGTCGGTAGTCGTATTGACAAAACCGCTTCTTCGTCCTGCGGGCGAAGGCAGGGGTGAAATACTCGTGTCGCTCCTCTCCCGTCGGGCATACCGACACGCCGTTTACTGTCATTCTCGTTGCCATTGTCATAGTGATTTAAGGGGTTAAAATTCTGCTTTCAACAGTCTGTTTCTGAACTGCTGCGTCGAGTCGCTGACCTTGCGCTGGTGCACCCAAAAATGATGTGCACCGAAGCCGTACACGAAATAGTCGTCGAGTGGAACTTTGGTTTTCAGAATCTCGATGCCTTGCCGCAGTTCGTGTTCGTTGCTGGCAAAAAGAATCGTGTCTATCAGTCGGAGGAAAGTCTCCGCCACCTCGTCGCAATAGGAACAGAATAAAGATTCAATCGTTACGTACATAGTTCTATCTTATTAAAGTGTTAATATCCAAACAAAAACTCCGATGACGGTTGCGAGAGAGACACCGAACAGGACAATACCCCACACGATTCGCCAAACGCCGCTTATAAGGGCTTCGATCATCCCGACGATGAAATACACCACCCAAAGCACAAGGGTACACGGTACAGCTGCAAGGATGCGTAATGCGGTTTTGAGAATCTTTATCGCTTTCATGGCTGCTGTTTTTTTGAGTTTGATGTGGATTTGAGAGTGGAGGGAGTGAGTTTCTTATCCTAATCTGCCTCTCGTTTATCCGACATTTTTTTTATGCGTCTTTCGGTCGTATCGGTCGTTTCGTTTCAGGGGCTTTTCGGTGTAGAGGTTAGGACGTATGAGGTTTCGACGAAAAATACCTCGCATCGCAGGGAAGATTTTCCGCCGAACCGCAAGGCTCGACCTTGTACGTCCGTGAAGATCTCGTAAACACCTTTGCACCTGCAACGTAACGACGCCACGGGACGATGGAAAGACAGCAAAATGGAGGTAAACGAATTATTAGGCAGATTCGAGAAAGATAAGAATAGTGCTTGCGCTATTCGCGAATAGAGAGTTAAGAGCTTAATAATTTTAGACTCAAACCCAATATTATAACTTTTTGTTTTGATGAGATATTTATATCTCGTTATTTTGGGTATATTTGCACAAATAAATAAGAATAGCATTTAATACATGAATAAGATTAAACTTGTGCTTGATAAAAAAGGTATCAAGCAGAAATGGCTGGCTGAACAGTTAGGAAAGAGTTTTAATATGGTTAATTCGTATGTACAGAATCGAACCCAACCAAGTATTGAAACTTTATACAAAATAGCTTCAATCCTTGATGTAGAGGTGGATGAATTACTATATTCAAAAGATGATATAGAACAAAGTAAAAATAAGCAATAATATGGCAACAGCGAATCAATTAAAAGCGCTCGTAAAGAGCCATTTTGAAAATAATAGCGAGAAATTTAATACTGTTGCATTACAAATTGCAGCTCATGAGGCAAAATTAGGGCATACTAATTTAGCTAATGATATACGAAAAATTATTGATGCCGCAAAGAGCAATAAGCCCAAATTGAAAAATATTGATCCTAATTTACAAGGCTTATTCTTAGAAATTTATCCACATGAGCGTTTAACGGATTTAGTCGTAGCTCCGCAAATAAAGAATAGAATAGAAAGAATTATTAATGAATTTACCTATAAAGATAAATTATTTAGACATAACCTTGAAAACAGACGAAAAATTCTTTTCTCTGGGCATCCCGGCACCGGAAAAACGATGACGGCATCAATAATAGCGAATGAATTGCACTTGCCAATATATGTAGTACTAATGGATAAAATAGTTACGAAATACATGGGAGAAACGAGTGCTAAATTACGACAAATATTCGACTATATAGAAGATGTTCCTGCCGTTTATCTTTTTGATGAGTTTGATGCAATCGGAGGACAACGAGGAAAGGATAATGATGTTGGCGAGATGCGTCGAGTATTAAATTCATTTTTACAGTTTATTGAGAGAGACCATTCTGATAGTTTAATTATTGCTGCAACTAACAATTTGGAATTATTAGATCAGGCGTTATTTAGACGTTTTGATGACGTAATTCATTATCAGCTTCCAAGCGATCTTGAAAAAGTGCAGTTGCTTAAAAACCGATTAAATGGAAATCTTTCACAAAAAGAAATTGATACGATTTTGCCGGAATTAGCTTCTTTAAGTCATGCAGAAATAAATCAAGCATGTTTAGACGCAATTAAAGAATCCGTAATAAATGAGGTTAAAATATCATCCAGCTTGGTTGTAAAGACAATCCAAGAAAGGAAATCGGCTTACAACTTAAAATAATAGCACATGAATAAATACGAGCATATTATTGTCCCTGAATCGATAAAAAGGGCTATTAAATATTCTCCCAGAGGTAGTGGTGGTGGCGGTCTCTCTATACCTATGCGCAATCGACAAGAGCATGCAGAATATTTACAAAGGAAATTTGATGCTGCCAGAGCAGATGACACAAATGTTAAGCAGCAAATGACAGCAATTTCTTTACCTGCGAGAAGTGGGACTTATATCGAATTTGCAGGTGCGCCTGCCTATGACTTAGTATCAAAGAGTTTAGAAGATCAAAAAGCGGGCATCCGATTGTTAAATATTCGGCAGGTAAAAACGGAAGATAATCAGGAACAGTCTTTTGCAACCATCTACATTCCTCATGGAAAAGAAAATAAACTTTTAGAAAAGTTGCATAAATATGCGACGGAAGAGTTGCGTAATGGGAAACCTAAAAACGATGCTCTTTTCCGAAGTATCGAAAATATTAATATAGCTCTTCTAAAAGCATTATGGACTGATAAGCGTGAAGAGTTTCCAACTGATCGCAATGATTGGTATGAGATCTGGATCAGAATTTCCGCAGCCGAAGATATTGGAACTCAGCAGAACAAATTTATAGATTCTCTACGAATTCTCGATATTCGTTTCAAAGAAGATTCAATTTTAACATTTCCCGAAAGGACTGTATTTTTAGTATATGCAAACAAAGATTCTCTGACTAAATTATTAGGCTGTTCAGACCAATTAGCAGAATTGCGAAGTGGACGTGTATTGACAGGATTTCTATTTGATGAGTATAGAGGCGAACAACAAGAATGGGTAGAAGATTTAAGGGAACGAACTCAAATTAACCATAACTCAGATTCTGTTGTCTGTGTATTAGATTCAGGTGTAAATAATGGGCATCCTCTTTTGGAACCTATTATTCCTGAAAGGAATTGTGGTTCTGTTGTCGGAGAAGGTATTGCAGACAGGGATGGGCATGGTACAAAAATGTGCGGAACCGTCATTTATGGCGATATGTCTTCTTGCCTTGCCAGCACCCAGAAAATACAAATTGACAACCAAGTTGGTTCTATTAAATTGTATCCGCATGACCGCCCTAATCCCAAAGAAGCATGGGGATTTTTGACTGAACAAGCAGTTTCAATATCTGAAATTATATTTCCTCGAAAAAACGTCTGCTATTGCATGGCAATAACGGCAGAAGATAGTGAGCAAGGAAAACCGACATCTTGGTCAGGAGCAGTCGATTCAATTGCATACAATAATGGTAAGGCAGGCCGCTTATTTATGGTTTCCGCTGGAAATATTAAGGATATAAATAATTTGGATAAAGAAATTATTGCTGATTATCCAAACAGTCATAGCCTTCGACAAATACAGAATCCTGCTCAAGCTTGGAATAGTTTAACCATTGGGGCTTTTACCGATATAGTAGCAATAGATAGTCCTGATTTGAGAAACTATGATCGTGTTGCACCAAGAGGAGGAATTAGTCCCTTTTCTCGAACATCATCACTATGGGAAAAAGGTGCATTAATTAAACCAGAAGTTATGTTTGAGGGAGGGAATTTATATAAAACCAATGACCCCCAATTTCCATTTGATTCTCATCAAGATTTAGAATTGATGACAGCGAATAAGAATTACCAAGTAAGTGGTTACTTTGATACTATTAATGCAACAAGTGCAGCGACGGCGTTAGCTTCAAACTTTGCAGGTAAATTACAAGCTCGGTATCCTCATTTATGGGCAGAAAGCATTCGCGGATTAATTGTTCATTCTGCAAAGTGGACAAGATGTATGGAAATGCAATTTCCAGTAAGAAACAGAGGCGATATGGAGCGAAGATTGCGTCATTGTGGTTATGGTGTACCATCAGAAGAAAGAGCGTTTTATAGTACTGAAAATGGGTTAACGTATGTTGCCCAAGAAATAATACAGCCCTTTATCAAGGAACGAGGAGATGCTTCTCCCAAAATGAATGAAATGCATTTTTTTGAGCTGCCTTGGCCTCGTGAGATTTTAGAGCAACTTGCAGAAACGAATGTCACAATGCGAGTAACCTTATCATATTTTATCGAACCTGCACCCGGAGAGATAGGCTGGAAAGATAAATACAGATATGCATCATGCGGATTGCGTTTTGATGTAAATAAAGAAGACGAAGATCAAACGACATTTCAATCAAGAATTAATAAATTGATTGAAGCTGAAGAAAACGAAGAACGTGGCAAGAATGATTCTACCAGATGGTTAATCGGATCGGACAATAGAAATAAAGGATCTATACATTCTGATGAATTAAATCTTACTGCTGCTCAATTAGCCACATGTAACTTGATTGCTGTATATCCAATTGGAGGATGGTGGAAAACACGGACTAATTTGAAACAATATAATAATAAGCTACGGTATTCTTTGATTGTATCTTTGGATACGCCTGCCGAAAATATAGATTTATACAATGTCGTTAAAACAAAGATAGAAACTATGATCAACATTCCGGTTGAAGTCGAAATTCCTATAAACTAACGATTTATAAAATACAAATGTAGTTAAGTGCGCTCGTAGAATAACACAAGGCTTTCCCTTAATAGAACAGAAAGCCTTGTGTGTAAAATTGATTTATAAGATACCCGTTGGTTGAATTAAAAAGTTAGTAAAATGACAAATGAAAGGTTGTGCATATTTCTGGTTTTTAGTAACTTAATAGCATCCAAACTATTGAGTTCAAACCGTCGTATGCACAACTTCATCGAAAAATTCACAAAAATCAACGACATCTGCAAGAAATTTGCAGGAAATCGTGTAAATGAACATGGCAATGTATCTCGCCGTGGAGTTATTCCCACCTTTTCTGATTTGGAAGTTATAGCTCTTTCTCTTTCTCTTACAGCCGAAGCATTCGGTTATGACAGCGAGAACAACCTCTTTAAGAGATTGGCTGAATCTCCCGAACATATCCCTAACCTTATATCCAGAAGACAGTTCAACGTCCGTCGCAAACTCACGGCTTGTCTTGCAGAAGACATCCGCAGGGATATTGCCAAGAGCATAGACGGTGGGGAAAATGTCTTTGTGATAGACTCCAAGCCTGTCAAAGTATGCCAGCTGGCACGAGCCAAGCGTTGCGTTATGGGAAATGATAATCCGCAAAGCGCACCTTCCAAAGGCTTTTGCGCCTCCCAACAAATGTATTACTATGGGTATAAGCTCCACGCTATCTGTGGAATAAGTGGTGTTATTCACTCTTATGATATAACGGCTGCAAATGTTCATGATATACATTATCTGGATGATGCAAAGTGGGATTATCACGACTGTCTTATGCTTGGAGATAAGGGGTATTTAAGTGCTGAGGTGCAACAAGACCTTTTCGAAACGGCTCATATCAAGCTTGAAGTCCCGTATCGCTTGAACCAAAAGAATTGGAGAAATCCTTCGTGGGCTTACAGGCGTTTCAGGAAGCGAATCGAAACCGTTTTCTCTCAACTTAACGACCAATTCATGATGGTACGCAATTATGCAAAGCAGACAGGCGGACTGTTTACACGTACTGCCGCAAAAATCGCTGCTATGACCGTGCTGCAATACATCAACTTCTGTAACCATCGTAAAATTGGTCTTGTTAAAGATGCTTTATTTTAATTCAACCAACGGGTTATAAGATTATTTGATATAGTGAAATTTTACCTATTATATTTGCATAGAGTTGTTTGAAGTAGTGCAAAACGGGGCAATCCGAAGCAGTTGCTATTTTGCTTAATCATTCCTATCGTATTTTGGAGCCTGAATCTATGGCTTATCTTCAATGACTTATCCCAAATCTGCATTTTTTAGGCTAAAATATGTCATTTCCCGTCACTCCGCGCCTCTTCCCGCCAGAAGGGGCGCGTTTGGTGTTATGAACTGGAAAAGGTCTTATCTTGCCGGCGGATTTTCACCATTCATTCAATTTACTCATTTAATATTGGCATTATGGCAAGAGAACAGGAAAAGCTATCGAAGGACGTGCTGGCCGTCCTCGACAAAAAGACGAACGATCTGCGTCTAGTCAGCGAAATGAACGAGCAAACGGGAGAGTTCAACACCGTGAGCACGGCTCCGGGCGATCGGCGCAGAGCCCTTTCGTTCGACAGCCGAACGGTTTTGGGAACCTTTTTCGAGAACCTTCGCAACCAATACGGACGCCCGTCCGACCTGGGCTGAAGTTTCTTTCGGATCGGTACCGAAAAACTCGACCGTATCCTCGACTCCATCATCCAAGTCCGTGAAGGCAAAGATCAGGACGGCTCCCTGGCCAAAGAGGTCTCCGACTACGAACTCAACAACGAGGGGCGTATCGCCAAGTTCGCCGACCGCTATAAGTTCGAGGAACGGGAACTTCCGTGGGATCAGATTCAGGCGTTGGGCCTGAACAAAGAAATCCTGCTGGAGAATCAAAGCATGGGTGACATCCTCAAGGGACGTATTCCCAACAAACTGGTACCGCTAAAACACAAGGTGGACGGCCGCTGGGTCGATTTGGGCCTCGGCACGATTTCGCCGATCCGCGACGATGCAGGCAATGTCCAACTCCGTATCTTCACACGTCTGGACGAGCCGCAGTACAAAATATCGCCGTATAAGGAGCTCTTCACGGACAAGGAAATCGAGCGCCTCGAAACCGACGGACATCTGGGTTCCACCAAGAAAATGAAAGATTTTACCTCGGGCCGCGAGTGCGAGTGTTATGTCAGCGTCCATGAGGCGACGAACCGCCTGACGACGCTTCCGGTCGATGCGCTGACGCTCCCCACCCGAATCTACGGCAAAGAGATCGGCGACGACATCGAGGCGCTGCGCTCCGGCAAGGAGATCTTCGTCGAAGACATCCACCTCAAGGACGGTCGGGTCATCTCGGGCCATGCACGCGTGGACGCCAACCGCGGAGACGTGGTGTTCCGCAACGACAATAATCCGCATCTGCGCATCCACGATACGGTTTTCGGAGTCAAGGTAAGTGCAGACATCCAGGCAAAACTGGCCAACCACGAGGTCGTCTTCATTCCCGGCATGAAAGTCGGCGGCAAGACGATCAGCACCGACCTTCGTTACAGCGACACGGGCCGGCCCCTGTTCGGCAACAACGCCCGCAATTACCGTTCGCGTCTGGGCGAGGAGAACCCGCGTCCGCGCCAGCGCGTCCGCCGGCGTCTTCCGTCGCTTCCCGGCGCACAACCCAAAGGCATGAAAATCGGTTAGCCATTATGAAACGACACGTAGAAGAGAAAGAGTTGCCGTACTTCGCGGCAACTCTTACCGCTTATTTGCGCGAAAGCCATCCCGAACTGCTCTCCGACAAACACTTCATCGCCGAACGGAGCGACCATGCGGCCCAGACCTATGAACGTGCCGTTCGCAACGGCAACAGCATCTACGAGGCATTGGAACTCTCGAACGCCGTTCTGTACCAAGACCTGCGCTTCTCGAAATACGATGCGATCTTCGAGGTCGTGTCGGAATGGTTCCCGGAGGTCGCAGCCCGGCAGCGCACCGCTTTCTGCCTGAAACTGCTTCCCGTCTGCGAAGAGGCGTTCGAGATGTACGACCTGACCGACGACTTCGAAAGCAGCCCGTCCTATAAAAATCTCCTTTTAGAACTCACCGGACTCATCCAAACCCACATCGAACTGCATGGCATACAATAAAAGGAAACATCTGGAGGCGAACATCGCCGCCCTGCGCATCGCTTTCGCTCCATCGACGGTACTTAGCCCGCAGCAGCGAGATGCCCTGGCTGCGTACAGCGGCTTCGGAGCGTTGAAATGCGTCTTGCAGCCGGCCGCTGCGGACGACGACCTCACGCAATGAAAGATAGACCGGGAACTCTTCCCGCAGGTGAGGGAGCTGCACGAACTGCTGCGCCATTACGCCGGCAGCGAACAGCGGTATAAAGACTTCGTGCAGAGCATGCGCAATTCTACGCTGACAGCATTCTACACTCCGCCGGCCATCGTACGTGCGCTCGCCGAGACGCTCCGGGATGCCGGCATCATTCCCCGGCGATTGCTCGACCCCAGCGCCGGGACCGGGATTTTCCCTTCGTCGTTCCGGGAGACCGCCGACGGCGAAGTCGAAATCCTCTCTTTCGAGAAAGACCTGCTGACCGGACAAGTGCTCTCCGCACAGGCCCGGGGACGAGAGCAGGTCGTCATCGACGGTTTCCAAACCATCGAAGCGACCTATGACGATTATTTCGACGTAGTAACGTCCAATATTCCCTTCGGAGATACCCGGATTTTCGACACTGCCTTTCGGAAGAGCGACGACCCGGTTCGACGGCAAGCGCTCAAGGCCGTTCACAACTATTTCTTCATCAAGGGTCTGGATACGCTCCGCGAAGGCGGTATTCTGGCGTTCGTCACCTCGGCGGGCGTCATGGACGCTCCCGGCAACGAACCCGTCCGTCGCTATCTGATGGAGCATGCGCGGCTGGTTTCGGCCGTGCGGCTGCCGAACAACCTCTTTACGGAGTATGCCGGCACGGAAGTGGCCAGCGATCTCATCGTCCTTCAGAAACAGAGCGAAAAGCGGGAGCTTACCCCCGACGAGCAACGCTTCGTCAGTTCGTCCGAGATCGGCAACGGAATTTACCTGAACGACTACCACCGGGATTTCAAGCACGCGATCCATACGACGGTTTCGCATGAAAAAAGTCTCTATGGACAATCCGCTCTCGTACTGCACTACGACGGAGGCCCGGAACGGATCGCCGAGCGGCTGCGCGGAATCCTCGCAAATGATTTCGCAGCCCGCCTCGACACCGAACGATATACACAATATCTCCGTCCGCTCCATATCCCTCAGGCGCAAACCGTGCCGCCGACCGCCCGGAGGCAAAATCGGGTCGCGGCTCCGCAATCCGTGCTGCCACCGGAGCCGGCATCCGTTGCACCGACTCCGGAAGTACCGGCTCCGGCCGCATCGCTTTTCGGCAGCGCTGCCGCCGTTCCGATCGCCCGCCGTCCGCTGGGACAGCGGCGGGCCGGGCGCAGAACGGATACGACCGGCATGTCCGATCTCTTCACGCAGGGAAATCTGTTCACACAACCGGCGGAGGCAGCGGATGCCCCGGCAGCAATCACTGCGCCGGCTTCGGAGAATAAAGATCCGCGGCCCTTTACCGGCACGATGCTTCCGCACTACAAAGAGCGGTCGTTGGTTCTGTTCGAAGGGCAGGTCGGACGTCTGGACGGCCTGACACGACAGGGCTGCACGTTCCATCCCGAAGAGCTGGGAACCTTGTCCCGATACCGGGCCGAACGCTATATCCCGCTACGGGATACCTACCAGCTGCTCTACCGGCTCGAAATGCAGAACGAGATCGAATACAAGGGTCTGCGGCGCAAACTCAACGGATGTTACGAGAACTTCACGGCTCTGTTGGGCGATCTGAACAAGAAGGAGAATGCCGCCTTCATCCTGAACGATCCCGGCGGGCGGGAGGTGCTGGGGCTCGAACGTTTCGTCGAAGGCCGAAAACAGCTCTCCGACATCCTCCGACGCCCCGTATCGTTCGACCCTAACGAGATCAAACACGTCGATACGGCGGCCGAAGCGCTGGCTGCCTCGCTCAACAAGTTCGGACGGGTGGAGTTTCCCTATATGGAGTCGCTCGCATCGCGTTCCCGGCAAGAGCTGACCGACGAGCTGGGCGATCGCATTTTCTACAATCCGATGGTCAAGGGGTATGAAATCCGCGAACGGCTCGCGGCAGGGAATGTCGTCGCCAAAGCCGAATGAATCGAAAATTACCTCAAGGAGAACCCCGACGACGATGCCTGTCGCCGCTCGCTCGCGCTGCTTCGTGAGGCCGCACCCAAACGCATCGAGTTCGAGGAGCTGGATTTCAACCTCGGCGAGCGATGGATACCGACCGATATTTACGAAGGCTTCTGCGAGCATTTCTTTCAGGTGCCCGTATCGGTAAGCTATTCGGCGAAGATGGATGCCTTCGGCATCGAGAACCACGGGTACAGCCCTCTGATCTCCCAAAAATACGTCGTCAAAGGAGACTTCGAGGTCTACGACGGTATGGATCTGTTGCATCATGCCATGCTCAACACGCTGCCCAACATCAACAAGGACGGCGGCAAGGACGAACACGGCAAGACCATCCGGATTCCCGACTTCGAGGCCCGGCAGAAGGCCGACACGCTCATCACCGAAATCCGGCAGGCGTTCGTCGAATGGCTGCATGCGCAGCCCGACGATTTCAAGGAGCGGCTGACCGATCTCTACAACCGCAAATTCAACTGCTATGTCCGTCCACGCTACGACGGCAGCCACCAGCAGTTTCCGGGGCTCGACCTGCGGGGGCTGGGTATCGAAGACCTGTATCCCAGCCAGAAGGATGCGATCTGGATGATCAAGCAGAACGGCGGCGGCATCTGCGACCACGAGGTCGGTACGGGCAAGACGCTCATCATGTGCGTCGCAGCGTATGAGATGCATCGTTTGGGACTGGCCCGCAAGCCGATGATCATCGGTATCAAAGCCAACATCCACGAGATCGCCCGAACCTTCCGCACGGCCTATCCCAATGCCCGTCTGCTCTATCCCGGCAAGGAGGACTTCACGCCGGAGAACCGCCTGCGGATCTTCAGCGACATCAAGAACAATAATTGGGACTGCATCATCCTTACGCACGAACAGTTCGGCAAGATACCCCAGTCGGCCGAGGTGCAGCAGCAGATTCTCCGGCAGGAGATGGACGACATAGATGAAAATCTGGCGTCCTACGAAAAGCAGGGCGGACATGTGGACGGCTGGATTCTGCGCGGTCTGGAGAAACGCAAGGAGAATCTGGATGCCAAGCTCCACGAGTTGCAGGAGACAATCGACGCGCAAAAGGACGATACGGTGGATTTTCAGCAGATGGGAATAGACCATCTGTTCGTCGATGAATCGCACAACTTCAAGAATCTGATGTTCAACACCCGCCACAGCCGTGTGTCGGGACTGGGAAATACCGACGGCAGTAAGAAGGCCATGAATTTGCTGTACGCCATCCGCACCATTCAGCAGCGCACGGGGCGCGATCTCGGCGCGACGTTCCTTTCGGGAACGACCATTGCCAACTCCCTGACGGAGCTGTATCTGCTGTTCAAGTATCTGCGTCCCAAAGAGTTGGAGCGGCAGGACATTCCCTGCTTCGATGCGTGGGCCGCGGTATTCGCGCAGAAAACATCGGAGTTCGAGTTTTCAGTGACCAACGAAGTGATCTCCAAAGAGCGTTTCCGCTATTTCATCAAGGTTCCGGAGCTGGCCATGTTCTACAACGAGATTACCGACTACCGCACAGCCGCAGACGTGGGAATCGACCGTCCCGAGCTGGACGAGGAGCTATGCCAGATACCTATGACCGACGATCAGCAGGCATTTTTGGACAAGCTGGTGCTCTTCGCCAAGACGGGCGATCCCGAACATATCGGACGCGCCGACCTGAGCGACGGGGAGGTCAAAGCCCTGATGCTGTTGGTGACGATGTACTCCAACAAGCTCTCGCTCGACATGCGGCTGATAAGTCCTGCGTATGCGGATTCACCGGGCAACAAGGCCAGCCGCAGTGCCGCCAACATCGCTGAATACTACCGGCGATACGAAGATCAGAAAGGCACACAGATGGTTTTCTGCGACCTCTCGACCTATAAGCCTGGCATCTGGAACGTCTATTCGGAGATCAAACGCAAACTGGTTGAAGACCACGGTATTCCGGCGCAGGAGATCCGCTTCGTACAGGAAGCCGCGAGCGACAAGGTGCGGCAGGCGATATTCGACGCCATGAACGAAGGGAAAATCCGGGTGCTCTTCGGCTCGACGCAAAAACTCGGAACGGGAGTCAATGCCCAGCAACGAATCGTCTGCATGCACCACCTCGACATTCCGTGGCGGCCGATGGATCTGGAACAGCGCAACGGCCGCGGCGCACGGAAAGGCAACATAGTCGCCAAGGAGTATGCCGGCAATAAAGTCAAAGCCTATGTCTATGCCGTTCTGCGCACGCTCGATGCCTATAAGTTGAATCTGCTGCACAACAAGCAGCAGTTCATCGACCAGCTCAAGCGCAACCGGTTAGGTGCGCGGCGGCTGGACGAGGGGGCAATCAGCGAGGATTCGGGGATGAACTTCGCGGAGTGGATGGCCGTGGTGTCGGGAAATACCGACTTGCTGCAAAAAGCCAAGCTCGAAGGCAGGATCGCGGCGCTGGAGAGCGAGCAGACGATCTTCATGCGCACCCGGCACGAGGCGCAGAGCCAACTGCAACGCTACACGGCGGAGATTGGACGACGGGATGCGATGCTCGAACGTCTGAAACGCGACTGGGACTATATCAACGAGGTGGCGCCGCCGGACGCCAAAGGCAAGCGGGCCAATCCCCTGCGGATCGACGGCGTGGAATCCGCGGATATTGTCGCTCACGGCAAACGCCTCGTGGAGATCGACCGTACGGTAAATACCGGCGACGATTACCAGAAAATCGGCACGCTGTTCGATTTCCGCATTCTCGTCCGCACCGAGCGGATGCAGAAAGACGGGCTGGCGCTTACAGTCAATAAATTCATGGTCGAAGGGTTGGACGGCATCAAGTACACGTTCAACAATGGGCATCTGGCTGCGGAGCCGAAAATCGCAGCGACGAACTTCATCCGGGCGCTCGACACGATACCGTCACTGATGACGACCTACGAGAAAGAGAAAAGGCAATTCACCCGAGATATTCCGACCTTCGAGCAACAGATCGCAGCCGTATGGCCCAAAGAGGAGGAGTTGAAGCGGCTCAAGGCCGAGGCAGAGTCGCTGACCCGGAAGATTCAACTCGACATCGCACAGAAGCAGCAGGAGATGCAGGCGAAAACAGCAGATAACGGCAATGGGCTGAAGATCGAAAACGCGGAGATTGAGGACGAGACCGCCAGACCGTCGAAGGCAGAGCCGCTTTCTGCGGCATCCGGGAGCCAAGAAGAACCGCCGGAAGAACGGGAACACGTCGTGTCTCCGCCCGAATCGGACTTTATTCGCAATCATATTCTTCTCGTGCGACCCGCGACAAACGTGAAGGCCAAAGGGCCGAAGTTATAAAAAAGCGAGGCTGTCTAAAATTTGTTAGGCAGCCTCGTTGAATTTGAGTGGTTATTCCCGATCAATCGTAATCGCCGTATCCGGCACTGCTTGTTCCATTGTCTGATAGAAAATACGCTTACTCTCCTGCATGTCTTTCAGATTGATGAAATCCAGTACATTGTAATATTGTTTGCCATCCTGATCCTCGACGGGACAGAGTTTCCCGCGACGTTTGTATTTCTCGACGAAATCCGGATCGAGTCGGATGAGTTGGCAGACTTCCTCCTGCGTCATCGAAAGAGAAATACGGCGCTCCCGGCAGACATGCTGCAATACGAGGAGCATGTTCGAGGCTTTCATGTGGCTGCGAACGAGCAGAGCGAATTTGCTTCGCTCGATAAGAATCATCTTTTTCATGACTTCTTTACTTTATTGGTTGATGTGGTGTTGGGTTCATTCCGGAGGGCTTCGAGAACGCGCGATCTGCTGTAATAGATTTTGCCGCCGTGCTTGACATAAGGGATCGTGCCGTCGCTCCGACGACGGGAGAGGGTACGGTCGGACATCCGGGTAAGCATGCGGACTGCCGGAGTGTCGATCAGGTCATCGGGTAAAGGTCGAGAATTGTTTTGGATCAGTAGTTCGAGACGATTGAATCGTCGCAATACCAGACGTAACAAACGCAGAGTCGGATTACCTTTCAATGGCTTCATTACAATGATCGTTGGTTAGACGATGCAATGATAGGAAACATCCCGATAGCAATAATTTAGTTAAAACAGGCAACTAAATAATCAACCCGTTCGTAGCACAAAAAAGCATATCCAACTCGGATATGCTTAAATAGTACTTAATGCTTTTCTATTCGTTAATTTGCTTATGTAGAATATTTTAACTATCTTTGTCGTGAGTTCTTGGATATATTGTATAAGGGTGCAACAAAATGTAAGACTTCCGTCACCAATTCGTAACCCTTGCTCTTTTCAATAAAAATACCGTTCTGATTTACAGAACGGTATCTCAAAAACAGTCAGCCCAAAGATCCGAAAGGCTTTTCTGCTTGTGGGAACAAGCGGATTTGAACCGCTGACCTCCTGCTTGTCGAGCAGGCGCTCTAAACCAACTGAGCTATGCTCCCGGCATAAAAAACCATCCTGTTTTGGATGGTCTCTGTCGTGGGAGCTGAGGGATTCGAACCCCCGACCCTCTGCTTGTAAGGCAGACGCTCTGAACCAACTGAGCTAAGCTCCCCTTTTGCTGAATTGCGAGTGCAAATGTATGATAAATAAATCATTCCTGCAAGTCCTCGCTTCATTTTGGGAAATCTTTTTTCGCTGGCTGTTCGTTCGGTTGACACATTGGTTGACACATTTGCATAAACTCAATGCTGGTTAAACAATAGTGAATTAATTGACAATCTTATATTTAAATGAAATAGGACAAACATTGCAAAGGGGACTATAAATATACCCCTTTCGCAAAGTCTGTCCTTGCTCTGCTAACAGAAAATCGGCGAAAAATTTTCCCCTCTCGCCATTCGTCTGTTTTCAGCAATTTTCAGTAGCTTTGATTTCTATAAAGAAAAATCCCCGACCGTATGGCCGAGGATATATCTTGTTATATGAACTGCTCTAAATACTTTTCATTGAAACCCGTGAGTGGAAATTTGAAATCTTTCTGCGTTCCGTTCGTTGCCGTATATGTGAAGTTAACGGCGTCGCTCTTGTTGTGAATGGCAAAAAGGTTTACGCTATCTGCGGAATTTGAAAACTCAATGATGTTAGGCATGATTAGCGTTATATCTCCGTTTATATCATCCAACGGGCAAGACATCGAAACCAGCTTCTTTCCTCGCCGTTGGAATGTCATTTTTACGGGTTTCTGTTGGTCGATGTCCAACGCAAAGAAATAGTAAAAGGTAAACGGAACGGTTTCATCTTCTTTTCTTCCGACGAATAGGCAGACCCCGTAATCATCATCATAGGCTACGGATTTGGCAATGTAGGATATTTGATTGTCATCCCGTTTCTCCTTGCCGATTTTTCATTCTGTTTTTGGTGTTTTATACATTTTAGCTAAAATTTATGTTGTTATTAAATCTTTGATTATGATGTAAATATACGAAAAATTTATGACTTATGCAAGTAAAATAGAAAGGACAAACTTGTGCAGAGGGTCTATATATTAACCCTTTTGCACAAGTCTGTCCTCTAAAAGAGTAATTATAGTTAATAGTTATAGGCTACAATGTGAGCTCTGCTTGACCATGTTTTATTATCTTTATACGTATCAAACGTTTCAAAAGGCACATAAGCAGTGCACCCAGAAGGAAATTGAGCATATGCGTAAGAATCCCTTGCAACTTGCTTTACGGCTGTTAATGACGGAGGAGTAAGAGCTCTAATATAAATTGATTTTAGACCACTCTCTGAAAATGCAAATGCTTCAAGTTTAGTTATTGACTGAGGAATATCAATACTTTGCAATGATATACATTTACTGAAAGCCCCTCCTCCATATGATTCTCCGTAATAAGGATAAATACCCCCACCGCCAATAGTATTGATATGGGCCCCTTCTTCAAAGATAACGGAATTCAAGGATGTACAATTATAAAATGCCGCACATTCAATTTCTATAACGCTTATCGGAATTTGTATTGAGGTTAACAATGTGCAATTTGTAAATGCTCCATAAGCATCTAATTTGCCATAACCATCTTTTAATGCTTCTGCGTGGATATTTCCACCTATTATTTGTAATTTGCTATTTGGTTCAAATAAAAGCGTGGATAGAGCTTTACAATTCATAAAAGCTGTTGCTTCAATTATCTCTACATTTGCTGGAATTGTAATTGATGTAAGTGAAGTACAATTATAAAAAACTCCATTTTGTGGATAAGTTTGGCTATTACTTAAATCGCCTGCTATTTTGGTTAGATTACATCTTTCAGCAAAAATTACAGATTGGAGTGATGTACAATTTTTAAATGCGCTTATTCCTATAGTTGTTATACTTTGGGGGAGTTCTATACCCTGCAATGAGAAGCAATTTTCAAATGCGTGCTCATCTATAGTTTCGATATTCCCTAAAATCTTAATTTGTCCTAATTTAGAGCAATTACGAAATGCAGATGCCCCGACTTTTGTAGTATTAATAGGTATAGTAATATTTGATAATGGACAGGAAATGAATGATGAATCTCCGATAGAAACTATATTTTCTGGGAGGATAATGCTATTTAGGCTCTTACAATTGGCAAATGCAGCATCTCCAATTGTTGATAAGTTGTCAGGCAAAGTAATTTCCCAAAGGTTAGTACATCCTTGAAAAGCATTGGATATATCTGTAATGCCATTAAAATATTGGAATTCATTAAATGATACGATTGTGGTATTTCCTTTAAATACTGTCCCAATTGATACTATAGTGGCAGCCTCTTGGTATGATAATTCGTTGTCATGGTCTGTATCCCAATTAAGACAACAAAGTTTTTTTACTTCTAAGTCTTTGAATTGGATAAATTCAGTAGATTGTCCTGTTTTTGAAATTGTTATAACCGTTCCATCTGCCAACTCAAAATAAACATTGTTCTCATCCTGCGTGATTTTGATGCTGTCTGCATCCTTGCCATCCTCTCCTGTGGCTTTGCCTAACTGCGACCAATTCGTTCCGTTATCATAGGAAATCCACCAATAGCCCTCTCGAATTTCGAGTTTCGGCGTAACACCGTCTGAACCATCCGCGCCATTATTACCGTCTGTCCCTTGTGCTTTTATCTTCTGTCCGTCCACAACGATAAACTCTCCGTCCAGCGTCCAATAATAGATGCCGTCCGTGTCTTTCTTCACGCTGATAACGGGTGTATTTCCATCTGCACCGTCTTTACCGTTGTAAATTACAATCGGGTTGCTCTTGGCAAACTTAATCGTGTAGCCTACCACCTTGCCGTTCTCGGTCAGCGGGTCTACACTCGTAATATAATCGTTGTTTTGGAGTGCTGTTACAATCGTCTGTAAGGCTGAAAGGTTAGTGTTCGTTTCGTTACAAAGACGCTGTAAGGCTTCAAATGCAGACCATGTAGGCAGTTTGATTTGCGTACCGTTCGATAAAGTGAAAATTATATAGTCCGTGCTGGTTTCATAATCTACGCCCGAAAACATAGAATCGCTACCAACGCCATCTTCACCTGTTGCTTTACCTAATTGCGTCCAATTTGTTCCGTTATCATAGGAAACAAACCAATAATCATTTTCGATTTTGAATTGCGGGGTCGTACCGTTGGTTCCGTTTGTGCCGTCTTTACCCTCGGCTTGGATTTTTCCATCATCGACCACGATAAATTCACCGTTTAACGTCCAATAATAGACACCATCAGTATCTTTCTTGACGCCGATGGTGGGTGTTGTCCCGTCTTCACCGTCTTGTCCGTCTTTACCGTGATAGATGGTAATAGGATTGCCTTTGCTGAAAGTAATTGTATAGCCGATTTCTTTACCGTCTTTCATAAGGGGTGTAGTCCCCGTAACATAGACGTTGTTTTGTAATGCAGTTACGATAGTCTGCAACGATGAAATATTCGTGTTCATCTGCTTGCAGAGGTCCTCTAATTTCGCCACGCGATTTTCAAGGTCGTTCAAATCATTGCGCAATGCGCTGTCGTCGTACTTGTCGCTACAACCGAGTAACAACAATACGCACATCAGTAAGGGCAATAGCTTTTGCATAATCATTTGGTTTCGAAATATTTAACAAATACGGTTTTGAAAATTTCTTCAAAAGAATGTTCGTTATTATTCATTGCTCGAATGTAGCTTTGTGCATATAATCCAATCCTCCATGACACTCCATCTTCATCTTGAATATTCCATCCGTTTGCCCGAACAGCTTGCTCTGTCCATGTTACCATGAATTGTAGAATTGTTGAATATGAGAAATTAAGCACACCCTTTACAATTAAATTGTTAGCCATATCGGCAATTTGCGGCTCGATACTTTTTTCTTGGCTTCTTAGGGCTACTTTTGCTGAGGTGCAGTATATTTCTGCTTCCCTCTCAATACCAAATGGGAATATCATAAGGATAACAAGGCACACCTTCAACCCTTAGATGTAATTAGTTAAAAAAGAAAGCGCAGGGCTGAAAACTCATTTTAGTGCGACAGGTCGTAGGAAACCCAATAGATAAAATAAGCAACAACCCCGCGCCTGTATCGTGATGATACGACGAGAGGACAATGCCACTTATTCTCTCTATTGTGCTTGAATTTCCTACGTTCGCCGCACAAGAATAAAGTTACACTTCCGTAATTCAATATGTCTCCTACAAAAGTAGAAAACAATTGTCGGAAATGCAACGGCTTTGCACCTCTTTTTTTCGGGGTTGTTGCAGATTCAAATTTCGCTAAAACAAAGTTCCCAAACAAGGGATAAACGGCTGGAAAATAAACTTTGTTCTTTATAAATTGGGTTAGATGTTTTGTTATTCAATTTAAGCCGACATATTCCCTCTAATGATGAGTTGCAAAACATTCCAACCCTCAATTATCGAGAATACGCCAGCACGAAAACGAAAATTAGGGGTAGTAAAATCTTATCGAGATTATAATACCCCTAATTTCTGTAATTTACAAGTTCCTATAAATAGAAATACGGATGCAGTTCTATTCTCCTGCAATCTGCCGTATAACGCTATCCATACAGATTGCCTGTCCGCTCGCTAACCTGCCCCACCAACAGCAACCGTATTCCTCAATGACAACCTCTCCCTCACGTTTCAGACGTTCAGCCAGCCAGTTGTCAATCAACCACCATTCCATAACATCACCCAGGAACGGATAGATATATTCTTCGGGAAGCAGGTGCTTGTTCAGCATTTCATCCACGACTGCGGTTTGATTCGTCAGTACGCAGTTCTCCACCAATCGCTGAGCTGTCATAATAGGTGCTGTTGTGTAGCTATGTTGCGTAACCATTGATTAGCGAATGTGGTGTGTTCCGCCTGCAAGCGAGGATTCAACGCTATTCCGTCTTCCGACCATTTCACGCTGTTCTGCTCGATGCCGCAGTAGTCATTGCGATAGTAGTACGGGATGAATTGCTGTGTTTCTTTGTGCAGGGCAAACAGCATTTCGGGGTCGCGCATGGCATCTCCGTTCTGCTGTCCATAATGAGCCAGCGAGAAAAAGTTGTAGTTGTCAATGCGGCCAATCAGTTCAAGGTAGACGGGCATATAAGTACCGTCCGAGTTGTCGATTTTGGTTGTTTGCAGAGCCAACAATGCGCGAAAAATCTCTGCCGCCTTTCTGTCAAGTGTTTTCATATTATAAAACGGTTTTACATTTGACAATAGGGAGGGGGCTTTGATAGGGAGTAGCTTTATATGTGGGGGGGGGTATAAAAAGTGATAAAATTTAGTTGTAAGAATTTAGAAAAAATTTCTTATATAGTACCCTATAGACATTAAGTAGTTCCAGCCCAATAATAATTTAGCATTGCAGTATTGTGAGTTTGCTCCATAAATGGTTAATATAGTGCCTATTAGCGCAAGCCATAACAAAATACGCTGCAATCTCATATTAGCTTGCAACATATTATTCTCATTTACATCTTTGCATACTTGATTTAGTTCGCCGTAAGATTGTAATAGACTATCGCAATATCGTTGTGTAGAATCAATAAGCTGCTCGCCAAACGCAACTTCTTTATTATCATGCGTTTTATTTTTTAGTAAAGGCATTTCATCTTTTAATTCGTTTATCCATGCTGAACACATAACATCTTGCAGTAGGCGTGTTAATTTTATATTGCCCATAGTCAAGTGATTTTTCAGTTTAAAATCTTCTTTTAAGAAAAGAGATAATTTATTTTTATTGATATATCTGTATACATTTTTTTGAAGTGCAACAATCTGAGATTTGTGGTTGTCCGCAACATTAATTAGCAGATTAAATAAGGCTATAAAATCTTTGTAAAAGTTCGTTGCATCTAACTTGGTTATACCTCCTTGTTCTTTTTTCTCCTCTGGAATAATTAGGCTTATATTGTATTCTACAGGTTTATCTGATAATTCAATAAAAGTAGATATGCACTCGCCATCAGTATATATCTCCCTAGGATGGATTGAGATGAAATCAGATAATTTGCATCGAATATCTTGTCCATTCGGTTGGTAACTATATGTTACTATATATGGTAGAGTTTTATTCTTATCTTTATTTAATATTCCATCTCGAACCGTTTTTTGTAGAAAATCCTTAAACTGCCAATTAATTTCATTAAATAGTTGTACGCATAGATAATTATTATATAGGCGTTTTAACCCGAATGATTTTATCAAAGATTTTCGCTTAAATATATCGTATAGATTGTTAAACAAAAGATATATCTCATCTTCATCTTGAGCACTCATTAATGTTTTTGTAAATAAATTGCGACATAATTGCGAGGGCTTAACAGTATATGTGATAAAAATGTGGGAATTTCTACCTTTTAAACAGTTGAATGATATATAATCTATTAAATCCATTTTTTTTATTTTTTCGGTAGAAATACTAAATAAATTACCCCAACTTGCTGTATTATATGAATTTTCAGAAAAATCAAAAAAGTCATTAATTCTCTTTGCAGCATCCCTACATAAAAATCCTAATGGATATTGTCCAGCAATGGTTAGTAGTCTTTGCCTTAGTGTTGATATATCTCCTATTTCAATATAATCCGAAAATGTAATATGATAAATATTCATATTATAATCAGACGATAATTCCGCTCCAAAGGGCTTTCTCTTACAGTGTTTGTCAACCCAATAAAGAAAACTCTTAATAAGAGGGGTTTTATTAGGCGCAATCCTATGTGCTAAACGAAATAATTTAATAAGAAGACCTTGGGGATTAATTTTTATACGCCCCTTGTCGGAATTTGTTGGAATCCGATTTTGATATCGAAATGAGTAGTCCATATATGTATTTTTAATAATCAAAGGTATAAATTGCAGACAAAATCCGCAAATATTTACTAATAAGCCTTTTATCTAAAGCTCAAAACCTTTGACATTCTCCTTGTTCTTCCTCTCTGTTTGTCCTGTTCTATTACTATCCATAATTGTTTCTGTACATAGAGGGCCTTTATAAAGTAAGGCAATGATACCTTTTCGGGCAGGTTTTGCATCGCTCGCTCAGTTGATAGGTAATTGTTATCGGTTCCAATGCAGGTATCTACAATAAAAATTCAGTCAGTAAAAGGACAAACATTGTCAAGGGGTATGAATTATAGACCCCTTGTCAATGTCTGTCCTCTGTCTATCAGTCTCTAAAAATCGAACTTCCTCCGTCCGAATTTAAAGGCCCTTGCTCCTCCCTGCTTGCAGTCCTCCAACTCGAAGAACAGCCCGATTATTTTCCTGTCGACCCGACTGTTGAACGGAATGCCGTTATCGTTTATCAACTGCCGCATAAATGTATTGACTTCGTTGGCGGGGACAATATCGTCCGTGTGGAACCGACCATATACGGCCTGCTGCATCTTCTCGGAGGTCAGCAGCCGATTTTCTGCATCACAGCCCAATGCGGCTTCTATCTTGCGCCTGTCGTACCCTAATGTTTCGATACGCTCTGCACCGAGTTGCATGAACGCTTTCACCATTACGCAGAACTCGTCCCCTAACTCCTCCATCAGATAGGACGCTTCGGCTTCGGGCTTGTCTTCCGTCAGTTTGGTCAGTTGCGCCGTTACCTCCTGCCACAACTCTTTTGCGTTCAATCTTCCCGACTGTCTGCGCAGACGGTCTTCGTCTGTAACGGGGGCTTTGTAATGATATATCTTCGTGTGGAACGGTGCATCTGCGTAAGCCGCCTCCAATGCGGAGGGAGATTGATAATATCCGCTGATTTTCTCGTCCTCCCACGCATTGTCCCACATGAAATGGTTGCGTTTTCCGTCGCGGGTAATGAACCGTTTATAATCCATGCCGTTCAAGGCTTGCAGGAGTACATCCCGCTCTATGTCGTTTTCGGTCTTAATAGTTGCTACCTGGTTGTAGATATTCTCAGCGCTTATCAGTTGGTGATTGAGCGTTTCACGGGATATACAGGGCAGGCTGTCGCTCGTATTCGTTATATGGTATGCCTGCGCCACACCGTTACGGAACCGCCCGATAGCCTGCACGACCTCTGTCTGCGGGTCTATCATCGAATAAGGAGCGCGGAATACGTCCGTCAGTACAATGACATTCGGTTTATAATCCAATTTGATGTCCACCGCCGAGTAGAAACGACTGGTAAAGAAATTCACCTCAGCCAACTCCGTAAGGTTATCGCTCACTTCCGAGAAATCTTGCCTTTTGAGTTTCTTGACACTTTTTTCGCTACAAAAGACTTTGCACCGTCCTTGCAGTTTGAGCGTCTGAATAAGGCTCAATGTCGTGTCTGTGGAGTTCAGAAAAATGCAGGTTTTTTCGTTCTCCTTGTTGAACCGAGCCAGCAGAATCCGCAATACCCTGACCGTATTATTGGTAATGCAAACCGTTAACGGTTGTCGGTAATCGTAAGTCGGGACGATACGCAACATTTCAAAACCCTGCTCTGCAAAACGAGGGTCGGACGGAACGATGGGCGTTGCCGAAACCATTGCCTTGTTTCTGAATCTGAAAAAGTCCTCGACGGGCAGGTAAATATCCCCGCGGTAGCCCACATCCTGTATGGCCTTTTCGCACTCGTCGAACAAGAGGAAATAATCCTCGAATATCGGAGTATTCGTTTCATACATAGCAGGCAATACCTTTTTGTCGAAGCCTTCGGGCGTCGTAATGATTTTACGATAGCCGTCATGCTCCCCAGCAAGATAGGCTTTCACGTCCTCTTTACTCGTTCCCTCGTACACGGCAAAAAGGAACGAATGTTGAGCCTTTTTCCCGACGATAACGGGTACATTCGGCTCGATGATGATAGAATGACGGGCGGCATTAATCTCCAGCGTCGTTGCGCCGCAACCCGTCATTGTTTTGTTAAGGATGGTGTTCGTCGGAATCTCCTTAATTACGTCCGAGAGCCACTCTACCTTTTTGATATTTAATTCTTTACGAATCATTTTAAAAATTTATGGGAAGCGGGCGGTAACCCGCTCCCCTATTATACATTCAGTTACTCGAAAATTGCCGTTACATCCGTCATCGCTTCTGCGGGCATGATGACTTTTCCATTGGGAAAGAGGTATTTGCGCATAAGATAACCATTGCCGTTTTTGGTCTCGACATATTCTTCACGGTATCTGCGGGTATGCTGACGGATTTCTTTTTCCACTTCGGTCAGCCATTCGTGCTGGCCGCAGTTTGCGCTCTCTGCGGAATACTCCGAGATTTCGGGCAATTCCTTGCCTTGCAGGACCGCCAGCAGGTAATTCCATATATGAGAGTTGAACAAGATTTTACCCTGTAATTCGGTCTTGCCCTTACGCAGACCTACCCATGTATATTTATTCCCTGCCACATCTACGCGCGGGGTTATAATCAGCGCATCGATTCCATGTGTAACCGCTTTCTGTACGGTTTGTACCATTGCCTGATTGTTACCTGATTTCATTGTTACGATGCGACGAGGCTTTTTCTGAATATTATCGGCAGCTACCTGCTGCTCTGCTTTATTATTTAAATCAATCATTTTTGTAAATAAATTTAATTTTACCTCCACTTGCTTGGGCTTTCGGCTTGCTCCCATAATCTTTTAGCTGGCCAGCGTGTTTGATTACAGTCACAAATTTCCCACTTTCTACGACCAAAAAAGAGAAAGAATAGGCAGCGAAAATGCGACCTATTCTTTCTAAAATCGGAGTATGTAAATCGGATTACAGCAAATCGTCGAAACGCGGGTTATGCAATGGGCGGTGCAGTTCTGCTTCAAACGCGGCGCGTTCTGCTTCGTTCATTTCCGAATAACTCATTGGGATAAAGCGGGGCTTCTTATCCATTTTCAACATATATTTAATGCGTCCTGCTACCAACTGTTCATCAACCGCTTCGTCTTCACTAATCATTTCAAGATAATAAAGGAAACAGGTGATGATTTTGCATAGTCTCGTGCTGGTAACTTTCGAATCTTTCGTAACGTCCTTTAACATCGAATATGTTCCATAGATGATGCAGTCAGCAATGGGATTTGACGACGTTCGGCCTGCTTTCTGATAACTTTTCAATGCTGCTCGGGCTTCTTCGACGGAATGGATGTCGCCTAAATGCTCTTCGCAGTAATGCAATAAAGCGGAACGCAACATCCAATTACTGTAATTCGGAATGGTGATTTTACGGTGAAAATTCTTCACGCCCTTATTGATAGTAAGGGTTATTTCGTTCGTCATTTTGGGACGGACGGGTGTTTCTTTACAGAACAAATAGAGTCCTAACAACTCTTTGCGCATAGCCTGATGGTAATATTCTCCTACATCTATACAATCCTCAATAGATTCTCCTTCCGCCTGTTCTTTTAACTCTGCTCGGATAAAAGCCCAGTCGATACATCGAAATACCCAAAAGAGTACTTCTTTCTCATCTTCGGCTATCGGTTCAATATACTTTGCGATTGTTTCATCCCGTACAAAAAATTCTGTTGCTTGCCGAAAGCAGATTAATACAAATTCTTCTTCGCGTTTGAATGGATTGGCTTCATAGAAATACAAAGCATCCATTCCATAATACTTTTTTGTGTAATACAGCACTCGCTGAAATGTTTTCCAATCCAAATTATATTGGAATAATTGGGTGTTCTTATCCATATTTTAAGGGTTAGATAACCCAAATATACGAAAAAGAAAAAAAGGATTACCCGCACGAAGCAGATAATCCTTACTTGAAAAGAGGACAGACATTGTAAAAGGGTTTATCTTTTAGACCCTTTTACAAAGTTTGTCCTTGCTCCGTTTTACAATAAATTTTGCATTGCCGCGTCGATTTGAGAGTTCTCGAAACTATCCAAGTAAATCTGTGTAGTCGATAGGTCGGAGTGTCCCAATGATTCGGAAATGATGGCAATATTCACTCCCGAACGCTTCAAAACCGTTGCGAACGTATGCCGAGCGACATAGGTAGTCAGATGTTCGATGCCGACCCGTTGTCCGATTTTGCGTAACCAGCGATTCGTATTCGTCAGCACCTTATGCGTTCGGTCATATCTCTGCTGCTCCGTCCTATGCACACGGCGGTCGAGTATCGGAAAAATATAATCTTCATCCGTCTGTCCTTGTTGCTGGTATTTGGCAATGATATTCCGCATTTCTTCCGTCAGCAGAAAATTGATAGGTTTGCCCGTTTTCTTGCGAACGTATTGCACCCGACCGTCCCGTACATTCCCGTATTTCAGCAGGGCGATGTCTGCAAAGTTAATCCCTGCTCCGAAATAGCTGAACACGAAAATATCCCGTGCTAATCGTTCGGAGGGATAGCCTTGCGACAAATCGAGTGCAATAACCTTGCGCACGTCCTCTTTCGCAATGGCCCGTTTCTTCGTCCGCGTATCGAATTTGCTGACTTTATAGGCATCGAACGGGTAATAATCCCGTTTCACCAACTGCAATTCTACCGCCTTGTTGAACACGCTACGCAACGTCCGAAAGAGTTGGCTGATGGTCGTATCACCGCAACCGCTCGTCCGTAACCAATTCTCGTAACGACGCAACCACACGGCGTCAATGTCGCTGAACGGGATTTGCAACCGCTGCCCCGTGAATTTCAGCAACGATGTACGGGAGTATTTGTAAACGCCTGCATTGCCGAGTTTACCGCCGCGTTTCATGTCGTCAATCAGTTTATCGTACAATTCGACCACCGTAGCGCAACGGACTTGGTTATGAAAATGGGACACGAGCGTTTCCACCGTGTATTCACGTTGCTGGGAGGTCATTTCGACAATCAAATCGTTGTATTCCGCCGTTTTTGCGGCTATCAGCCGTTCGATTTGCTCCTTGTTGGGACAATTCCGTTTGGGCTTGCTTTTCTCGAAATCCCAAAATTTTTCGTGCAGGGAAAGGCCGAGCGAAACGTATTTGCGTTTGCGGTCTTTCGTAACTCGGAGCATTAAAGGAAGCGTTCCGTCTTTGAGAGGTTTGTACTTGTAACAAATGACCTCAATGTTTGCTTTCATGCGTCATTTCGGTTGACACATTGGTTAACACAAACGGGCAAAAAACGTGTAAACCGACCACGGAGGCACACAAAATAAAAACGACCTACATTGCTGCAAGTCGTTGATTTTCAATTGTGGGAGCTGAGGGATTCGAACCCCCGACCCTCTGCTTGTAAGGCAGACGCTCTGAACCAGCTGAGCTAAGCTCCCCTAAAAATGGCTTGGGACTGCAAAGGCAATCTTCCGATCACCCTCCGGACCACCCTTTTACGGACGACCCCTTGCAGGCGTTTTTTGAAAGAACCTTTACGCAACCCTCGCGCATCTGCGCCTGAACAAGGACTTGAACCTAGGACCCCATGATTAACAGTCATGTGCTCTAACCAACTGAGCTATTCAGGCATTTCGAAACGGGTTATCCCGTCGTTTCGGAGTGCAAATATATAGCAATTTTTCATTCCCGCAAAATTATTGCACGATTTTTTCGCAAAAAAAGTATCTTTGCATGTCGCACAAATCATAAAGAAATGATCCCGAATCGCGTTATTTTCCTTATTCTCTTGACACTATGCGCCTTAACGGCCTCGGCGCAGGAACATCTGTCTTTTCGGCCCGATACGTGGGACTTCGGCACGATCCGCGAAACCGACGGCCGCGTCAGCCACACGTTCACGGGTGTCAACCGCGGCGACAGCCCTCTGGTGATCCTCGACGTGGTGACCACCTGCGGCTGCACGGTCCCCGATTTCTCGAAGAAACCGATCCTTCCGGGCGAAAAGACGCAGATCACCGTCACCTACGACCCCGCCAACCGCCCCGGCTCATTCACCAAGGAGCTGTGGGTCTACTCTTCGGAGAAGCGGAAGATCGCCACGCTCACCGTGCAGGGGAGCGTCATCCCGCGGCAGAAAACCGTCGAGGAGCTATACCCCGTCGATGCCGGCGGAGGGCTGCGGCTGGCCTCGACGCTCAACGCCTTCTCCTATATTTATCCGGGGCGGCAGGTGCAGGCGGCGATCGGCTACGCGAACACCTCGAAACGCCCGGTCCGCCTCGAACTGCGGCCCGAAACCACGAGCGGAGCGCTTCGGACCGACTATCCGAAACAGATCGCGCCGGGCGAACGGGGCGAAATCAACTTCGCCTACCTCATCCCCGCCGACAAACCCCGCTATGGGACCGTGCGCGACGCGCTGGAGGTCCTGATCAACGGACGGAGCAACGGCACGACGCTCGTCACCCACGGCATCGGCGTCGACCCGCAGCCCGCGGATGCAACACAAAACGCCCCGAAAGCCGATTTTTCGGAAAATATCCTTAAATTTGGACCGGTCAAACATGCGGGACCAGTCCGGAAAAAGCACTTTACGCTTTCGAACGCGGGCGGCGCGGAGCTGATCGTGCGGGCCGTCGAAGGCGAGGGACACGTGGCCACGACACTCGCCCCGGGGCAGAAAATCGCCCCCGGAGATTCGCTGCGCTGCGAAATTCTGCTCGATCCCCGGACGCAGGACTACGGCATCGTGACCGAACACCTCGTGGTGGTGACCAACGACCCCGTGCGGCCCATGCGGCGCATCCGGGTGACGGCAATCATCGAAGAGTGACACACAAACACACAACGGATATAATGTACCCCATTCTTGAAAAAAGACTCCTCGCAGAGGGCATCTGGCTGATGAAGGTCCTCGCACCGCGCGTGGCCCGCTCGGCGCAGCCCGGACAATTCGTCATCGTGCGCGTCGACGAACACGGCGAGCGCATTCCGCTCACGATCTCCGATTTCGACGCTGCGGAGGGCAGCGTGACCATCGTCACGCAGGCCATCGGCGCCTCGACGCGCAAAATCTGCGCACTGAACGAGGGCGATGCCCTCGCCGACTTCGCAGGTCCGCTGGGCCACCCTTCGGAATTCGTCAAAATGCCCGTCGAAGAGCTGCGCAAACGCCGCTACCTCTTCGTGGCGGGCGGCGTGGGCACGGCCCCAGTCTACCCGCAGGTCAAATGGCTCCGGGAACACGGCGTGAAGGCCGACGTCATCATCGGCGCCAAGACACGCGACATGCTGATCTACACCGACGCCATGCGCGCCGTAGCCGAAAACCTCCACATCGCCACCGACGACGGTTCGGAGGGTTTCAAGGGACTCGTGACAGCGCTGATCGGGGAGCTGATCGAAAAAGAGGGTAGACACTACGACGAATGCGTGGCCATCGGCCCGATGATTATGATGAAGTTCGTGGCCCTCACCACGAAGAAGTACGCGCTGAAAACCACCGTGTCGCTCAATGCGCTGATGGTCGACGGCACGGGCATGTGCGGCGCCTGCCGCGTGACGGTCGGCGGCCGGACGCGCTTCACGTGCGTCGACGGCCCGGAGTTCGACGCCCACGAGGTCGATTTCGACGAGGCGATGCGCCGGCAGGGCATGTACCGCACCCAGGAGCAGCGCGCCGCGGCGATCGAGGCCGAGCGCGAGGCCGGACACGTATGTAAGATCGGATTGGACAAGTAGAAAGGTATTTTAGCGACGGAGACCATGCAGAATATATAATTATCTCCCGCATAGAACTTCCCGCTTTTCACCTTTCACTTTTAACCTTTCACTTTTAACCTTTCATCTGCTATCACATGGCAAACAAAATACCCCGCGTGCCGGTGCGCGAACAGGACCCGGCGATCCGTGCGACCAATTTCGAGGAGGTCTGCTACGGCTACGACCTCGAAGAGGCCACACTCGAAGCTTCGCGCTGCCTGCGCTGCAAGAATCCCCGCTGCGTGGCGGCCTGCCCCGTAGGCATCCGCATCCCCGACTTCATCGCCGCCCTGCACGAAGGGCGGTTGCAGGAGGCAGCCGACATCATCTCCGAGGACAGTTCGCTGCCGTCGATCTGCGGCCGCGTCTGCCCGCAGGAGAGCCAGTGCGAAGGCTCGTGCATCCTGGGCATCAAGAGCGAACCGGTCGCCGTGGGCAAGCTCGAACGCTTCGTCGGCGACTGGAAACTCGAACACGGCGCCCCCGTGCAGCCTGCCGCCGTGCGCAACGGCCGCAAGGTCGCCGTCATCGGCAGCGGCCCGGCCGGGCTGGCCTGCGCCAGCGACCTGGCCCGCATGGGCTACGAAGTGAAGATTTTCGAGGCGCTGCACAAGGTGGGCGGCGTGCTGGTTTACGGCATTCCCGAATTCCGCCTCCCGAAGGAGCGGATCGTGGCGCGCGAGATCGCCCAGGTCGAACGGCTGGGCGTCGGGATCGAGACCGACGTGATCGTGGGCCGCACCGTGACGATCGACTCGCTGCTGGACGACGAAGGCTATGACGCCGTATTCATCGGCTCGGGCGCCGGGCTGCCCCGCTTCATGGGCATCCCGGGCGAGAACCTCAACGGCGTGGTTTCGGCCAACGAGTTCCTCACGCGGGCCAACCTGATGCATGCCTACGACAAGGCGTACGACACCCCGATCTACGTCGGACAGCGCGTCGTGGTCGTAGGCGGCGGCAACGTGGCGATGGACGCCGTGCGCACGGCCAAACGGCTGGGCGCCGAGGCCACGATCGTCTACCGCCGTTCGGAAAAAGAGCTTCCGGCGCGCGTCGAGGAGGTCCACCACGCCAAGGAGGAGGGCATCCGCTTCCGCATGCTGACCAACCCCACCGCAGTCCTCGGCGACGAAAAAGGCTGGGTGACGGGTCTGCGGTGCGTGGAGATGGAGCTGGGCGAACCCGACGAAAGCGGCCGCCGCTCGCCGGTGGTAAAGGAGGGCTCGGAGTTCGAAATCGAATGCGACGTGGTGATCATGGCGCTGGGAACCTCGCCCAATCCGCTGCTGGCCGCCACGACCGCCGGTCTGGAAACCACCCGCCGCGGCTGCATCACGGCCGACGAGCGCGGCGCGACGACCCGTCCGGGCGTCTTCGCGGGCGGCGACGCCGTGACGGGCGCCGCGACGGTCATCCTGGCCATGGGCGCGGGACGCACCGCGGCCAAAGCCATCGACGAATATGTAAAATCACGTGCAAACGGCACACATTAAGCGAGAGTTCCGTATATTAGCTGCAACATGCAAATCCGATAAATCCGACACCATGAACAACATCAAATCCCTGATCGCCGCACTGACTTTCGCCGGCCTGACGGCCTGTGCCGACAACAGCCCCAAAACCTTCTCGGGATTCATCACCGACGCCTCGATGAACACCGTCACCGTCCGTGCGCTGACCGACGAGAGCACCTGCACCTTCGCGACCACGGACGCCGACAAGAGCGACGCCAACGGCCTGCTGCTCGGCGCCCCCGTCACCGTAGACTACACGGGCAAGCTGAAGGACGGAACCGCCGCCACGAAGATTGCGACCGATCCCACCTACGCCGAAGCCGTCGGCAAATGGACGATGCCCGACCCGATTGCTCCCGAAGGCGTCATGGGCGTCGAGATCATGGTCGAAGGCGCAGCCAGGTCGATCAACATGGCGACGCTGGTCTACACCTCGTGGGAACTTCAAGGCGAGGCGGACAAAATCCTGCTCAAGGGCCAGAGCCTCGGCAACGGCCAGACCATCGACTTCACCCAGACGGGCATGATCGCCAAAACGGCCGACGGGAACTACACCCTCACGATCGAGGGCACGGGCACGGTCTACACCAAGGCCAAGCAGTAAACAGCTTTTCCGCCCCGAAAAGCCAGCGCCTCCGGACTTCCGGGGGCGCTTTCGTTTCCGGGAGGGTCCGGCGTCCGTTTTTCCCCGAAAATAGCGGCTCCGACGCTTGCTAAATCCGTGCTAAATGCGTAAATTTGTGGCTACTAACCCGTTTATCCGAACCATGAACAAAATTCTGACGGGAGCCTTGCTGCTCCTCTTTTCCTCCAGCGCCGCGGCGCAGACACCCCGCGACTCGATTGCATTCGCCACCGCCCAATGGCGCACGGCCGACCTCGGCGGCGGCGCCGAATGCCGCTACGCCCAGATCGACATGTTCGGGTCGCGGCAGAGCATCTCCGTCGCCACCTACCCCGGACGCAGGTTCACCACCTCGATCGTCCACCTCGATCGCAGGGCCGAGTCCACGAGCGATCTGGGGAAGGCCGCCGGCGCGGAGATCGCCGTCAACGGCAGCTACTTCAACGTCAAAACCTTCGAACCGGTCACCTTCGTCCTGCTCGACAGGAAGATCGTGGGACGCACCACCCCCGAGGAGGCATTCCGCACCAACGGCGTCATCGCCTTCAAGGACCGCAAGGGCCGCCGGATGGAGATCTTCCCGTGCGACACGACGCAGTATGCCGACGTGGCGCGCCGCTACCGCTCGGCGCTGGCCGCAGGCCCGGTGCTGATCGACGGCGGCAAGGTGGTCGAATACACCTCCGGGAGCAGTTTCTACACGCGCCGCCATCCCCGGACGCTGATCGGCAAACGGGCCGACGGCACGGTGGTGATGGCCGTGATCGACGGGCGTTTCAAAGGCCAGGGCGACGGCGCGACCATCGCCGAAACAGCCTACATCGCACGCCAGTTAGGTCTTACCGAGGCGCTGAACCTCGACGGCGGCGGCTCCTCGACGCTCTGGACGGCGCAGGAAGGCGTCCTCAACCATCCCTACGACAACCGCCGCTTCGACCACGAGGGCGAGCGCGGGGTCCCCAACTGCATCGTGGTCCGCAGGTGACCGGCCAGCGGCCCGGAATCAAAGAACGCGGTTTGATGAAGTTGCATCAAACCGCGTTCTCATTTAACCCGACCGTCCTTATTGCTTCGACTGCACGTACTGTTCGTACAACCGGTCGTAACAAGCCTTCAACTGCGGGAACTCCGCCTTCTTCACCTCGTACATGAAGACGCCCCGGTAGTGCGCATCCTCGTACAGGGCCTTCAGGATCGCCGTCCAGTCGTTGTCGCCCCGGCCCTGGCCCGGCAGTTCGTGACACTCGTTGCGGCCGTCGCCGTCGCTGACATGAATCGTCCTCACCCGGCGTCCGAGCGCACTGATCAGCAGTTCGGGATTGTCGATGTGGTTGGTGTCGACCGCGGCGTCCACCTCCCGGGGCACGAGCGACATGATGTGCAGCACCTCTTCGACCGTACGGCCCAGCGGGCGTTCGTAGTTCCCGTCCTTGACCAGTTCGTAGCCCAGCATGTTCTCGATCACCACCCGGGCGCCGATCTTCTTCGCATCGGGAAGCAGCTCCCCGACCGAGCGCACCAGCTGCGCGATCCGCGCGTCGCGCTCCCCGTGCCCGAGATACCAGCTCGGGTGGAACAGCACGATCCGCGGCGACAGGATCTTGCAGAAGCGCAGCACGCGGCGGTGCAGTTCGACACTCCGCTGCCGCACGGCCTCGTCCGTCTGCGAGAGGTCGATCTCGCGGCCGAAAGGCATGTGCACCGACCAGATTTCGATTCCGGCGCGCTTGAGGTCGCGCTTCAGCTGACGGCAGCGCGCCTCGATCTGCCGATCGTCGGTCATCTCCTTGTTCAGGAACAGCGTCGACGCGCTGATCTCGATGGCGTCAATGCCAGCCCTCTTCGCCTCGGCGAAGGTTTCGTAGGTCCAGTTCGTCACCGGGCCGAAAATCCCGGACGAGGAACCCACCTTCAGCCGCGGCGGCTGCCCGGCAAACACCGGGATTGTGCATAGGACTGCAAGCAGCAGCAGTCCGGTTCTGTAAAGTTTCATAACTGTAAAGATCATAAAAAAGTCGGGCCGATGCAAAACCGCACCGCCGTGCGGGGCGGCCGGACGCCGCGACAGATAAAAGGGGCGTTACGACCCCAAAGATACAAAAAAAGGGGCGCACCGAGAAAGCACGCCCCCTGTGAACAGATTTATTTCACGACGGCTCCGATCACCGTCTTGCCCGTGCGCGAAGCGCCGGTCTGGTCGATGGCGCTGACCGCCTCGCCGAAGGCCGGATCGAGCGTCTCGCCCAGGATCTTCAGCTCCGAAGCGGACATGCCGTACTGGCGCGCCGGATTCGCGTCGCCGAGCAGCACGCAGGTCTTCGTCGCACCGCCGTTGTCGCCCAGCGGGCTGAGCATCGAGGCAGGATCGAACGCCGCGCCTGCGACAGCCATACCATCGGCATTGTAGACCGTGCCTCCGATAATGGAGTTGGCGACCTTGTAGCTGGCGTCCTTGAACCAGGCGACATCGTCGGCCGCGCCGTCCGTCGTATTGCCCGAGATCAGCGTATTGTAGACCTCGATAGCCCCTCCGACGGCAGCCTGCTGCAATCCCGCGCCGTTTCCGGCCGTCACCGTCGTGTTGCCGGCAATCGTACAGCTGACGATCACCGCCTTGCTCGGCTTGGCCGCCGTGCCGTAGACCGCGATACCGCCGCCCTTTCCGGAATGGTTGCCATAGACCGTCGAATTGACAATCACCAGGTTGCCGTTTTCGCGGACGTAGATACCGCCGCCGTTTAGGGTCGCATGCTCGGGATTGACGCTGTTGCCCGAAATCGTGGTGTTGCTGATCAGCACATTGGTCTTGCCGCCCGTGTCGCCGAAGACGTAGATACAGGGAGCTACGCCCGACGCCTTGTTGTTGCTGAACGTACAGTTGTTGATCCGCAGCAGTTTGGCTCCGTCGGCCCACAGGCCGCCGCAGTTGTACGTCGTCGTCGACTTGGTCGCATTGTCGGCAACCACGCAGTTGTCGAACAACGCCTCGGCTCCGGCGTCGACACGGATGGCGCCCATGCGGATGTCCGTATTGTCGACGATCTTGCAGTTGAGGATGTCCACCGTCGCGTTGCCGATGAAAATGCCCGCGCCGTAACTCTGGTAGAACTTCACGCCGCCTATCGTCGTGCTGCCCACCGATCCGAACTGCGACGAACCGTTCTTGATCGTGAATCCGTCGAGCGAAGCCTTCATGCCGTTCATCTTGGCCGCCGTCACCGCAACCACGTGGCATACGGCGTGGTCGCCGTCCAGAATCGTCTCGTTCGCCACGGGATCAGCCACGGCGCCCTCGGCCGCATCGGCCGGATAGCCGCCGATCATCGAGAAGTTGCTGTGGATTTCGAACGTGTTGTCCAGCGCGGTCTTCATGCCCGTCAGCGGAACCGAAGGCACGTAGGAACCCGCAGCCACATGGATCACATCGCCGTTCATCGCCTGGTCGATCGCGTTGGCCAGCGTGGTCGCCGTCTCCCATGTCAGGCCGTCCTTGTCGGCCGAGCCGTCGGTCTTGACATAGTAGTGCGTCGCCAGGTCCGAAGCGCTCGCAGCGGCCTGCGTCACGGGCAGCGTGACGTTCTCGCCCTTGATGACATAGGCCGAGATCGTCGCCGTGCGTTCGTCGAGCGTACGGTTTGCGGCCACGGTCACCGTGATCGTGGCGTCGCCCTGTCCGTACGACGGATCGAACGACACCCAGTCCTTGTCGCATTCGATGCGCCACGGAAGGTTCGATTTGATCGAAAGTTCGTAGTCCTTGGTGGCCTTCTCCGCGGTGATGCTCGTCTCCACGAACGACAGTTCGGGCGTCTCGGAAGTAAAGGCCGTATCGTCGCTAAAATCCTGGCAGGCTCCCAGCGCCGCGCATGCGGCCGTCAGGAGCAGGTATTGAAATATCGTTTTCATCGGTTCCGTCTTTTATTGTTCAACAATCGCCAATCCGGTCGCCACCTTGCGCATGACCCCGCCCTGGTCGGTCGGCCAGTTCAGCAGTTTGAGTTCGCCCTCCGCGCCGTCGCGAGCGATGAAGGTCGACGAGCCGCCGCCGTCGAGGTTGAGCGCGTCGCTGGCTCCGCAGGCCGACATCAGGTTCATCAGGTCCAGCAGGTCGGCGCCGTTCGAATAGTAGAAGTTACGGCCGTCGACCACCATCAGGTAGACCTCCTTGCCGTCCTGCGACACGCCGATCGCCGTACGCGGTTCCATCTTCGCCACCGGCATCGTGTTGCCGCTCTGGTCCAGCTGCTCACCGTTCTTGAGCAGCAGCGTGCCGAGGCCGCAGACTGCTTCGCGGACGATGTCCTTGTGAAGAGCGTACTCCTCCTCCGTGAAGCAGCAGGCCTCGTTGTCCTTCGTGATCACGAAGACGTTGCAGTCCGTACGGCTGAACGAAGTCTTCACCGCCACGCCGTCGCGGTAACATACGCCGTAGGGGATGTAGGTCGTATTGAAGAAGTCGGCGTTCGTGCCGCCCAAGACCTTCTTCCCGTTCTTCTGCATCGCTTCGAGCTGCTTCATAATCGTCTGGCCGGTGCCCACCTGGTTCTTGTCGTCGGCGAGCGTCGTGCGCAGGGTGATTTTGTCGCTCAGGGCGATCTTGAACAGGAACAGCTGCATGGCCAGTCCGTCGTCGGCCAGAAATGCCATCTCCAGCACGTCCACGCCGTCGGCCAGGTTGTAGGTCCTGTCGCTCTTCACGTGAGCCACATACCCGTTCGATCCGTCGACGATGCTCTGTCCCCAGGCCGTCTGGGCGGTCGTGTCGAACTTGGCGTATTCGTCGAAAGCATTCGAATTGTCGCACGCAGCAAGCAGCCACACGCACAACAGCATTCCGATCATATATCTGTATGTTTTCATCGTTTTATCGTTTTATGCATATTGGACAATCCCGCTAATAACCCGGATTATTCGGTTTGAGGTTCGGATTGTAAAGCAACTCCCGGCTCGGAAGCGGCATCAGGCACTGGTAGTCCTTCGTGCCGAGCGTCTGCGTAGCCTTTCCGGTCCGCACGAGGTCGTACCAGCGGAAACCCTCGGCGAGGAACTCCAGACGGCGCTCCTGAAGCACCGCGTCGAGAAAATCGGCTTCGTTCCCCGGACTCACCCTGTCGAGGCCGCGCTTTTCCCGCAGTTCGTTGAGACGATCCAGACCTCCGTTCAGCCCCTGCGCCTCGGCGCTGATCAGGTACATTTCGGCCAGACGCGAAATCACCACGGGGTCCGACCCGGTCTGCCCGCTGGGGTATTTGTTGACGAAGTTCAGGTTGTCGAGCGTGGTGATCGACACCTCCTTGCGCAGGTCGTTGTCGGCGTACATCGTCATCACGTCGCCCGCGGGACGGTAGTTGTAACTGCCCTTGTTGGGGTGGTTGTAGGAGTAGAACTGGTTGGAAATCTTGATCGACGAACCGTCCTCGGTCAGGCACGAGAAGGCGAAGATCACCTCCTTGTTGGCCTTCGAGCGGAAAATCTTGTCGAAGTCGTCGAGTGCGTAGTTCGGATTGGCGATCAGGCTCTCGGCCAACTCCTTGGCCTCTCCCTTCTTGCCCAGATAGAGTTTCACGCGCGCTTTCAGGGCCGTCACGGCGGCGGGCGACACGTAGTAGAAACTGTCGGCGCTCAACCCGTTCAGGAAGCCCGAAGCCGCGTCGAGATCCTCCTCGACCAGCTCCCAGGCCATCGAGGCCGGGTCGCGCGAAACCTTGGCCTGGGTGTTCTGCCGCAGGACGGGCACGTCGCCGAAGCGGGTCACCAGACAGAGGTAAATATACGCCCGGAAATAGCGGCACTCGCCCAGCACCCGGTTCCGCGTGGGGCTGTCGGCCAGCCCCTCGGCGATCGACATGACGTTGTTCACCTGCAAAAGCGCCTTGTAGTAGCCGTTCCACTGGCTGCTGACAAACGTATGCAGCGCATTGGAAAGCGAGTTGATCAGGTCGATCGGGCGGCCCGTGCTGGTCATCAGCTCACCGCCGAAGAGGTCGAACGCGATGTAGGAGTAGTAGGTAGGTCCCTCCTGAACCTTATTGTACATTCCGATGCGCAGCGCCTCGATGTCGTCGGAGCCGACCACCGTCGGGGAGACCGCCGAATGCGGCTCGATGTCGAGCATGCCGCTGCAAGCACCCATCAGGGGCAGCAGGGCAAACAAGATGATTTTATGCAACGATTTCATGATTGTCGGATTTAGAAAGTGATGTTTACGCCTAACTTGAAGATGCGCGGCTGGGGAACGCCGTCGTTATCCTCGCCGTAGAAGCGCGGATCGAGATTGACGCTCGTCTCGGGGTCCCAGCCGGGATAGCGCGAGCAGAGGAAGACGTTGTCGCCCTGGGCATAGACCCGGAGTCCCTTGAGGTGGATTTTCGAAACCAGCCGCTGCGGGAAGGTGTATCCCAGCGTCACCGAGCGCAGGCGGATGAACGAACCGTCGGTCAGGTACATCGTCGAGTTCTTGCCGTTCCAGCCGCTGTACGAGTAGATCGCGCGCGGGTATTTGTCCGACGTGCCGGGTCCCGTCCAGCGGTTGTCGGCATAGGCTTTCAGCAGCGAGCGGGTATGGCCGGGCTTGGAGCCGGGGATCATCCACGACGCATACACGTCGTTTCCGTAGCTGTACGTAAAGAAGAGGCTCAATTCCAGCCCTTTGTACTTGAAGGTGTTGTTCCAGCCGCCCGAGAATTTGGGGTTGGGGTTGCCCGTGACGATACGGTCGTCGTCCGTGATGTTCCCGTCGCCGTTGCGGTCCCAGTACTTGACGTCGCCGGCGCGCACGCCCTTGTCGTAGAGCGCCTGCGGCACCTCGCCGTCGTACTGGTAGATGCCGTCCGTGCGGAAGATGTACCACGAACCCACCGTCCGGCCGAGTTTCAGCGCGCGGTTGGCGCCGATCGACAGCAGGTCGTCTTCGAGCAGCGACGTCAGCTTGTTGACATTGCGGGCGATGTTGAACGACGAACTCCACAGCACCTTGCCCAGATTGAGGTGGGTGTTGATCGTGAACTCGACACCCTTGTTGCGCATCGACCCGATGTTGCTCAAGATCGAGGTCTCGCCCGTCGTGGCGTGCACGGGCTTCGAGTAGAGCAGGTTGTTCGTGTTCTTCAGGTAAACGTCGGCGATCATGTTGATCTTGCCGCCCAGGAAGCTCAGGTCGAATCCGGCGTTGTACTGGTCGGCGGTCTCCCACGTCAGACGGTCGTTGCCGCTCGACGAAATGGCGATGCCGCTCTGGCCGCCGTAGTTGACGCCGCCGCTGATCAGGGCCTGCCAGCCGTAGTTGCTGATTCCGTCCTGGTTACCCGTGCGGCCGTAGCTGGCGCGGATCTTCAGGTCGGTCTTCTCGGCGTTCCAGAACGACTCGTTCGAGACGTTCCAGCCGACCGACACCGAGGGGAACCAGCCCCAGCGGCAGTCGGGCGCGAAGCGCGACGAACCGTCGGTACGGATCGTGGCATTGACCACGTAACGGTCCTTGTAGGCGAGGCTCAAACGGGCGAAATAGGATTCGATGGCATATTCCGACAGTCCGGCGCTGGCATCGACGATGTTGGCGGCCACGCTCGCCACGTCGAACGCCGGCGAGGGATAGTTCTGCGCATCAATGTACGACGTGCGGCTCCTGGTCTTGAGGAACGAGTGACCCACCATGGCCCCGAGTTCGAAATCTTCGCCGATCTTGCGGTTATAGTTGGCGTAGAGGTCGATCGTGTTGGTCATCACGAACCGGTTCCGGTCCAGGATGCGGCCCTTGTCGGCGGCATAGGGGTGGTTCTGGTTGTAATAGATGTAGTCGTAGGTGTAGGCCGAGTCATTGTTGTACGACGCCCTGACCGTCAGGCCCTTGATGATCTGCGCCTCGGCCCAGAACGAACCGATGAAGCGGTAGTTGTCCGTATAGGAGGTCTCCTCGGAGAGAATCTGCACGGCATTGTGCAGCAGCAGTTCGTCGGTTCCGCCCGTGTAATAGCCGCCGTTGGGTTTGTAGGGACGGTCGAAGGGACGCTGCTGCACGGCGCGTCCGATGATCGTCGATCCGAGATTGGCTCCCGGGATACGGTTGTTGTGCAGGTAGTTGCCGCTGATGTTGGCGCCCACCTTCAGCCATTTGAACATTTCGTGGTTGATGTTCGACTTGAGGTTGACCTTCGAGATGTCGTTCGTCTTGATGACGCCCTCCTGGTAGTTGTAGCTGCCCGAAAGGTAGTATTTGGTCTTGGCGTTGCCGCCCGAAAACGACAGGTCGAGGTAGTGCGACTGCCCGAGCCGGGTGATCAGGTCGAGCCAGTCGGTGTCGGGCATGTCTCCGTAGGGATTGCGGATGGGCTTGACATATCCCGAGCTGTTGACCGTGAAGCCGTTCTGGCGGTTGTAGTTGTCGACGCCCTCGTTGAAGACCTCGACGTACTGCTTCGAACCGACGTATTCGCGGCGCCCGGTGTTGGGAAACTGCGTGATGCTGAAGCCGTAGTTGACCTTGACCTCCGATTTGCCCTCGCGGCCCTGCTTGGTGGTGATCAGCACGACGCCGTTGGTGGCGCGCGAGCCGTAGATCGCGGCCGAAGCGGCGTCCTTCAGCACCTCGATCGACTCGATGTCCGTGAGGTTGAGCGTCGCCAGCGAACTCATGTTCTCGCCGAACGAATAGAGCGACGCCGAGTTGTTCGACAGCGGAATGCCGTCGATCACGTAAAGCGGCTCGTTGCTGGCGCTGAGCGACGACGAACCGCGGATGCTCATCTTCTCGGCCGAGCCGAGGTTACCCGAACTGGTCGAGATCGACACGCCGGCGATACGGCCCTGAAGGAGTTCCGAGGGCGACATCACGCTGCGCATGTTCTCCTCGGTGGGCTTGAACTGGCTGATGGCGTTGGTCACCAGGCTGCGGCGCTGCGTGCCGTAACCGACCACGACCACCTCGTCGAGGGCCATGTTGTCGTTTTCGAGCCGGACCTCATAGAACCGTGCCGGATCGTCCACCGCAACCTCCCTGGTCTTCAGGCCGAGGTAGGAGACGATCAGGCGGACATCCGTGCGCGCCCCGATCCGTACGGAGAACGAGCCGTCGAGGTCGGTGGTGGCGCCGATCGTCGTGCCGTCGACGATCACCGTGGCGCCGGTGATCGGATTCCCGGCGCTGTCTTTCACGACGCCCTTCACGACGGCATTGGCCGAAGCGCGGGCCGCGGCGTCCCGCTTCGCGGGGGCGGACATGATGGCGATCATCTTGCCCTCGACGCTGCTCACGACGTTCTGTCCGGCGAACATCTTCCCGACGACCGCGCCGATCTCCTCGTTTTTGACATCGAGGGTGATCTTCTTGTTCACATCGGCATCCTTCGTCTTGATGACGAACGAGTAGCCGTAATCCTTTTGCAGGCGTTCGATCGCCGCCTTGACGGTCGCATTGCGGACCGACAGGCTCACCTTCTGGGCCGAGGCCGCGGAGGCCTGGAACAGGAAGCACAGAAGTGCGGCAAGCGTGATCAAACTTTTGACGGAAGGTAAAAGTTTATTCATTACGTTAAGATTTGAAGTTTTGAGAAATAGGTCATTAAAGATTCCGTTCGTTCTGTGTACTACATGATATGGTTATTTTAGGGGTGGCGATATGTAATATACCTCGGCTTCCCTGCGCACCGAGAAAAGGCGGTCCTTGTTGAGCGCATCGAGGATTTCGTCGAGCGACTCCTCGTTGACGAACGAGGCGTAGTAGGTCTCGTCGCACAGCGATTTGTCCGTGACGACGATCTCGACGGCGAAGTGGCGGCGCAGGTCGGCGACGATGTCGCCCAGGGTCTGCTCCACGAAGAAGAAGTTGTCGTTGTCGATCCAGTTCGCATAGGAATCGGGATCGAAATTGAGGAAGTCGATGTGATTGTTGGTCTTGTTGAAACGGAGGATGTCTCCGGGCTCGAGGGTGAGTTTCCCGTTCATCTTCGACGCCTTGATGCCTACCGACACCTTGCCGCGCACCAGACTCACCTCCGACTTGGCGTCCTCCTGGTAGGATTTGAGGTTGAACTGCGTGCCGAGCACCTTCACCTTCAGCCGGTCGGCGGAGACGATGAACGGGCGGTCCTCGTCGCGGCGGACGTCGGCGAACATCTCGCCCGACAGGTAGACCTGCCTCATCGAGCGGTTGAACTGCTTGGGATAGATGAGTTTCGTGCCGGCGTTGAGCCACACGTGCGTGCTGTCGGGCAGCACGATCTCGCGGCGCTCGCCCATGCCGGCATAGACCTCCACCCACTCGCGCGGGGTGTTGGCCTGATGCCTGTAATGGAGCGCCAGAACGACGGCGGCAACGGCGGCGGCGTATTCGATTATACGGAGGGACCACCGCCACCGCCGGAGGTTACCGC